>Ga0222712_10004300_pt1 | contig 14998 bp, 15 predicted proteins | sample C33_657DmetaG_FD_165043 | JGI IMG/M metagenome (GOLD analysis project Ga0222712, IMG submission 165043) | Estuarine water microbial communities from San Francisco Bay, California, United States - C33_657D | ecosystem: Environmental > Aquatic > Marine > Unclassified | place: USA: California... | reverse complement strand
AATTGACAGCCGGAGTGTCTGTGCCACGTGCCGCACTCGAACATGCTGTGAGCAAGAAGAATCTGCAAAAAGCAGACATTGAGACGAAGGCGCTTTTTTCAATTGGAATGGCGATGGAAATGGGTTGGGCCGCATTGGAGCCATTCATCTTCGCCACGATGGAAGTAGAGGGCGAAAAAGAACAAGAAGCTGTTCGCGAGTACGTGCGCAATTTTCACATCACATTCGGAAAAGGAATGTCCAATGAATGATTGTGATGTCACCATTCTGGGCGGTGGTCCCGTCGGATGTTTGACCAGCATCTTGTTATCTGACATGGGTGTGAGCAACGTGCTCATTGAACGAGATCTTGAGCCTTATCAATTGCCTCGTGCCATCGTGATGGACGATGAGATTCTTCGATTGTTGACCGACCATGGAATGGGTGACTGGCTTGCGGACAACACGACCCCTCTCAAACGAGGGGACTTTGTCGGCAACGACAATGAGGTAGTGATTGGTGCTGACATCCCGTCAATTGGATTACAGGGAGTTCCGCCAGTCGTCACGCACTTTCAACCGCAACTCGATGCAATGTTGCGTCGTGAAGTAGTTCGTCGTGGTGGGACTGCGATGTTCGGACACACGGTGACCGACATGATGGACAACGGTGACTCAGTTACCACCACTCTTGACAACGGGGACGTCATCACATCACGTTGGTTTATTGGTTGTGACGGAGCGTCTAGTTGGACACGTCGTCATGTTGGTCTTGTACTTGAAGACTTGAAGTTTGATCAAGAGTGGCTCGTGGTGGATATCGCACTACACGAAAACAGCGAAGCAGTTCTTCCAGTTGGTGTTCGTCAATATTGTCATTCAAAACGTCCGTGCACGTTTGTTGCGGGTCACGGTGCGTACCGGCGCTGGGAGTTCCAGGTGCAGGAAAACGAAGATTCTTCGCAACTGAACACAGACGAAGGATTATGGGACTTGTTGTCTCCATGGGTGACGAAGAGCGACGCCGATCTTGTTCGATCTGCTGTGTATCGATTCCATGCGGTGGTGGCTCCACAGATGCAAAAGGGAAATGTGTTTCTTGCCGGAGACTCTGCACATCAAACGCCTCCCTTCGCAGGACAGGGGCTGAATTCAGGTATGCGCGATGCCATCAACCTTGCGTGGAAGATGGCGTTCGTGAAGCGGGGCACGGCGACGCCAAAAATTCTCGAGACTTATTCCACCGAGCGCGTTCCACATGTGCGAAGCACTGTTGGTCACGCAGTCGATATGGGTCGTCTGATTGACCAACTTGCTGGCAAAGTCAGCCACGGTGTTGATGTGGAGAGTGGATATGGCGGAACACGACCTGTTCCGTACTTAGAAACTGGAGTTGTCGTCGGCGATGATTCACGAGTCGGGCATCAGTTTTGGTTTCAACCCGAAGTCTCACAAGCGGTGACGAAGAATGGTGCATCATTCGCAGTTGTTGTTGCTTCAGAAATTGAATTACCCGAGGAGCTTCGCGCATTAGGTGCGATTGTTGTGGTTGCACCACAAGCGGTCACCGGCTCATATGCAGTTGTTGTACGGCCCGATCGTTATGTCGCTGCAGTCGCCCAAAATGAAGAAGAGCTGCAGTTAGCAGCGACTACCCTCATCAGTTATGTCCGATGACGAACCAAAGTTTCAGCATCTTCCCGACTTGAAGAAAAAGCAGGATTGCATTTCATGCGGTTCACCTTTTGCAACTGCATGGAGCACCACAGATGGAACTGCTTGGTTATGCCGTGAATGTGCGAACCTTCACGGACTTGGTTGTCCCTAATTATTAGGCGAGAACCTAATCAGGCGAGAACTTTCCGCAATCCCTTGATCGCGGCATCGCCCACTTTGTTGAACACCTTGTTCAGCGCGAAGTTCATCGGGGCGAGATACCAGTTGAATGTCAGTACGGCGTCATAAATAACGTCGCAGCCGTTTTCTTTCGGGACAACGGTGATGCGATCCACAGACGTGAGTTTGTTGTTGCGACCCTTAACCAACATGGTGTGAGGAGAATCAAATTCCAGAGTCTCATAGCGAAGCACAGAGTCTTTGCCGCCTTTTCCACGAACGGTGATGTCGAAGATGGTCCCCAAACCAGGGCCATCACCCTTGATTTGTTCAACCTTCTTGATGCCGCGGTCCCACTCTGCAAAGTTGCGTAAGTCGGACATATATGAAAATGCGTCCTCGGCTGACTTAGTGGAAGGAACAGTTGCGACGTAATGAGCCATGCTTCATTTAACCGCAGTGACAAGCATCCCATTCCCCATTTCGTACTTCATGCGTAGGTTGACGATGTGAAAACCACTTGCCCGAACCCCGTGAAACATGCAGTGATGACGCAGCGTTGGACGAATCTTGCCTACCTGCATTGGCGCTACGACGTTTCGGTGATTCAAGCACTTCTTCCAGCAGGTCTTGAAGTAGACACCTTCGATGGCTGTGCGTGGGTGGGTCTGATTCCATTTTCGATGCGCGACGTGGGAGTACCAAAGCTTCCACCTGTCCCATACTTTGGCGATTTCCCTGAGGTGAATGTGCGGACGTATGTGCGTCGAAATGGAATTCCTGGCGTGTGGTTCTTTTCGTTGGATGTGAATCGCCTTGCGCCTGCGTTGGTTGCGCGAATGACGTATCTGTTGCCGTACTGCTGGGGTAAGGCATCGAACGAACTGGCGGGAAACACGTTGACGACATCAGTACGTCGTCGATGGCCGAGTGTTGCTTCCACAAAGATTCAAGTGGAAGTGGGAGACGCTATTGCGGAGCCCGATGAACTTGCGAACTTTTTGACTGCACGATGGGGTTTGTATTCGCGCGGAATCGGAAAGTCATTGATGTACGCGCCCGTTGATCATGAACCATGGCCGTTACATACCGCTTCACTTGTCGGTCTTCACGACACACTGATCACAGCGGCGGGGATTCCTGCACCAGTAGGTGAACCGCATGTGATGTTTTCACCTGGTGTGTCTGTACGCATCGGAATGCCACACCGTTCAAAATAGTTATCGCCGTCGTGGACGTGCGGCGGGCATCCAGTTTTCTCCGGCGCACTCATTTATGTGCTGAACATACCGTTCGCCAACAGGCTCTAAGATGTTGAGTAGTTGCTGAGTGTTCTGCTCACCAAAGTGCTGCCACACCATCTCGCAGAGAGCATCAGTTCGCCCTTCAACTTCTTGTCTGTAGGCGACACCTGCATCATTGACGACGCCATCGGTAACGAATCCTCGTGCAGCCAAGTTCTCGAGACCGATGGAGATTTCCGCATCATCGGCTCCACGACTGCGGGGAATCCATTCCTTCGGGTAACCCATCCATGCATCATGCAATAGTCCCGCTTCGACGAGTCCGATGTTGTCATTCACCAGGATTCCAAAGTGCGAATCACCACGCCATTCACGAATGCAATTCAATGCGTTCCACGCAGACATCAATGGGTCTGTGGGTCGTGGCCATGCCTTGTGCGCTGCGAAAAGAACGCGACCTGAAGCAGGAATTGCATCAACCGTCTTCCACAAGTCATCTGCAAGTGCACCGAAGGGTTCAATGATTTGTGGTGTCATCTCTTCTAAGCCCGCGCGTACTGCAGCGTCGCGCGCAACGGTGACATCGTGCCAATTCTTGATATGCGGTGTTGCGTGCGCAAGTGAGAACTGAATGAACTCGCGTTTGATTGTGTAAAACGCTGCGAAAACGGCCTCAGGTCCGGCAATAGCTAATGGTGCACTGCGATTGGTGATGTAGTGACCCAGACCATCGGGAACGCCCAATGCCGCGAGATTCTCTTTTGCGCGAGGGTCCCAGAAGATCCAACCCAAGAGTTGGTGAGAAGCAAATGAAGCTCGACGTGTGAGATCAGCCCAATCGGTCATGAGATGACCGTACCGCAGCAACTTTGATCGCGTTGTGAGTGCTAACTATTCGTTGGCCCGACGAGCGATGTGAGTTCGCCGTGAATCTCATCAGTGCCGTGATGTGCCACATCGTCAAGTCGACCGAGATAGGTAATTGCTACTTCGCCATTTTCTACAGCGCCGCCATCAGTTTCTGGATGCATCTGAGTTGGTTCGCCATAGTTCATGCGCACGTAATACGAACCGGCGTATCCCTCTTTGGCTTCCAATGTTGCACTGGACATTGCGCGAGGAACAATGTGGCCAACACCGGTGCGGCGCCAACCCTTGATGTCATTCACTTCACAGTTGGGTACGTTCACATTGATCACAACAGGCTCTGCGGGCTTGTTGGCCAAGTAACCCTGCACGACGGAGGCTGCAACGGTTGCTGCTGTATCCCACTTCTGACCCTTGACAGCATCGTCCCATCCCTGACCTTCAACACCGAAGCCGGTGACGGCTTGGCTTACCGCGATGCCGCTGATGCCGCCATTGCGAGCAGTGATTGCTGCTCCGACTGTGCCCGAGTGATACACAGATCGTCCAACATTCGCACCTGGGTTGATTCCAGAAACAACAAGGTCAAATGGATCGCCGAAGACTCCGAGGCGAGCGAAGAATACGCACAGAGCTGGTGGACCCGAGATTGCCCACGCAGTGTCGATTCCTTCCACCTGGCGATGATGAACTTCAGGCTGGATGATGTGCAATGCGCCGATGGCAGCACCAGCACCGGAGTATTCCTGATCGGGTGCGGCGATGACGACTTCTCCGAATGGGCGCATTGCGCGAGCGAGGACATGAAGTCCTACAGAGTCGATTCCGTCATCGTTTGTCACCAAAATTCGCATATTCACAGTTTGCCCCATTGGGGTGAACAGAGACTTACGGGGATGTCATTTGGAGATGACTTCTTGACTATTTCGTCAGCGCTCAAGCAGTGGTACCGTTCGCTTTGTTGACGTTCGCGCCAACAAAGAGTGGAGGGGGAACCACATGACTTACGCAGGCGACCGCATTTTGTACGACGCGGATACACACATCATGGAGCTTCCAGATTTCCTGCGGAAGTACGCCGACCCCGACATTCGTGAAGAGTTGCCACTTGTCGACTACGGCCGTTCATTGGTGACCGATGAAGAAGTCGCTGTCATTACGGCAAACGGCTCACGTCATTCCGAAGAACATAGGAATTCTCTCGTTGCACTCGGTGATCGAATGATTACAGAAGTCAAGGAAATTCAGGCACTGGGTGCTTTTGACAAGCACGACCGAGTCATTGCGAATGACATGCTTGGTTTCATCAAGCAAATCGTGTTTGCAACACATAGCTTGCATATGCCGTTCTCTCCATCAAAGAAAATCGATGATCGTCTTCGTTATGGCGGTGCGCGTGCACATAACCGTCATATGGCAGATTTTTGTTCCATCGACGACCGCCTCATGGGTGTCGCCGCAATTCCTTTAGAGAATCCAGAACTCGCGCTGGAAGAAGTGAAGTGGTCATTGGAGAACGGTCTTGAGGCAATGTGGATTCCTCATCGACTTGCCGGAGATCGTTCACCAACGCATATCGATTACAACCCCATCTGGGCATTGTTGCAAGAAGCACAAGTTCCATTGGTGTTTCACGTAGGCGGAAATCCACTGCAATTGCATCCAGGCTGGAGCAACAACGGCCGTGCAGCCACAAAGGACTGGATGGGTGGCGGCGAGAACGTGCGTGCGCGTGACGCTGTTGTCTTGCATCAAGGCATCGAGACATTCATTGGCATGATGGTGATGGATGGAATTCTTGAAGAGTTCCCACGCTTGAAGATGGCATCTGTTGAACTCGGTGCCGGCTGGGTTCCAGAGACATTGGTGCGTCTTGACCAAACTCACAAGGCCTATTCAAAGGTTGATGAGCGTCTGATGAGCTTCAAGCGTCGACCATCGGAACAGATCACAGAACAGATGGCCTTCACACCATTCGTATTCGAAGATGTGTCTCGCCTCATCGCTCACTCAAACGACGATTTGTATTTGTTCTCCAGCGATTACCCACACACCGAAGGTGGACGTGACCCGATCGCGCGTTTCGAAGCTTGCATGCAGGATGTGCCGCAAGCATCGATTGACAAGTTCAACTCGGGGAACTTCCTTCGAGTCTTCCCACGAGCCAGCGTGACCGCGCACGGTTAACTGCACCAATACTCACCATCGCAACACCGCCCACGATGGCGGAACGAGTCAGCAATGTGACATTGAGGTTGAACTCAAAGAAGTCTGTGCCCATTGGGAACATGAAGGCCAACACTGCTAGTCCAATCATGCTGAGGAGCAATGCCATCTTCCAGCCCTTGAGAGGGCGAGAGAGAATGAACAAGATGGCGAAGAAACTCATCAACGCCGCCAAGGTTGCGCCAGTGCCGGAATGATCATCAGATACTGCGTTTGCTGCGACCACGGCGACGCCTGCAATCGCACCGGCAGGAACCGCAAAAGAAAGCACGCGACGCAATAGCCCCGGAACATATCTCTGTGGGTTGGGGCCAAGAGCGAGGATGAATGCCGGAATACCAATGGTGACTGTTGAAAGCAATGTCATATGACGGGGAAGAATGGGGAACTGAATTCCCGCAACAGCAGCTCCGACGATAGCGACAAGGCTCATTGCGTTCTTTGCAAGGAATAAGTTCGCGACACGTTCAACGTTGCCAATGACGCGTCGACCTTCGGCGAGCACTGATGGCAAGTGCGAGAAACGTCCATCGAGAAGGATGAGTTGCGCCACTGCCTTTGTTGCTGGTGCACCATTGTCCATTGCAATTCCAATGTCGGCGCGCTTGAGTGCGAGGGCGTCGTTGACGCCATCGCCGGTCATCGCAACTACTTCACCTTGTTCTTGCAGCGCTTGCACCACAGTTCGCTTTTGTTCGGGAGTGACGCGACCAAAGACATTGCCTCGTTTAAGCGACTGCGTGATCTCTTCCACCGTTTCGCCCATGGTTCGTGCATCGATCGGTTCGTTGACTTCGAGTCCGACAGTTCGAGCAATCGCCCCCACTGTGTGCGGGTTGTCGCCAGAAATGACAATGACGCGAACGCCTTGTTGACGGAAATACGCCAGTGTTTCGGCTGCATCCTCGCGTACTTCTTCACGCAGCAGAACAATCGCGACTGCGGCTAGATCTGTGGGGAGTTCTGTGGTGGGCACTGTGATAGCTGAGCGTGCGACCAACATGACACGACGACCAGTGTCTGCATGCTGTGCAACTTGCGCGAGCAGCGCCTCATTTGAGGCTGCGAGCATTTCGGGTGCGCCGAGGTACCACGTGCCGCGTCCTTCGTATGCGTTGGCTTTCCATTTACGAGATGAATCGAAAGGAACGAGTGCGCCTGGAATCCAGTCGGTCGGTGGATGAACGGCATCGCCAATTGTGGAGAGTGTGTTGTTGGCTGCTGGGTCATCAGCAAGCGCACCAAGTGCGGCACGAACGGTTGCTTCGTCGGTGCCGTCAAGAATTTCAATTCCCTCAAACACAATGTTGCCTGTGGTGATGGTGCCGGTTTTGTCGATACAAACGACATTGACTCTTGCAAGCCCTTCCACCGCAGGGAGTTCTTGCACAAGAACTTGTTCGCGTGTCAGTTTCAATGCAGCGCTAAGGAAGGCAAGGGTCGTGAGAAGGACTAGGCCTTCAGGCACAAGACCAACAAGACCGCCAACAGCGCGAATCGCAGAATCTCGCCAGTTGTCAACTTCGTCAACACGGAACTGTGACCACACTTGCAGAGGGGCGGCAACAACGAGAACCCATGTGATGTATTTGAGAAGGCGATTAATGGAGTCTTGAATTTCCGAAGATGCGCGAGTGAATACCTTTGCTTCGGCGGAGATGCGATGTACGTATGCGTCAGTGCCAACAGATTCAGCCACAAAACGTCCGATACCTGCAGTCACAATCGTGCCCGACATCACTTGGTCGCCGGAGTCCTTAGGAACTGCATCCATTTCGCCTGTGAGGTTTGCTTCGTTGACCTCAAGTCCTGTTCCGTCAATCACAGTTCCGTCGGCGGGAATCTGATCGCCAGCACGCAACACAATGAGATCACCGAGCACAACTTCTTCTGTGTGAATATCAATTGGGGCGCCATCTCTAATCACTGTTGCAGTGGGTGCATGCATAAATGCAAGGCGATCAAGCTTTCTTTTGGCAATCCATTCTTGAATGATTCCAATTGCGGAGTTTGCAATGAGTGGAAAACCAAAAAGACCATCAGCAATAGATCCGGCAAAGATCACGACAACAAATAACGCACCAAGCACAGCGTTGAATCGCGTAAATACATTTGCTCGGAAGATTTCGCTGAAGCTTCGCGAAGTCTTCGTTTCAGCAACGTTGACTTGTCCCGCAGCAATGCGTTCAGCAACTTCGGCAGAGGACAAACCTGTTGTATTCATTAAAGGTCAACAGTAGTTGTGCGCACCATTGAACAGATGGCGGTGTTGTGTTGTGGTTTTATGTCGTGGGAACTTGGCGCGCGAGACGTGCTGAGATATCACTGCATTCAACACAGACACTCTCGGGAATGATGCCCACTCGCATCAGGAGGTTAAACATCTTGCAACCAACGCAGAATCCGAATGCTGCTTCGAGGAATGCAGGACCAGCGAGTGCTGCGGCCACGATGCGAGACGCCGTGTTGAGATCGAGCAAGAAGAGAACTGAAGCAGATGCGCTAAAGATGGCACCGACTCCTTGGGCGAAACGCTTTGGAGGTCCAGGCAGGATTCGGTGATTAATAGAGGTCAGGCGGGGCGTAATGACTTTGGTAGCGAGTTGCCCAAGAGGACTGAAGCGCGGGCCGGAAGCAACACGGGCGATAAAGCCATATGTAAGAGGTAGGAGAACCCAGCCCCAACCAGTGGCGGCATAAAGAACTGCGAGGGAAACGGCCCCTGCAGCCACGATGCGGGCGGAGGTGTCATTCACCTCTTCTGGAAAGCCGAGTAAACTAGTCATCTTTTCAGCCTAGGCAGGGATTCGAGCGCTCCCACCATCAAGCCGTTGTCCAAGGAAAGCCTTGGGAGCCTTGTGGCATAAGGTGACGACATGGATTTTGACTACCCAGAACAGGCCACCCCTTTCCGCGCAAAGGTTCGTGCATTCCTTGAAGCAAACCTTCCAAAGGATTGGAAAGGTATTGGCGCATTGAATCATGCCGATGCAGCTGCATGGACCGAAGAGTGGCGCAAGAAGTTGTCCGCTGAAGGACTTCTTGCGATCACATGGCCGAAGGAATACGGCGGCGCAGGTCTTTCACACATTGAGTCGCTTGTAGTCGCAGAAGAATTCGCACGTGCGGGTGTTCCTTCCGGTGGTCCAAACGATGGTTTCGGTATTGGCATGTTGGGAAACACCATCATCGCTGTTGGTACCGAAGAGCAGAAGCGTCACTTCTTGCCACGCGTTCTTTCTGGTGAAGATCGTTGGTGTCAGGGTTACTCAGAACCTGCTGCAGGTTCTGACTTGGGCAACCTTGGTTGTCGTGCAGTTCTCGACGGTGATGAGTGGATCATCAATGGTCAGAAGATCTGGACATCTGCTGGTCACCTTGCAAACCACATCTTCGTTCTCGCACGTACTGCACCAGATGAAGTCAAGCACCGCGGAATCACTTTCTTGTTGGTTGACATGCGTCAGCCCGGCGTTGAAGTTCGCCCCATCAAAATGATGTCGGGTGACTCTGAATTCAACGAAGTGTTCTTTACAGATGCACGTTGTCCTAAGGAAAACGTTGTTGGCGAAGTCAACGGCGGTTGGATGGTTGCCATGACGCTCCTCGGAAACGAGCGCGGTGCCGCAGCAGCTGTCAGCAGCATTTCGTTCCGTGGCGAACTCGACAAGCTCACAGGTCTTGCAAAAGAAAAGGGCATGACGAGCGATCCGTACATTCGTCAGCGTCTTGTCAAAGCACACACCAAAGTTGAGATCATGCGCTTCCTCGGATATCGCGCACTCACTGCATTCATGAATGGTCGTCAGCCTGGCTCCGATGCATCAATTGGCAAGTTGTGGTGGAGTGAGTACCACAAGGAAGTCACAGAATTGGCAGTTGACATTCTTGGTGCAGATGCAATGGTGCCAGTTGGTCAAGGACCACACACTGCTTTCACCACTGACTCTCCAGGTTCACCAAACGACAGTGCGAACTGGGTGGGTGTGTTCTTGAACGCACGCGCCGGCACGATTTACGCAGGTACTAGCCAGGTGCAGCGCGGCATCGTGGGCGAGCAAGTGCTCGGACTTCCAAAGGAACCACGTGCAGACAGTGGACCTTGGAAGAACATTCCAGGCCACGGCTGATTTCTTCGCAGCAATGCGGAGACGAACAGTCAGAACGCATTCTGTAAAGTACAAACCATTTATTTGCAGTTAACAAACTTCTAGTTACCCGATAGTAAATTGGGGGAATGTCGCAAGTTCTGGACACTCGCTCTCGATTAATTGAAGCAACCATTGAGGCAATTAACGAAGGTGGAGAGGCTGCCGTTCGTGTGCACACTGTGGCAGAAGTGGCCGAAGTGCGTGAGCCATCGGTGTATCACTTCTTCAAGAATCGCAAAGAGTTAGTCGAAGCAGCTCAGGCAGAGCGTTATCGCCGCGGTTACATCGAAATGTTTAATCCGTTTCGTGCTGTCGTTGAACTTGCAGAAACTAGAGAAGACTTCGTCAAGGCAGTTCGACAGTTGTTCGTTGGCGTCTACCGTCCGGAGCGTCACGAAGCACGTGCAGTACGTGTGAACGTCATTGGCAGTGCCCAAAAAAGTGCTGATCTTGCAAAAGTTGTCAACGAAGTAAATCTTGAAGTCGCAACTTCCATGGGTGAACTTTTGGGCGAATGCCAGAAAAAAGGTTGGGTCCGTACGGACTTAGATCCGTTGATGCTGGGCATCTGGGTGATGGGTCAGATCAATAGCCGCAATATGGCCGAAATGAACGAGTCTCAGTACGACCTTGATGCATGGAACAAAATTGCAGTTGAGTCGGTGCTATTAATTTTTGAACCGAAGTAACAACTACTTCATCTTCTCAAGCATCGCGCCCATTTGCTGATGCACAAGATTCACAGCCTGTAATGGGCGAATCATCACGCGAAACTCTGTGATTTTTCCTGAGTCATTACAGGTGATGATGTCGACACCATTCACGTACTTCCCCTCAACGTATGTTTCGAATTCGAGAACAGCGGTGTCTCCAGACATCACTTCTTTGGTGTAGCGGAACTTCTTTGAATCATCTTTCGGTGCGCTTGGGTCAGCAGAGCCATTCTTCTCGCCAGGCAAAGTTTGACTGGCGGCCATTAAGTACAGCTTCGTGAGGTCCTTGCCCTTTTGTGGTGAAAACACAATGGGGGAGAGAAAGACGCAGTCATCATCGAGCAGGTCATCCAGGCCGTTTGGCAATTGACCCTTCATATATGCATGCCACTGTTCCACTACGTGCTCAATCATGAACTCACTCTATTTCAACGAATGTCTCTGACTGAGAGTCAAGACTTCAAATAGGGCAGTATCAAGAGATATCCGAGGGGGAATTCCATGGCAGAGAAGCAACTTCATAGCGGCAACCAAGAGCATGCCGCGATTGTTAACGAGCGTCGCAGTATTCGTGGATACAAGAAGCAGCCAGTGCCGAAGGCGCTGATTGAAGAAGTTATTGAGATTGCCAAGCGCGCACCGTCTTCAATGAATACTCAGCCGTGGCATTTCCATGTGGTGACAGGTGATCCGTTAGAGAAGATTCGCGAAGGAAATACCGAGCGCATGATGGCCGGTGCCGGCATAGACCGTGAGATCAAGTTGAGTCACGGCTATGAAGGTGTTCATCGTGATCGTCAAGTTGAAATCGCAGTGCAGTTGTTCGAAGCGATGGGTATCGAACGTGATGACAAAGCTCGTCGTCAAGATTGGGTGATGCGTGGCTTCCGTCAATTCGACGCACCCGTGTCAATTGTGATCACAATCGATAAGGCGTTGGAACATGACACTGTTGCGCACTTCGACTGTGGTGCTGCCACTTATGGACTTGTGCTTGCGGCGTGGTCGAAGGGTCTTGGTTCCGTCATTAATGGTCAGGGCATCATGCAGTCATCAGTTGTTCGCGAATACGCAAACATTCCGGAAGATCAAGTGATCATGACATGTGTGGCGATGGGCTTCCCGGACGAAGAGTTTGTGGCGAATCATGTGCAATCTCATCGTGCGGGTAATGACACCACTGCATCGTTTGTTGGTTTTGACTAACCAGTCCTGATTCAGGGAAGACTGAGAAGGATCTGCACCTGAAGGCCGAAGAGAGCCAAGCCAATTGTCAAAGTCGTGCCGATCATGAATCGCATCCGTGAATCGATTGCGTCGAATCGCTTGTCAACTCCGTCGAATCGCTTGTCAACTCCGTCGAATCGCTTGTCGACCTCTTCGAATCGCTTGTCGACCTCTTCGAATCGTCGGTTGACCTCTTCGAACCGCCGGTCAATTTCTTCAAATCGCCGATCAATCATGTCGAATTGAATCTGAGCCATGTCGAAGCGAAGAACCATCTCGGACTGACGTGCGACATCATCCCAGCCGCTCGGCGGCAAGTGTTCCATCAGACTGTCAGCCACGCGGGGCCCCAACGATTCGCGTAAGCCAATGTGCATCTCTGTTCGACGCGCCTCGGTCATAGACATGAATTTTCTCCCTCATCAAAAAGTGAGTGTGATGTGTGTTCTTGGGGAAGAAATGAGGCAATAGAAGTGCCGACATGATTTATGTATATCGCAACATCGCCTGTCTGTAAATTGCCGATAAATCGGCACCTTTCTTTCGCGACTGACGATTCAACAGAAAGTGAAGTGTTCAATATTTGGCTGCATTGTTGGCGAAAGAATTTCACGATGAAACTGATATCGCTCAAAACACAACCACGACGTGTGGTTAGAGTGACATCATGAAGCGCCTTCTCTCCATTGCGACATTGCTCGTCAGCACCATTTTTGTTGCGCCACTTGCATCAAATGTCTCCCCAGTGAAGGCTGCGCCTCTGGGTGTGTACGTTTATAACACTCCCTTGGCAACAAATACGGGGCTTGGATTTTGCGAAGCCGGAACAGTGAAGGGTTGCATCGACTCCATCACGATTGATGGCAACGAGCTAGTTCCTGTGTCGACTCCTCAAGCTGCCCGTTATGGAATTGGGGGAGGCCTGTATTCCGGACCGTGTCGCTTTGTGGAGACAACGGTATCGCAATGCGAATATCCCTACATGGTTCTCTATCCCTTCGGCGGAGTGGGAAATCCAAATGTCCCACTGACAAATGTTGTGGTGAATTTTCGTCGAGCTTTGAACTCACACCCCACAGCATCTGTTGGTACCGCAATTGTTAATGGCTCTCTTCAGTCATTTACACCTGCTCTTCCGGGTGTACGAGATGTTGCAACTATCAATGCAAATACCGTGGAAGTGCATTCAGCCTCTACTGGCTATTGCCTCGGATGGGTGACAGAGATTGATGGTTGCGTCATTGGCGAAACAGGTACTTCGAAAGTTGCAAACAGAATTTCAATGTTGTTGCTGCCAGCAATGCGTAGTTCTGTTGCTCCACCAGACAGTGTTGACGAAGCATGCAAAGCGATTAATTCATTGAATCCATGTTTGGTCACCATCTTTGATTCTGCGAGTCGCGGAGGATGGGTTGATACCGATGCATCTGTCTTTGGTTTGACGTCCATGGATCGCTACACGGGCGCAGCACAACTAAAAGTCGCAGGTCCTCATTACAAGACACCTGTGAATGGTGTGAGTGAACTGAATCTTTCGTATTTCCGTATGTTCCTGACGTCGGGCTACCTCAGTAATTCATTTGGATTGACACCTGAACAGGCCAACGACCAGTCATTGCCAGTGAAGAGAACGACAGGTACCGAGTCGACGAGGCCAGTGACTCAATACATCCCGAGTGCAGAAGGGCTTTTGGTCTCCTCAACTGGGATTGGGTTCTCCATTCCGACGCTGTCTGTCCAACGCACATATGTCTTGAAGAAGAACAAGAAGATCACCGCAGATGCCATCTTGAAGGCAGCCGGTGTGTTTCAAACAAAGCAGTTTGGTGCAGCCAAGATCACGGTGAACAAGAAGCAGGGAATGGCCTACTCGGGCAAGCGTTACTCGTACTCCAAAACTCGAACCGTTCTTGTGACTATTAAGTACAAGTCGACAAGGACAATGTGGTCAGTGCGTCAACTGACAGTCAGAGTCGTGAAATAGTGCGTTGACAAAGGTGGCAGAATACCTATAGGGGGTTCATATGTCACGACTTCGTCAGGTACCACGGGCAGAGGCTCATGAGAGTGTGCTGCCGACGTACAACTTGCTCTTTGGGGATCGCGACCCAGTAGCGGAACCTGGAACCGCAACGGGGACTCCAGGGGATTGGTGGACAGTATTTGCACTCGTCCCAGAGATCTTCGACCACGCCATGCGAGGGTTTGTTCTCTATCGCAGTCGTGACCGCATTCTTGACCCTCAACTGCGAGAGTTAGGTCAGACTCGCGTCGGTTGGGCTCGCTCTAGCCAGTTCGTGTATTCGCAGCACATTAAGTCAGCACGTTCGGCTGGCGTGAGCGAAGAGAAGATTGCCGCAATCCCACATTGGCAAACCGCCGCTTGTTTTTCTGCTGCTGAACGAGCGGTACTCGCGTACACCGACGCATTGGTCTATGACGGTGGTCGTGTGGCCGATGGTGTGTTTGCCGAACTGAAGCAACATCTGAGTGATGAAGAGATCCTTGAATTCACATATATCACTGCGATGTACGACATGCATGCGGTAATGACGAAGGCGTTGAAGCTTGAATTTGATAATCGAGATGAGCCAATGACAGAAGTAGATGGACCTGATGGTCCCGGAATGAAATTGAGAGTGCGATGACTGGATTGAATCGATCAGTAGGTGTGCATCACGTTGCATATGCGTGTAAAGATCCTGAAGCAACCCGACACTTCTATGAAGACTTGTGTGGCTTTCCACTCGTTCAT
>Ga0222712_10004298_pt1 | contig 15003 bp, 14 predicted proteins | sample C33_657DmetaG_FD_165043 | JGI IMG/M metagenome (GOLD analysis project Ga0222712, IMG submission 165043) | Estuarine water microbial communities from San Francisco Bay, California, United States - C33_657D | ecosystem: Environmental > Aquatic > Marine > Unclassified | place: USA: California... | reverse complement strand
TCCAGCTCGGCCCATTCGAGACTCGAGCGGGGTGGGTCTTTGGGGGTCTCGTTGCGGTGCTTGCCCCTCTGGGTGCGCCTGTGGCCTCGGCGCTTGCGCCATCGGCGCCATCTGCGGGCCCGGCTCTTCGCCGGCTCGATGCCTGGTTGATTGTTGCCCCGGTGTGGGGCCTCATGCTGACGAACTACCTGTCACAAATCGGCTGATCGTTCCCCAAAGGTGCTCTTTGGGGCGTTTGCGCCGTAGCGTGGAGGAGTCATGCGGTCTCTAGCGGTGCTTTCGCTGCACACTTCCCCCCTTGCCCAGCCGGGTAGTGGCGATTCAGGTGGGATGAACGTGTACGTGCGCGAACTCGTTGGCGCGCTCGCACAGGCTGGCGTCAAGGCCGAGGTCTACACCCGCCGATCTGCTGAAGGTCAACCCGAGTTCGTTGACGTTGAACCGGGTTTCCGTGTCGTTCACGTCGATGCGGGTCCACTTGATCTTGCGAAGGAAGACCTTCCGCAGGTTCTTGATGAATTTGGTGATGGCGTTGCGCGACATCTGAGCCGTGACGACGGTCCCGACGCGATCCACGCCAACTACTGGCTTTCCGGGGTGGTCGGTCATCGCCTGAAGCATGAACTTTCGCTCCCGCTCGTCTCGACGTTCCACACGCTTGCGCGCGTGAAGGCAGAGACGGGCGACGAAGAGCCTGCTCTTCGGGTGCAAGCCGAATCTGAAGTCATTGCGTGCTCCGATGCGATCCTCGCAAATTGCGCTGCCGAAGTGACCCAACTGGTTGATCTCTACGGAGCCGATCCTTCGCGTATCGAGATCGTTCCGCCAGGTGTCGATCATGCCTTCTTCTCACCCGGTGATCGCCGTGGCGCGCGCTACGCCCTCGGTTTAGGTGATGAGCCAGTGCTTCTTTTTGCTGGTCGGATTCAGCCACTCAAAGGTTTGACCGTGGCCATCGCTGCACTCGCCGAACTTTCCGATACCCATCCCGATGCCGTGCTGCTCGTAGTGGGTGGCGCCAGCGGCGTCGAAGGAAATGCGGAGTTAGAAGCAGCGACATCACTCGTTACTGCGCTCGGCCTTCGTGGTCGAGTTCGGTTTGTTCCACCGCAGCCTCATCACCTGCTTTCGACCTATTACCGCGCCGCCGACGTTTGCATCGTGCCGAGTCGTTCCGAATCGTTCGGGCTTGTTGCGCTCGAAGCGGCGGCGTGCGGAACGCCTGTTGTGGCCGCCGCTGTCGGTGGTCTCCTGACGCTTGTTGAAGAAGGTTCAACCGGATTTCTCATCGAGAACCGTGATCCACGTGGCTTTGCTGGGGCGGTTCGTACAATTCTCGAATCGCCGGCTCTCGCCGAGTCACTGTCCATCGCCGCTGCCGAAAGTGCTTCGCACTACACATGGTCAACAACAGCGGCTCGACTTCGTCGTCTCTATGCCGATCTCACTTCTCGCTCCCTTGTGACGTGTCAATAACTCATGGCTGACAACATCGCAGACAACGCAGAACTCGACGCAATCGAACTTCAGATCGATGCGTGGCTCGCTAATGAACTCAAAACAAATCCCTTTGTCGCGGCCATTGAACGCGGTGAACCTTCGGAGCGACGTTGGTATGTGCGCGTGCTCGGTGAGAGTAAAGACGTGTTCACGATTTGGTTCACACTTCGCCAGCGCACGCTGCACTACGAGACCTACGTCATGCCTTCGCCCGAAGAAAATCATGCGCAGTTCTTCGAACACTTGCTTCGTCGAAACCGCAAGACCACAGGGATGGCGTTTTGTATTGGTGAAGAAGACGCAATCTTTCTTGCCGGTTCGTTGCCGGTTCATGCGATTGACGAAGGTGAACTCGACCGAATCTTGGGTTCGCTCTATACCTATGTCGAACAGTTCTTTCAGCCGGCACTGCGAATTGGTTTCGCCACCCGCTTTTCAAACGACTGAGGCTTCGTCGAGTTGAAGTGAAATCGCCCATTCGGCCCATGCGAAGCACCGATGGTGATTTCTACGATCGCAGTTGTCCGGGTGGAACGAACTTCTGCGGTCATCGGGGAAGTGAGTGTGGTGGTTCGACCACCCGGACGACGATTCTTGGCCTTGCACAGAACCACGAACAGAACCCATAACAGAATCCGTAGCGGGCCAGGCGGGCCAATTGGGTAGCGTCTCGGCATGATTCGACTTCAAATCGTTGGTGGCGGTCGCATGGGCGAGGCCCTTCTCGGCGGTCTCCTCGATGCTCGTTGGGCCGAACCGGCAGAGATCGCCGTGATCGAACGCGTCGCCGACCGACGCGAACAACTCACTGCTCTTTTCCCCGGCGTCGTCGTTACCGACTCGATCGTGCAGGCCGAAGGTGCCGTCATTGCCGTGAAGCCTGGCGATGTTGCCGATACATGTCGGGCACTCGCTGCGGCGGGTGCGACTCGCGTGTTGTCCATTGCTGCGGGCATTACAACTGCTGCATTGCAAGACACTTTGGGCGGAGGTATCGCTGTTGTTCGGGCCATGCCCAACACTCCGGCGGTAGTGCGAGCTGGCGCTGCCGCCATCGCACCGGGCTCCTCGGCTTCCGACGCCGATCTCGATTGGGCATCATCGGTTCTTGAAGCTGTGGGTGTCGTTGTCCGAGTGTCAGAGGACAAACTTGATGCAGTTACTGGACTTTCTGGTTCCGGACCGGCCTATGTATTCGTGATGGCCGAAAGCATGATCGAAGCAGGCGTTCTCGTCGGACTGCCTCGGGATGTCGCTGAAGTGCTCGCCGTCCAGACGTTGCTTGGTTCGGCCAGCCTTCTTGAGTCGAGCGATGAAGCCGCTGCGTCGTTGCGCGCGCAGGTGACGTCGCCCGGCGGAACCACTGCCGCAGGACTTCGTGCACTCGAATCGGGTGGCTTCCGCTCGGCCGTTCTCGATGCGGTTGCCGCGGCCACCGACCGTTCTCGTCAGCTCGGACAGGACTGACGTCACCGGTCCGCCGGTAACGTGACTCTCCCATGCCTCGCTACGACACCGTTTCCTTCCTTTCCGATTACGGACGCGTCGACGAATTTGTTGGCGTCGTGCATTCGGTGATCCGTTCGATTGCTCCCGAGGTGCGCGTGATCGACATCACACACGACATCCCGGCGTACGACGTTCGCGCTGGAGGTTTGGCGCTCGTGCGTGCTGCGAACTATCTCGCTCCTGGCGTTGTTGTTGCCGTGATCGACCCAACCGTCGGAACTCCGCGTCGCCCGATAGCCGTTGAGATCGGTGGCGGTTCATCGGTCCTCGTTGGACCCGATAACGGTGTGCTTGCTGCTGTCGTGCAGCTATGCGGTGGCGCCGATCGTGCCGTCGAGATCGTCAACCCGGAGTATCGGTTTACGACGGAACCAGGAACGTTTGACGGCCGTGACGTGTTCGCTCCCGCAGCAGCGCATCTTTGCAACGGTGTCGATCTTTCCGAACTTGGACCATCGATCGATCCGATTTCGTTGTTCCCGGCGATGATCCCGCTTACCCGCGAAGACGAGGGTCGTCTCCACGCCGAAGTGTTGTGGGTTGATCACTACGGAAACGCGCAGCTCAACGTCGATCCCGATGAGCTTGAAGCATTCGATGAAACCGTTCGACTGGTGATGGACGACGGCACTCGCGTTGCTCGACGCGTCGGAACTTTTGCCGATCTCGATCCGAATGAAGTCGGCCTCATTGTCGATTCCTATGGTCTCGTCACCATTGTTCTCGACAAACATTCCGCTGCGGAGGAACTTGGACTGTCCAGCACTTCTGCGGTGACGATTGAACAGTTCGACGAAACCCGTCCCCCGAGTGTCATCACTCCAGTGCAACTCGGCCAACGCCGAAGCTGAGGAACAACTATGCGTCCCGGAACCGTCATCGCCGTTGGCACCCTGCTTTTCATCATCCTGCTTGCAGCAGTCATGCAGTTGTTCATCCTCGCCCGTTAGGCGACATCTGCATTCGGGGCGTACCACGCCTCGGGTTCAGCAACAGCCCGCAACTCCGCAGGGTTACGAGAACTCGTCAGCAAGAAGCCGACGAAGATCACCGAAATACCAGCAACGAGTGAGATGGCGAAACCATCCATTTCGTTGACGACTGAGTTGAGAATGCCGCCCGCACTGAGAATCAGTGTTCCGAAGGCGATCACAAGGTTTGCGACGGCAAGTCGTCGAAGCGATGGCGCGCCGGTTTGCGTTTTCCGAGTGTTCGCTCCCGCGTACCACGCACGCAGGAGCCGGCCTGCGCTCCACACTGCGCCACCGATGATCACGAGTGCAGCGACACCTGATCCGATGGCTGCCGCGATTCGCGGTCCCGGTCCAAAAACCTCTTTGCCTTGGGGTAGGACATCAGCGGCGATTGGGCCTGTGAGTTGAGCGGCCACGACGATGCCCGCGCAAAACGCGCTGAGCACGGTGATGATTGCTGTCCAGCGTCGACCGTGTTTTGGTCCAGCGAGCAGTTCGACGGTTCCGAGTGCGAGATACGGAACGTTCAAAATCGCGCCGAACAAATAGAACGACTTGAACGACCACTCGTCCCAGCCCACTGCAGCGCCCCACCACAACGAAATCGAACCGAGAGCGAACATCACCAGCGAGATGGTCCAGGCCGCTTCGTGCCGTTTGCGTCCTCGGAGCCATCGCTCGCCTGTGGAGAGGGCGAATGCCAGCGACACCAAGGTGGCGGCGGCGGCGAGGGCGGCATGCATGGCTCCAGCGTAGGGGCGCCCGGGCTTGGGACCCCAAGGCAAGCCCGGTGGAGGGGACTTTGTGAACAAACGAACATGGTCGGTAGCGTGGAAGGCCGTGGACCGCCGCCGCCGAATTCCTGAAGCCACTGTGGCTCGACTGCCGGTGTATTTGCGAACCCTGCTCGACGTTCAGGCTGAGGCCGTCACAACAATTTCCTCCGAACGCCTGGCCGAACTCGCCGGGGTGAACGCTGCGAAGGTTCGAAAGGATCTCTCCTACCTCGGCTCCTACGGCACTCGGGGTGTTGGCTATGACGTTGATCATCTCCTTGTGCAGATGAGTCGAGAACTCGGCCTCACTCGAGATTGGCCAGTGGCGATCGTTGGGGTCGGAAACCTCGGAGCAGCTCTTGCGAACTATGGCGGGTTCGGGGAACGAGGCTTTCCAGTTGCTGCGTTGGTCGATGCCGATCCCGCAAAGGTCGGAACCATGTTTGGCGGCCACGAAATCCGCCACCTTGACGATCTTCCGCACCTCGTCGATGAGCTCGGCATTTCGATCGGGATCATCGCAACACCGGCGGCTGGAGCCCAAGAAGTGGCCGACTTGTTGGTCGCTGCGGGAGTTACCTCGATTCTGAATTTCGCTCCCGCGGTGGTGACGGTTCCGCCGCACGCGCAATTGCGCAAAGTCGATCTCGCTCTGGAACTGCAGGTCCTGAGTTTCTATGGACAACGCGAATCGATCGGCGCGTCGTTGCGCGAAGAACTTGGCGTCACGTCAGAGTCCAAGGAACCGGTGGGCTGAGATGCCGTTCGATCAGCCGCTCTATCCGGTGAATCTCTCGTTGGCCGGCCGTCGCTGTCTCGTGGTGGGTGGCGGGCCGGTTGCACTGCAGAAGGCGCGCGAACTCGTGGTGTGTGGTGCGACGGTCGATGTCGTTGCCCCCGAAATCCTCGATGAGATCGCTGCGCTCGATGGGGTCATCTGTCACAAGCGGCCGTATGTCGACGGCGAGGTAGCTGGCTATCGCCTGGCAATCACGGCGACCAGCGATCCCGCGGTGAATCGGCAGGTCTTTCTCGAAGGCGAATCGCTGGGCGTCTGGGTCAATAGCGCCGACGATCCGGCCAACTGTGCCTTCGCTTTACCCGCACGGGTTCGCCAAGGCCCGCTGCTGGTCACGTTTTCCACGAGTGGATCCTCGCCCGCTCTCTCAACCTGGCTCCGACGTCGCTATGGTCCTGAGTTCGGACCCGAGTACGCCGTACTGGTCGAGATCCTCACTGAAGCCCGAGCCCAGATCCTGGCCGAAGGCGCTTCCACCGAGGGTCTCAACTGGCAAGGAGCTCTGGATTCGGGAATGCTGGATCTCATCCGCGAGGGTCGCCTCGCCGAAGCCAAGGAGCGCCTCCAGGCGTGTCTGTCGTAGTCGTTGGACTGAATCACCGCACGGTCCCACTCGCTCTACTCGAGCGAGTCACAATCGACGATGGCCGACTCCCGAAAGCGCTTCACGATGTGCTGTCGCACGACCATGTGAGTGAAGCCGTCGTGTTGTCGACCTGCAATCGCACAGAGGTCTACGTCGTTGCCGAGAAGTTTCACCCTGCCTTCGGTGACCTCCGCACGTTCTTCTCCGAACTTGCATTCGCTGCGCCCGAAGAGTTGGCCGATCACCTCTATGTCCACGATGCCGATGCCGCTGCCAAGCATCTCTTCCGGGTTGCGTCCGGTATCGATTCAGCTGTGGTCGGAGAAGCAGAAATCCTCGGCCAGGTGCGCCACTCATGGGACGTCGCCCAGACCGAAGGCGCCGCTGGTTCGCAGCTCAATCTTTTGTTCCGCCACGCGCTTGAAGTTGGAAAGCGTGCCCGCACCGAAACCGGTATTGGGCGTCACGTTGCGTCGGTCTCAACTGCCGCAGTGGCAATGGCGGCAGAACGCCTTGGTTCCCTCGATGGTCGCTCCATCCTCGTGATGGGTGCGGGTGAAATGGGCGAAGGCATGGTTCGTGCACTCGCAACCAATGGCGTCTCGGACATCCGCATTGCCAATCGCACATGGGAAAACGCTGCTGATCTTGCAGAACGTCTTGGCGGAACTCCGATTCGCCTTGCCGATCTCGACGCCGCTCTTTCCGAAGTCGATCTTCTCTTGACCGGCACCGGCGCCAATTCGATGATCATCGAACACGCTGACATCGAACGCGTCATGCGAGCTCGCGGCGATCGGGAAATTCTCGTTGTTGATGTTGCGGTTCCTCGCGATGTCGATCCCGCTGCTGCCGATATCCCGGGTGTGACCATCCTCGACATGGATGACCTTCGAGCATTCGCTGAAGCAGGAATGGCCGAACGCCGCCGTGAAGTCACCTCGGTCGAGGCCATGTGCACCGAAGAACTTGAGCGTTATCTCGCAGTGAGTTCCGCACGTGAAGTTGCTCCGCTGATTTCTCGTCTTCATGAACAGTCTGAAGAGATTCGTGTTGCTGAACTCGATCGACTTCGTTCGCGACTTGGCGATCTCGATGACCGTCAGCTTGAGGCTCTCGATTCGCTGACCAAGGGAATCGTTGCCAAGTTGCTTCACCAGCCGACTGTTCGGTTGAAGGATGCGGCTGGTTCACCTCGTGGCGAGCGTTTGGCCGAGGCCCTTCGCGATCTCTTTGAGCTCTGAGCAAGTCATGGCCGGGGGCGGTCCCGACACCGTGACGCTTCGCTTAGCAACACGGGGAAGCGCGCTCGCGTTGTGGCAGGCCGACCATGTGACTGCGCTTTTGCAGGCCGCGGCAGTAGCTGCTGGTCGGTCGGTTGTCGTGGAAAAAGTGATTGTCGAAACGATGGCCGATCAACGCCTTGACATCCCCATCGACGCAATGGGCGGCAAGGGCGTGTTCGTAAAAGAGATTCAGGCTGCAGTCCTCGATGGGCGCGCTGATCTTGCGGTTCATTCGGGAAAAGACCTTCCTGCAATAACGCCCGATGAACTCGTCATCGCTGCTGTGCCTCAGCGCGGTGATGTTCGTGATGTTCTTGTTGGCTCAACTATTGACGGTTTGCCCCAAGGTGGGCATGTCGCCACCGGTTCCATTCGCCGTAAAGCACAACTCGCGTCGATTCGGCCTGACCTGGTGTTTTCGGGCCTACGGGGCAATATCGCAACCCGCCTTGAGAAAGCGCAAAGCTTCGACGCCATCGTGATGGCCGCCGCCGCGATCGAGCGTCTCGGTATTTCGATGAACGATCGAGTTGTGGAAATTCTCGAGCCCGATGTGATGCTTCCGCAGGTCGCTCAAGGTGCACTGGTGATCGAGTGCCGCGGAACCGATTCAGCAACGCTTGCGTTGTTGAAAGAACTCGATCACGGACCAAGCCGTCGATGCGTCGATGCAGAGCGTGCATTTCTCGCTGAACTGGGCGGAGATTGCGACCTTCCTGTGGGCGCCTTTGCTGTAACTGACGGCGACGAACTTGTCATCAATGCACTCGTTGCAGCACCCGATGGTTCGGCGATGCTGCGAGATTCGCGACGCTGTCCCATTTCTGAGGGCGAAGTAACTGGTCGGTCGATAGCCCGCTACTTGCTCGACGATGCGGGCGGTTCCGCGCTGCTTGGGCGTTAGTCGCAGATGGCCGGCGAACTGTCAGGCGACGAGTTCGTCGAACGTGAAGATCGTGAGGTTGGCGTCGGGCCGCATCCACTGCCATGGCCAGACGATCCACGCTTTGATCCTGAACTTCTTGAAAATGGCGACCGTCGCAACGTCGGAGACGAGTATCGCTATTGGTCGAACGATGCGATTGTCGCCGATCTTGATACGCGGCGACATTCGTTCCATGTCGCCATAGAGAATTGGCAGCACGATCTCAACATCGGCACTGTTGTTCGAACCGCAAATGCCTTCAACGCTGAAGGCGTGCACATTGTTGGCAAGAAGCGGTGGAATCGCCGTGGCGCGATGGTGACCGACAAGTACATGCATGTGCATCATCACGAAACCATCGACGCACTCATCGCGTGGTCGACCGCAAATGATCTGCAGGTCGTTGGAATCGACATCATGCCGGGCGCAATTCCGATTGAGACGGCATCGCTTCCCAAACGCACGATGTTTGTCTTTGGTCAAGAAGGGCCGGGACTCAGCGATGAAGCCTGTGCGGCCTCGTCAATGGTGTGTTCCATCGCCCAATTTGGCTCCACCCGATCGATCAACGTGGGTGTTGCCGCAGGGATTGCTATGCATGCATGGATACGGGAGCACTCGGCCCCGCCCCCTGCTTCCTAAACGCCTAGGTTCCTTCCGTGGATACGGTCTGGATTCTTGGAGATCAGCTTCGTCGGGATACGGGCGCTTTGGCTGGTTTTCGCCCAGGTGAAGTCCGTGTCCTCATGGTTGAGAGCGATGGAAAACTCGGATCGGGCCGCTGGCATCGTCAGCGACTTCATTTCGTGTTGGCTTCGATGCGAAGGTTTGCTGAGGAACTCCGGTCCGAGGGTTTTGCTGTCGACTATCGCCATGCTTCGTCGTTACGCGAAGGATTCCACGCCCATTGTGCGGAGTTCGCGCCGCCGAAGGTGAGCGCAATGTCGCCCATGTCATTCAATGGTCTCGAAATGTTGCGAGACCTTGACGTTGACGTGATTGCGAATGATCAGTTTCTTTGCACCATCGAAATGTTCGCGACCTGGGCGGGCGACCGATCAAACCTCAAGATGGAGGACTTCTATCGATGGCAGCGACAACGGCTCAACATCCTCATGGATGGCAAGAAGCCTGTCGGTGGATCGTGGAATTACGACGCTGAGAATCGCGAGCCGCCACCGAAAGACGGGCGCTCATGGCCAGCACCCCTCACCGATCCACTCGATGCGACTGATGCGCGCGTCATAACCGACATCGCGCGGCGCGCGCCTGACGCCTTTGGGTCGTCGTTTGATGGTTTGTGGGCAACAACTCGCGAAGGTGCTCTGAAGCGGCTGCGTCAGTTTGTCGACGACGCATTGCCGTTGTTTGGTCCACATGAGGATGCGGTTTTGTCTTCGGAGTGGAAACTTGCACATTCGATGCTGAGCCCGTATTTGAATATTGGCTTACTTCATCCGAGCGAAGTTGTAGACGCCGCACACACTGCGTTCAACGAAGGACGTATTCCTATCGCGTCTGCCGAAGGGTTCATTCGGCAGATCATCGGTTGGCGTGAGTACGTATGGGGCCTCTATTGGTTGTGGATGCCGGAGTATCGGGAACTCAACGCTCTGCATGCGGATGCTCCGTTGCCAGCATCATTCACAGGTGGCGAGACCCAGATGGCGTGTGTTTCTCACACAGTGAGTGCAATTGATGATCGTGCATGGACCCATCACATTGAACGACTGATGATTCTGGGCAATCTTTCGCTCACTTCGGGAGTGCGGCCGAGTGAGGTCGTTGATTGGATGTGGAAGTCGTTCATCGACGGAGCGGAATGGGTGATGCTTCCGAATGTCATCGGTATGGCGTTGTACGCCGATGGCGGTCGGATGTCGACAAAGCCCTATGCCTCTGGTGGTGCGTACATCAACAAAATGAGTGATCACTGTGGTGACTGTCGTTATGACCCGAAGAAACGCATTGGCGAGCACGCATGTCCGTTCACCACCCTCTATTGGGACTTCCTCGCACGAAACGAGCCAGCCCTTCGATCGAATCATCGCCTCGGTAACCAATTGGGCTCAATGCGAAAACTCAAAGACCTTGACGCGGTTCGTGAGCGCGCCGTTGAAGTACGGTCAGGACTCAGAAACGGGTCGATCTAAAAAGGCAGGCACATGAAACTCCGCACATTGCTGTTGGCAACGCTGATGGCAGCAATGCTTGCGTCGGGTTTGGTGGTTTCTGTTGATCAACGTGTTGGGCGAGCGTCGACAGTTGTCGATTTTGGCGCTGTTGGTCCCGTTGATGTCACGACATGGGCACAGACATCGCTGACTCCGACGACAATGGTGGCGTTGTCAACAGAAATCGCGTTGACGTTTGGCTTCCGCACAGACCGTGCCTCGCTCGAGGCTCATGCGATTTCGGTCTCGGATCCGAAGTCGGCGGACTACGGAATGTTCGATTCAGTTGCAACGAACGGAGCTCGGTTCAACGCGTCTGACCAAGCAATCTCCACGTTCGAGCAATGGTTTACGTCGCGCAATGTCCAGGTTGCCATCGATGCAACCCGTTCGTATGCAACCGCAAGCGTTCCTTTGTCTGTTGTCGAACAAATGATTGGCACGACATACGGCACCTATGCGGCGGCTGGGGTTCCAGCAAATTTGGTACTGCTAACGCCAACGGCAGCAGTGTCGACGCTTGTGAGTCCGCTTGACGAAGTGATCGACCGCGTCGCAGGTGCGACCGCACTTTGGGATACAAACTCGAATTCGCAGCAACCGCTTTCCGTTCCCCCGGAGCCTGATCTCACGCAGTATTCGCCGAGCACGGTGTCTTCTCTGCAGCCTGCGTTTGGCGGAACTCCCGAACGAACCGGAACGTTTGTTGATGGCTGTGCCGCGGCTGAATCCGTATCGCCGTTGGGATTTCCGATGGGATTGTCACCGGCTCAGCTGCGCACGGCCTATGGCATTGATCATTTGTGGAATGAGGGATTTCGTGGGAAGGGTGCACGAATAGCGGTACTCGATTTCAACGGATACCTGCACTCGGACATTGACGTGTGGCGGGACTGTTTTGGTCTGGCCGGAACCCCCGTCACTGACCACATCGTTGGTTCACCTGGATTCGTCCCCGGGGTATCTGATGAAACGACGCTCGATATTCAGACAGTCATTTCATTCGCTCCTGATGCCGATCGCATCGACTGGTTTGGTGTTGAGGGCTCAGCAACAACTCTGATCGGTCAGTACCTGCAGTTGTTCTCCGCTCCGTTAGATGCTTCTCGAACAGGCGGCGTTGCGCCGGACGTTCTCACGGCGAGTTTCGGAAATTGCGAGGAGGACTTCTTTAACGATGACCCCGCGTATCTCGTCGGCATCAGCATTTTTGATCAAGTTCTTGCTACGGCGGTCGCGTCTGGAATCGGCGCATTTGCATCAACGGGTGATACCGGTTCGACCGGTTGCTATCCAAACGGGCCGGGTACGCCGAACAACACAGTGTCACCGCAATTTCCTGCGTTGAGCCGATGGATCACTGCAGTGGGTGGAACCAATCTCACGCTCGGTGAGGACAACCGCATCGTTTCATCCGGAGTCTGGAACGATCGCTGGTTTGCGCCAACACCGCTTCCGCAGGACGGAGTTATTGGGAGCGGTGGTGGCGGCTTGAGCCAATATGAACTTCGTCAACCCTGGCAGCCAAAGATTGGTGCAGGACTCCACCGACCCATTCCAGATATTTCGGCATTCGCCGACGAGTACCCGGGATACTTCCTCTACTTCCAAGGTCAGTGGACAGCAGTTGGCGGAACCTCAGCGTCCACGCCGCTTTCAGCGACTGCATTTGCGCTTCAGTCATCAGCACGAGTCTCACAGGGTCGAACGAAACTTGGATTCGTCGCGCCACTTCTTCACCAACTGGCCAGCAGTGGCGACGGCTACGCCTCTCACTCCATCGTCGACGTTGTGCTTGGAAATAACGACGCCCACCTTGTTGGGGTCTATCCCGCAACCGAGGGCTACGACTTGGCCAGCGGTCTCGGTTGGGTGGATCACGGCACGCTTTATGACCTGTTAAATCCGAAAGCGATCGCCCCGAAATTCACTGGCTGATGTCCGCAGTTAACGTCGTTAGTTCACTGACTCGACCTCGTAACCAGCTTCATCAACTGCAGCGCGAACGTCAGCCTCGGAAATCGCTCCAACAACGGTGACGGTTTTTGCGTCGATGTCGACAAGAGCACTTTCGACGCCGTTAAGCGGTGTGAGTTCTCCCTCGATCGCGCTCTTGCAGTGGCCGCAGGAAATTCCGGGAACGGAGTACGTACGAGTCGTCATGATCAGTCCTTTGAAGGGGAGTGGCGGCGAACGCCTTTGAATCTACGGAGTCGAAGCGAATTCGTAACGACAAAGACTGAAGAGAAGCCCATCGTGCCTGCAGCAATCATCGGGTTGAGCACGCCGAAAGCGGCAAGTGGAATGGCAGCAACGTTGTAGGCGAACGCCCAGAACAGATTGCCTTTGATCGTCGCGAGCGTGCGCCGCGAAAGAGCGATTGCATCGGCGGCAGCACGAAGATCGCCACTCACGATGGTGAGGTCGCTGGCTTCTATTGCGACATCGGTGCCAGAGCCAATCGCGATTCCTAGGTCGGCTTGGGCGAGTGCAGGCGCATCGTTGATGCCGTCGCCAACCATTGCGACCATGTGGCCAAGTTCCTGCAGTCGACGAACTTCGGCAGCCTTGTCCGCCGGAAGAACTTCCGCCACGACACGGTCGACACCAACTTCGGCTCCGATTGTTTCTGCAGTGCGCCGGTTATCGCCGGTGAGAAGCACAACCTCAAGGCCGAGTGAATGAAAATCGGCAACGGCTTCAGGACTCGTCGCTTTGAGTCGGTCGGCAACGACAAGTACGGCGTGGGCGTTGAGCGGTCCGCCTTCGTGATCAGCCCAGCCGGCGAGAACTGCGGTACGCCCTTTGGTTTCAGCGTCGATTCGGGCACGATCGAGTTCGGTGTCGATGGTGGAGAAGAGCGACGGGCGGCCAACACCCACGCTCCAGGTGAGGCCTGAATCTGCTGTGACCTTTGCGCAAACCCCGCGGCCTGGGAGGTTCTCAAATTCGTTCACAGTTGCGGCCGATGCATCGCCTGGGCGGCGGGAATCTGCACCGGCGACGATTGCTGCTGCAATGGGGTGCTCGGAACGAGCTTCGACCGCAGCGGCAAGTCGCAGCGCAGTATCGGCATTGGTGTCAGAACTCGTTACGACATCGACGAGTTCCATATGGCCCTCGGTGAGAGTGCCAGTTTTGTCGAGAACGGCAACATCGACGCGTCTCGTTTGTTCGAGGACTTCGCCGCCCTTGATGATGATTCCCAACTGTGCGCCGCGTCCCGTACCCACCATGATTGCGGTGGGCGTTGCAAGACCAAGTGCACATGGGCAGGCGATGATCAGAACGGCAACAGCTGCAGAGAATGTGTCTTGCGCTGAGTTGCCGGTAAGTGTCCACCCGATGATTGTTGCGATGGCGATGCCGAACACGATCGGAACAAAGACGCCGGCAACGCGATCGGCGAGGCGTTGAATCGGAGCTCGTGAGCCTTGGGCATCCTCTACAAGCTGCACGATCTGGGCAAGGGCAGTGTCATTGCCAATTCGAGTTGCCTCAACAACGAGATGGCCATTCGCATTCACCGTTGCGCCTACGACATCGTCGCCGGGGCCGACTTCAACAGGAACGGGTTCGCCGGTAATCATCGACATGTCAATTGCCGAATGGCCATCAACAACGACGCCGTCAGTTGCAACCTTTTCGCCAGGTCGAACGACGAATCGAATGCCAACAACGAGTTCTTCAAGAGGAATCTCGGTGCCGTCTTCGAGTCGCGCGGTTTTCACACCGAGTTCGGCAAGTTTGCGCAATGCGTCTCCGGAACGGCGACGTGCTCGGGCTTCAAACCATTTCCCCAAGAGGATGAGGGAAATAATCACCCCGGCGGTTTCGAAATACACGTGGGCGGTGTCGGTGCTGGACGACATGGCAGCCATACCGCTCATGGAATCGGAAGATGTATCTGCTGCGCTCAAGAAGAACAGGGCAACCGTTGACCATGTCCACGCTGCAAGGGTTCCCATAGAAACGAGCGTGTCCATCGTGGCGGTGCCGTGGCGCAAGTTCACGAGAGCCGCACGGTGGAATCCCCACCCGCAGTAAAAGACGACCGGGGTGCTGAGTGCGAACGCAGCCCATTGCCAGTTGGTGAACATGAGCGCCGGAATCATCGAGATGAGCACCGTCGGCACCGTGAGAATGGCCGCAACGACTAGCCGGATGGCGAGAGTGTGGGCGTACTCCGCCTCGGCTTCGTCTCGGCGATCAATTTCGGGAACGTGGTAGCCGAGCGACTCAATTTTCGCAGCGAACTCGCGTCGGCTCGTGAGTGTGGGATCGAAATGAACGGTGGCTCTCGCTGCTGCCAGATTGACGTCGGCTTGGGTGACGCCATCAATCTTGCTCAAACCCTTACCAATACGCGTTGCGCAAGCCGCGCAAGTCATCCCCTCGATGGGGAGATCAATGCGCTCAAGTGGAGAGGCATTCGTGGAGCTGGCCATATCTCCACGATACGGCCGGAGCGGTG
>Ga0222712_10004297_pt1 | contig 15005 bp, 12 predicted proteins | sample C33_657DmetaG_FD_165043 | JGI IMG/M metagenome (GOLD analysis project Ga0222712, IMG submission 165043) | Estuarine water microbial communities from San Francisco Bay, California, United States - C33_657D | ecosystem: Environmental > Aquatic > Marine > Unclassified | place: USA: California... | reverse complement strand
TTGAATCAAAATCAGCCAAAGTGGTGGCAAGGATGCGGATTCTTTCCTGTGCTTCAGGCCAGTTTCCCTCTTCAATTCCTTCCCTTACTCCAGGAAGGGTTTTCACACCATAGCCAGTATAAAAACCTGGCGCATAGATCTGGTGCTTGTACCAGGGACGTTTAGGCAAGCCCTTTTCGTAAAGCAGTTTTTGTTCTGCCTGATATAACATTGCGTTCAGCTTGTCCAACTGCAGTGCATTCAGTTTGTCAGCGCCCTGCAATTGTTTTTTCAATGCTTCAGTGTCTCTCTTCAACATTGCCATTGCATTCTCTACAGGGCTGAATTCAAGATAGGGAACCGACAATTTGGTTTTGGGTAATGCAAATTTCAATTGGGGATCAGCAGCCAGTTGATAGACTTTTTCACTGATCAATTTGTTTTCCATTTCTACGTCACTGCGAAGCAGTTCCAACATGGCCTTCAGTTCTGTCAGGTATTCTGTAATGGTGCCTGTCAGGATGTTATAATCAAATGGCAAAACATCAGCATTTGCCAGACGCAACATGGCCCGACCAGCTGTTTTCGCCAACGCAGTACCATATTGGTATCCGGGATCTTTGAAGCGCGTAAAATGATCATACGAATCGTAAATGGAATGGTATTCACCTCCACTGCCTTCCCCACCAAAGCCAATGTTGGCGGAAGGAATACCCAGGTGTTGAAAGAAAGGCGAGTAATCTGACCCCGCACCAAGTGCACTGATTTTCATGTATTTGTTGCCCAGGATTTTTGACTTTGCACTCCTGTCTGCAGAGGCCAAAGTTTTGGCATATTTTCTTTCGAGCACACTCACGCCAGTTTGTGGATCTTTCACATCAGCAGCCACTTCGTTGAAAAAATTTTCAAGGGCATGGGACCCGCCAATGCCCAGAAAGCCTCTGCTGTTCCCATCTGAATTAAGGTAGGCCACTGTTTTCTTTTGCAGTTCTGCCGCATGGTCTTCCACCCATTCGGTGGATCCCAACAGGGCGGGCTCTTCTCCATCCCAGGCACAGAAAACCAATGTGCGCTTGGGCAAGAACCCCTTCTTGGCCAACGCTCCAATCACCCTAGCCTCTTCCATTTCAGCCACCATGCCACTGATTGGATCTGCAGCCCCCATGTTCCAGCCATCATGGTGATTACCCCTGATGACCCACTGGTCAGGAAAAGCTGAGCCTTTCATTTTTGCGATGACATTGTAAAGTGGTTTGATGTCCCAGTTGAACTCCAAATGAAGCCTGACCTTGCTGGTACTTGGACCTGCGTGATAGGTAATGGGCAAGCCCCCTTTCCAGCCATCAGGAACAACAGGCCCTTTGAGCGATTGCAACAAAGGAAGGGCATCTTCGTATGAGATGGGCAATACAGGAATTTTCATGATGGTCGTCACTTCTTCACGGCCCAATCTTTTTGCATTCTCGGTGGAGCCATAACCAGGTGTTGTTGGATCACCAGGATAAACAGGCATGTCCATGACAGATCCCCGTTGAACTCCCTGGCCGGGCCTGTATGGACCTTTGGGATATACATCACCGGCAACATAGCCGTCATCAGATGGGTCAGAATAAATGATACAACCAATGGCTCCATGTTCGGCTGCCACCTTGGGCTTGATGCCCCTCCAAGAACCGCCATATTTTGCAATGACAATCTTTCCCTTTACACTGATACCCATTCTTTCCAGCTCCTCATAATCTGCAGGAATTCCCCTGTTCACAAACACCAGTTCAGCAGTAACATCACCATCTGCAGAATAGGCATTGTAGGTAGGGAGTTGTTCTGTCTTGATTCCTGAGGTCTTGTCTTCTGCCATTACAGGCTCTTCTAGCCTGGCCTTGTAAGGCTTTTCACCCAACAATTCCAGTGAGCGAAATTTGGGTGTTGGGAAAAGAACATGGTATTCAGCCAACTCAGTTTCATAGCCCCACTGGCGAAACAATGCAGCCATGTATTCTGCATTGGCCTTGCCCTTGGCGGATCCAATATGGTGTGGTCCAGCAGTCAGGAATTTCATCCATTCATCTTGATTGGATGTGCTCAACATGGAATCGAATTGCTTTTCGAAAATCAGCTGCCTTTGGGCATTTTGCGGAAAGAACCCGGTAATTTTCTGTTGAGAAAAAGATGTGTGAAATACCGAGAGCAACAGGCAAAGGAATAACAGGCGCATAAAGGAATTTTTATTGCATAAAATTAAGCAATCAATTCCTCAAATCGGTGCATTAAAAAGCTAGATGCTGCGCACTTCTGCCAGCAGGTCTTGCAAAGCCTTTTTTGCATCGCCAAAAAGCATGGATGTCTTGGGCTGGAAAAACAACTGGTTTTCAATTCCAGCATATCCTGGCTTCATGCTTCGTTTGTTCACAATTACATGCTTGGCCTGTTCAACTTCCAAAATGGGCATGCCATAAATGGGAGAAGATGGATCAGATTTTGCAGCGGGGTTGACCACATCATTTGCTCCCAAAATCAGGACCACATCAGTTGATTTAAATTCCTCATTGGCCAATTCCATTTCGAGCAGTTTCTCATAACTGACATCAGCCTCTGCCAACAATACATTCATGTGGCCTGGCATTCTTCCTGCAACCGGATGAATGGCATATTTTACTTCAACACCTTTTGCTTCCAAGGTCTTTTCCAGTTCATGACAAATATGCTGGGCCTGGGCTACCGCCAATCCATAACCGGGAACAATCATCACTTTGTTGGCATAGCTCATGACAACAGCCGCATCACTCAGGGAGATTTCCTTGTATGTTCCGCCTTGCGGGCCTGCACCACCAGTGGCTGCAGCATTGCCACCAAAGGAGCCAATCAATACGTTGCTCAAAGACCTGTTCATCGCTTTGCACATCAACATGGTCAACAGGGTTCCCGCAGCGCCAACCAGAATACCTCCGGTGAGCATCACTTTGTTATCATATAAAAATCCTCCGCATGCTGCGGCAACACCAGTAAATGAATTGAGGAGAGAAATAACCACCGGCATATCGGCTCCACCGATTGGCAAAACAAAAAACACACCATAAAGGATGGATAGCAGGAGGATGGCATAAAAGAACAAAGGAGTTTCTTCTGGCCTTGCAACAATGATGAAGGCAGCAATGGCGATGTTGAGGACCAGGATCACCAGGTTGATGATGTGCTGGCCCTTGAAAGCGAAATCTTTGATCTTGCCATTCAACTTTCCCCAGGCAATCATGCTTCCGGAAAACGAAACGGTTCCAATGATCAACCCTAAAAAGATGATGAGCATGGTGGTTCCATCAAGGCTTGAGAAAAATGATGATCCGCTGCTGGCATAGGTTGCAGCATCGTAGCCATGCATCAGGTGCCTGAATTCAATCACAGAAATGAGCGCAGCGCAGGCCCCGCCCATTCCATTGAAAAGGCTGACCATTTCTGGCATGGCCGTCATTTTTACCCGCTTGGCCATTAGGGTGCCAACAATGGTACCGATTACGAGTGCAGCAAAAATCCAGCCGTAATTGCCCAATTTTTTCCCTTCATCCTCGTAGAGGAAAATGGTACCCATGATGGCTACAAACATTCCTGCTGCGGCAACAAGGTTACCGTTCCTTGCAGATACAGGGTTGGAAAGCATTTTCAATCCAACTATAAATGTTACCGATCCCAACAAATAGCAAAACACAAGCAAATTCAATTCCATGGTATCCTATTTAGAGATAAATTATTTTTTCTTTTTAAACATTTCAAGCATCCTGTCTGTCACTACAAATCCTCCAACCACATTCAGTGTTCCGAGGATCACTGCCAAAAAGCCCAACACCAAGGCTATTGTATTGCCCTCTTCTGCCTGCCCCATGACAATGATGGCGCCAATGATGACAACGCCATGGATTGCATTGGCACCACTCATCAAGGGTGTATGCAAAACACTTGGAACTTTTCCAATGATTTCTATTCCCACAAAAATCATCAGTATGACGATGTACGCCATTTCCTGATGAGCAGCAATCCAGTTCAAGATCTGATTCATGTTGAATTTGATTTTGTTTGTTTCTTTATTGTGCGATGGCCCTTGCCCCTTTTACCAGTTCGTCTTCAGAATCGGTGATCAGCTGACCTTCCTTGCTGGTGATCAGCTGTAGAAAGTTCAGGATATTTTTCCCGTACAATTTGCTGGCATCTGATGGCATGGTTGCAGGAAGGTTGCTGTCGCCAATGATGGTCAATCCATTGTAATGCACCGCTTCACGGTCTTTGGTCATCGGCGTATTGCCTCCTGTGGAGGCAGCAAGGTCGATGATGACACTTCCCCTGCGCATGGTGTTCAGCATTTCTTCTGTGATGAGAATGGGAGCCTTTTTTCCTGGTATCTGTGCGGTAGTAACAATGATATCAGCTTTGGCAACGCTCTCAGCAATCTTTGCCTGCTGGTTCTTCTTGTATTCTTCCGATTGTTCCACTGCATATCCTCCAGCGGTTGATGCATCAGCTGCTCCTGGCACTTCAATGAACTTCGCACCAAGACTTTGGACCTCTTCTTTTACAGCAGGACGGGTGTCAAAAACCTCCACCACGGCACCCAGTCTTTTTGCAGTCGCAATGGCCTGAAGCCCTGCCACACCTGCTCCAAGGATCAACATTTTAGCAGGTGCAACACTGCCTGCAGCTGTCATGAACATGGGAAAATACCGTCCATAGGCATTGGCTGCGGTCAGCACTGCCTTGTAGCCTGCAATATTTGCCTGGCTTGAAAGGATGTCCATGCTTTGTGCCCTTGTTGTTCTGGGAAGCAGTTCCATGCTGTATACCACAGCACCTTTATCATTCCAGTCTTTGATCCTGTCGGTCTGAAACCTTGCCTGGTACATGCCAATCAACACGACACCATTCCTGATGTCAATGGAGGGGGCATGAATCGACAGGATTACTTCAGCCTTTGCAGCAATCTCCTCGGCAGATTTGATTTCCGCACCAACAGCACGGTAATCATCGTCAGAGCAGTAGGCATTCATGCCTGCTCCACTTTCGATCCAAACTGAGATATTTTTCTTGATTAATTGTGCAGCGCCTTCTGCAATAAGGGAAACCCTTGTTTCGGGGGCGGCTTCTTTTAAAACACCAACGATCATGGGGATTGTTTGAGGTAGCAAAGCTAATCAAATTAACAATGCGGTGATTTTGGCAGCATTAGAAACGTATAGCAAAATCAAGCTTTTCCTTGAATTCTTTTCTAAAAAAAACGATGCCAATAAAAAACAAATCAATGGTACAGCTTACTTTTTCATTATTTCTAATTTCTGCCCATGCTTTTTCCATGTCTTTGCTCCAGTGGATGTCATCGAAAATGAGGATATCAGCATCAGAAACCACCTCAAGAGCAGCGTGGAAATAATCAAGGGTGGGCTGATACTGGTGGTTGCCGTCAAAAAACACCAGCTTACTGCCTTTCAGGGATGCAAGCGCTTCAGAGAGGTGGTTGTTGAAATCTCCGGTCAGGATGGCCGTGTTGCAAATACCCTCTTCATCAAGGCTATTTGCTGTAAATTGGGCAATTGCAGGTGCCCCCTCAATGGAAATGACGCCATGTTTGGGTGCGGCAATAGACAAATACCTGGTCGTGAGCCCCAGCGAGGTGCCCAACTCTAAGACGGAATCAATTTGATAGTAGCGGATGATGCGGTAAAAGAGCCTAGCAAACCTGGGAGGTTTGGCTGCCCGTTTTGCAATAGAAGAAACAGTCCGTTGATTTTTTTTTCCGGAACTGGAACCAGCCCCCAAGTCAATTACATCCAATACCTGATATGAATGTTCAAGCTCCTTTCGCTTGGCTTCAATTTGCCTAAAACCTTGATCGTTGGATTGCTTGCTCCTCAAAACATTGACAATAAAATCAAAAACAAAAGGAGAATGAACCCCATGCCCTTTTCCATTGGATGAGGTCAAGAGGTAAACCAGGAATTTCCATGCAAGTTGAACGCTGTTGTACATGATTGGATTTATAGCATTCTATTGACTACCCTTTGCCAGGTTTCAAAACGATATGCATGGGCGTGTTTTTGATCTGCCGACATATCGATTGCATTTTCAATCCTGAACATGGATTCATCAATGTCCGGAAAAAATGTATCTGCATCAGGATAACTGGCATGTACCCGCGTCATGTAGATGCGATCAGCCATGGCGATGCACTGCCTGTAAATATCGCCCCCACCAATGACAAATGCTTCCAAACAATCGGATGAACGGGCCACATCAAGTGCATGTTCAAGGCTGTTGGCTGGCCATACATTCTCTGTGATTTGAAGAGCCCCTGGGTTCCTGCTGATCACAATATTGATCCTGCCCGGCAAAGGTTTGGAGGCCATTGATTCAAATGTTTTTCTTCCCATGATCACGGGCATCCCCCACGTCAGGTTCTTGAAAAACTTCATGTCATTGGGAAGCTTCCAAAGCAAGGCATTGTCCATGCCTATGGCATTGTTCTCTGAAGCTGCAACAACCAGTGAAATGATCATGGTAAAGAAATTTAATTATACGGCCACTGGCGCTTTTATACCCGGATGAGACTGATATCCTTCCAGGGCAAAATCTTCAAAACTGAATCCAAAAATATCTTTGATGGCAGGGTTGATTTTCATGGTGGGCAATGGGAATGGGTCTCTGGACAACTGCAATTCTGCTTGCTCAAAATGATTGTTGTACAGATGAACATCTCCAAAACTGTGCACAAAATCTCCAGGCTGAAGGTCGCAAACCTGCGCCACCATCAAGGTCAACAAGGCATATGAGGCAATGTTGAAAGGCACGCCAAGAAATACATCTGCAGAGCGCTGGTATAGCTGACAGGAAAGTTTCCCATCCGCAACATAAAATTGAAATATCGTATGACAGGGCATCAGGGCCATTTGGGGCAATTCAGCCACATTCCAGGCACTGACAATCAGCCTTCTGCTATCAGGGGTTTTCTTGATCTGTGTGATCAGGTCAGTAATCTGGTCATAGACCTTTCCATCAGCACCAGCCCATGACCGCCACTGCTTTCCATAGACAGGACCTAGCTCACCTTCTTCATTGGCCCATTCATCCCAAATGCCCACCCCATTTTCCTTGAGGTATTTGATGTTGGTGTCACCTTTGAGAAACCAGAGCAATTCATGGATGATGCTCCTGAGGTGCAGCTTTTTGGTGGTTACCATCGGAAATCCTTCCTGCAAATTGAACCGCATCTGGTATCCGAAAATGCTTCGGGTGCCGGTTCCTGTGCGATCGGTTTTGTCAGTTCCTTTTTCGATGATATGCTTTACCAGGTCAAGGTATTGTTGCATGGTATACCGCTTTTGTTATTTGATTAGTTCTTGTATAGCGCTGCCTACATTGCCACTGGGCATCTGAATTTTCAAAATGGCTCCGAGGGTTGCAGCAATATCACTCATGTACACCTTTCGGTGTGTAAGCCCCTGTTTCACACCCCAGCCCATCCAAAGCAAAGGAATGTGGGCATCGTAAGGATACATGGATCCATGGGTGGTGCCTGTATTGGAATTGCTGAAAAAATAACCCGGCTTGTAGACCACTTGAATATCCCCTGCCAGCTTGTGGTTGAAACCTTTGACAAACATTTCCTTGAATTCAGCAGGCAGATTGGCCGCATTGATGGATGCATTGTCAAAAGCCAGCAATACATCCTCTTCCTTGTTCAATTCAGCGATGAGGTGTGATTTAACAGTTCCAAAATCCAAGCCAGCAGAATCAATGGAATTTCTGTTTAAATACAACTGATAGTTTGCAGATGCTTCTACCAGCTTTTTCAAGCCAAATTTTTTCATGGTTGCCTCTTCCGCCTTCTTGCTAGATCTCATCGTCTTACCAGGCAGCTGTTGTTGCTGAAGAAATGCAGGAACATGGGCTACTGCATGGTCTGCAGTAAGGAAAAACAAGTAATTGCCTTTTCCTACTTTTTTGTCTAGGTAGTTGAAGAAAGCTTCAAATTCCCTGTCAAGCTTGATATAATTGTCTTCTATTTCAACTGAGTTGGGACCAAAAGCATGCCCAATATAATCCGGAGAAGAAAGGCTGATGGCCAGGAAATCAGTGATGCTGTCCATTCCCATCGACTCCGCTTCCACTGCAGCTTTTGAAAATTCCAGGGTCATGGTATTCCCCCATGGTGTAGAGGAAATTGCACCATAATTCTTGCCAATATTCGATTCGAGTTTTCGTGGAAAAGGATTATTGGTATAAGAAGGATTGTTCACATCACTCTGGGAATAGGTTTCAATCGGATGACTGAGGTTCCAGTTGAGTTTGTACAATGAATCGATCATTTTTCTTTGGTTGAAGGCAGCCGCCCAGGGCGAAATTTCTTTCATGTACCAGGTGCTAGAAACAAAATTTCCTGAACTTGGATCATACCAATAGGCGGCATCTGCAGCATGACCGGCAGGCAAAATGCTTCCCCTGTCCTTGATGGCCACACCGATTACCTTGGACCTGAAATTGGTCGCCAGCTCCAGTTCATCTGTAATGGTGGTTGTCATCAGGTTTTTGGGAGACATGGGCTCGCCTTTTCCGGTTCCACCAACAATTTTTACACCATCATCCTCCACACAGTAAACATCACGCTTCAAAGACCTGTCGTACCATTCATTGCCCATGATGCCATTGATGGCGGGGACTGATCCGGTATACACGCTGGCATGGCCAGCAGCAGTAACGGTCTGGGCATAGGAAATCTGGGCATTTTCACAGGAAAATCCTTCCCTCAATACCCTTTTCAATCCATTTTGACCATACCGGTGTTGAAACCTGTACAAATAATCCCAACGCATTTGGTCAACCATCACCCCAACTACCAGTTTGGGCTTGGAGCTGGTTCTTGTTTTCTGGGCCAAACCGTTGATGCCCATTACCAACAGGGCCAACATTGCCACTATTTTGTTTCTTATCATCGCTTCTGTTTTTTTTGCTAGACAAAGGTATGGGAATGCAGTGCTCGGATAGACTGATTTTATGAACATCCTGTTGGATAATGTTATTTTTAAAATTTTTATCTTTGCAGGAACCTAAAATCAAAACTCCAACGAGTATGGCAGACATTTTCGAAAGACTGATCAAGAACTATGGACCACTTGGACAGCACCGTGAAAGAGCACATGGATATTTCGCCTTCCCAAAACTGGAGGGTGAAATTGGCAGCAGGATGAACTTCAGGGGCAAAGAGAAAATTGTCTGGAGCCTTAACAATTACCTTGGCCTTGCCAACCATCCGGAGATCAGGAAAACTGATGCCGATGCAGCAGCAGAATATGGCCTAGCCTCTCCCATGGGAGCCAGGATGATGAGCGGCAATACCAATCACCACGAGGAACTTGAAAGGCAATTGGCCGCCTTTGAAATGAAAGAAGATGCCATTTTGCTCAATTTCGGATACCAAGGCATCCTCAGCTTGATTGATGCGCTATGTTCCCGCCATGATGTGATTGTATATGATGCAGAATGCCATGCCTGTATCATTGATGGATTGAGGTTGCACCAGGGACACCGGTTCGTATTCAAACACAATGAAATAGACGACTGCGAAAAGCAGCTGCAGCGTGCCACGGCATTGATTGAAAAACAAAATGCCGGAGGAATTTTGCTGATTACAGAAGGTGTATTTGGCATGGCCGGTGATCAGGGCAAGTTGAAAGAAATCGCTGCTCTAAGGCCCCAGTATTCATTCCGGATGTTGGTGGATGATGCACACGGTTTTGGAACACTCGGAGAAACTGGTGCAGGTGCAGGAGAAGCCCAAGGCGTGCAGGATCAGATTGACCTCTATTTTTCCACCTTCGCCAAATCAATGGCATCAATTGGTGCTTTTGTTGCTGGCCCCAAACAAATCATCGACTACGTTAGGTACAATATCAGGAGCCAGATATTTGCCAAATCACTTCCCATGCCACTGGTCATTGGAAACCTCAAAAGGTTGGAGCTGCTCAAAACACAGCCTTCCCTCAAAGCCAAACTCTGGGAAAATGCTTTGAAACTGCAGAATGGTTTGAAGGAAAAAGGCTTTGATATTGGAAAAACAGATTCTGTTGTTACGCCAGTGTACATGAAAGGTGGGGTTGAGGAAGCAACGCACATGGTCACCGACCTAAGGGAAAATTATAATATTTTCTGTTCCATTGTGGTTTACCCGGTCATTCCAAAAGGGCATATCATCTATCGCCTGATTCCCACAGCCGTTCATACTGATGAGGAAATACAACTGACCTTAAAAGCTTTTGAAGAAACGAAGAAGAAATTGGATGATGGCCTTTACAAGAGCGAGGCGATTGCTCAAATGGCTGAAATTTAATTGATTATCCCTGCTTTGGCAGGGATTTTTTTTGATCATCCCATGCTCAGACAATCAGGAGCAAAAAAAAGGGCCCGGATAGAAATCCAGCCCGTTTTAAATCCAATATCCTATGAAAAACCGAGGTAATAACGTGTAACTACGTAGTCATATTGCGCAGGAGGTCATAAAAAAATTAACTTATTTAAAACATTTGGCGAATGCCCAAATAAGTTCGTTATCATCTAACCTTTGCACTCTTTTGTTGTTAATCAGTCAAATAGACCATTTCATGAGAAAAGTAGTTGTTGCGGTAACAGGAGCAAGTGGATCCATCTATGCAGATCTCCTGATCAGGAAAATGAAAATGATGAAAGATCAATGGACGGATCTGTCGATCATCTTGACAGATAATGCCAAAGATGTATGGGCAACGGAGCTCGAAAACGAGGATTACTCCAACCTTGGACTGCCTGTTTATGGCAAGAATGACTTCAATGCACCTTTTGCCTCAGGATCTGGCCAGTATGATACCATGATCATTGTGCCCTGTTCAATGGGCACGCTGGGCAGAATTGCCAGCGGTATTTCAAATGACCTGATCACCCGGGCTGCAGATGTGATCCTGAAAGAACGCAGGAAGCTGATTTGCGTTGCAAGGGAAACGCCCTATAATCTCATCCATATCAGGAACATGGAAGCCATTACACTGGCAGGGGGCATTGTTTGCCCAGCCACTCCTTCCTTCTACAGCAAGCCCGATACGGTTGAAGCTGTTGCCTTGACTGTGGTGGACAGGGTACTAGACCTTGCAGGATTTGATATCCAGACCTATCGGTGGGGGAAATAAACAGAAAATTATCGCAGGTCAATGACCTCAATCCCAGGATATTTCTTCAGGTTGAATGCAAAACTATCGTCAGGAATCACTGCGGCAGTGGCCATGGAATTGATGGCATACAAATACCTGTTGCCATTCTTTTCAAATACACGGGTTGACATGATGACCTTGCTGGCCTTGTCCACCTCAATGACCACCTTGAAAAAAGGCTTGGTCTTGTCTACAGGTGTTAATTCCACCACCTGATAGGTCTTTCCAGCCCTGGTTACATCTGGATTGAGCATGAAGAGGAAGTCCTTGTCATAAAAATTGGTGAACAATTTTTGTGGGGTGATGGATCCGCTGCTGTTGTCAAGGGCAGAGACCTGAACTTCTTTGGCCGCCACATCATAGGTCCAGATGGTTGCTCCATCACAAAAGATTTCCTGACCGGTGATGGAAACCCTGTATTTGACGCCCTTCATCATTACGGTGCCAGACTTTGTTCCCTGCACTTTTCCAGCAGCATTCTCAATTTTCAATGCAAACGAGGCCTTTACGCTTTTGAATGTCTTGAATTTTGCACTGACCGCATCGAGCACTTTCTTGGCTTCAGGATCACTTTTGCCAGTGGCTTTGGGGGCTTGCGCTGGTGCAGAAAGGCATGTAATCATCAGCGTGAGGGCTATAGACAATATGCGATTGAACATGATTGTTGTGGTTTGGTTCAGGCAGGCAAATGGCCAAGCCAATGCAAAGAAAAGACTATTCCATTGATTTTAAAAACTGTTCGAGTTCATACTCTGTTTTGAAAAGGACTTCACGGACCTTGCTTCCTTTGCTGGGTCCTACTACACCAGCTGCCTCCAATTGATCCATCAACCGGCCTGCACGGTTGTATCCTAGTTTCAGCCTGCGCTGGATCAGAGAAGTTGATCCCATGCCACTTTGCACAATCAATGATGCGGCTTCGCTGAACAAAGGATCCCTGTTCAGCAAATCAACCTCACGATCGTCCATGTCTTTTTCATCCACCACCTCAGGAAGTTCAAATGCAGATGGGTACCCTTGTTGCCCTCCAATGAAATCAGCTACCTTTTCCACTTCTGGTGTGTCAACAAATACACACTGAACCCTTGTTACCTCGCCCTGGTAAGAAACCAGCATGTCTCCCCTACCAATCAACTGCTCGGCACCACCAACATCCAGGATGGTTCTGCTGTCAATCTTAGAGGATACCTTAAAGGCAATCCTTGCAGGGAAATTCGCTTTGATGGTTCCGGTGATGATGTTTACTGATGGACGCTGTGTCGCCACAATCAGGTGAATACCGATGGCCCTTGCCAACTGCGCAAGACGGGCAATGGGCGTTTCGATCTCTTTGCCTGCCGTCATGATCAGGTCGGCAAACTCGTCAATGACCAGTACAATGAAGGGGAGAAACTTATGACCTTTTTCAGGATTGAGTTTTCTGGATGCGAACTTCTCATTGTATTCCCGGATGTTTCTGCAACCGGCTTCTTTCAACAGATCATACCTTTCGTCCATTTCAATGCAAAGTGCATTCAGGGTATTGACCACTTTTCTGGTATCGGTAATAATGGCATCATCCTCTCCGGGCAGCTTGGCCAAGAAATGCTTCTCGATTGTCCTGTAAATGCTGAGCTCCACTTTTTTGGGATCCACCAGCACAAACTTCAGTTGAGACGGATGTTTTTTGTACAACAGTGAAACCAGAATAGCATTCAAACCCACCGATTTACCTTGCCCTGTGGCACCGGCCATCAACAAATGCGGCATGGTAGCAAGGTCAACAATGAAATTCTCATTGTCAATTTTTTTACCCAGTGCAATCGGCAATGCATAGTCGTTCTTCTGAAACTTATCAGAAGCCAGGAGTGAGCGCATGCCCACAATGCTTTTCTTGACATTGGGGACTTCAATACCAATGGTTCCCTTGCCGGGAATTGGGGCTATGATGCGGATGCCCAAGGCAGAAAGGCTCAAGGCAATATCATCTTCCAAGTTCTTGATGCGGGAAATTCTTACACCAGCTGCTGGAACAATTTCATACAAGGTTACTGTCGGTCCTACGGTTGCAAATATTTTCTGGATCTCAATATCATAGTTCCGAAGGGTACTCATGATCTGGGTCTTGTTGGCCTCCAGCTCGTGCTGGTCCATGACGATTTTTTCTCCAGTATATTGCGCCAACAAATCCAATGAAGGAAACTTGTATCCTTTGAGGTCTGCAATCGGGTCGTAACGGGGTGAAGCCAACACAGCGGCAGCCTTGGGAGAAATTTCTTTCTCAGCCAGTACAGGCTTGATTTCCAGGGGAGGGTCGGCTTCAGTGCTTGCATCCTCTTCTGTCTCATCCGCTTCCCAGGGAAGATCTTCAGGTGCTTCAATGGCTGGTGCAACAACATCCACTTGTTTTTCAACCAACTCCAAAGGTGTTGCTTCGACAGGCTGTTCTGTTAATGGAGAAAGTGCATGTTGGGCTTTCAATGAATTCCCTTCGGTCAGATCAAGCCTTGGCTGTATCACCTCAGGTTCAACAATCGGTGGGGTGGACAACTCATCCATCGACAAATCCTGGAAATCATTCTTTGTCTTGGGAGAGAAAACCGGCCACTTGAAAATGGGATTGAAACGCCAGATGACATAGGAAAAAAGGGAGAGTGAAATCAAGGCAAAGGTTCCAGCCCATCCAATAACAGCTGTAAGCCAGCTCGCGGCATACTTACCCAACGCACCGCCCCAGTTGAAATCAGTTTTGGGGGTGAAAAAAGCAGCACCCACACTACCAATGATCAATCCTGTAACCAGGTAACGCAGGTTTCTTGCAACAGAAAAAATGGGTTTATCAAACAAGAGATTCAATCCCAGAACAAAAAAGAGGGAACAAAATAAATAAGATGCCAATCCAAAGCCGTACTCAAAAAATACAAAAGCAGTAAAAGCACCCAGGCTGCCCAGTTGATTGCTGATTTCCAGCTCATTGGGCATCAGGATTTTTGCCCCCATGTCCCTTACTTTGTCTTGGTCCTCCATCCACGTAAATAAATAGGAGGTAAATGCAACAAAAAGGAACAAGCCGAAGAACAGCAGCACTGAGCCCATGATTTTGTGGGTCCTCTCATCTCGCACGAGAGATCGTATTTCAACGGTTTCCTCTTTTTCCTCTTTCAGGACCTCGGGATCAGCAGTATTTTTTGGGGTTTTTAGGCGATTACCCATTTGGCTTTGAGCGGTTTGAAGTGAGATATTGCATTGATCACCTCAAAAATACATTATATTTTAGTCATCTGAATGTGCAGCCTTTTCATTGCGTTCCCTGGGAGGAATAGCAACGAACAGCATCAACCATCCCAAAATGAACATAAGACCACCGAATGGAGTAATGCTGTTGACAATAGCAAGTTTGTCATAGCCCAGATAAGAAAGGGCAATCCTCAAATAGATTGAACCGGAGAACATGATGATACCCATCACAAAAAAATTACCAGACCAAACCATTGTTTTCTTTTTGTAGTGACGGTACATCATCCCAACAATGAAGAGCGCAACAGCATGGGTTGTCATATAGGTAGTAGCCGTCTGGAAACTGGCCAGGGACTGTTCAGAGAGATGCTCTTTCAGTGCATGGGCGCCAAAAGCCCCAAGCATGACTGACACCATTGCAAGTAGCGCAGCAGTTCTAAAAAAGGTTCTTTGCATGTTGAATGGTGTTTATGAATTCATGAATGGTTATCTGGTGGTTAGCAATGACTGATTGGGCTTTTTCATAATACGGTTTTCTCTCCAGCAACTTTTGATGGATGAATCCCCTCAATTCGTCTTCAGTAAGACTGGCTACGAGAG
>Ga0222712_10004296_pt1 | contig 15006 bp, 18 predicted proteins | sample C33_657DmetaG_FD_165043 | JGI IMG/M metagenome (GOLD analysis project Ga0222712, IMG submission 165043) | Estuarine water microbial communities from San Francisco Bay, California, United States - C33_657D | ecosystem: Environmental > Aquatic > Marine > Unclassified | place: USA: California... | reverse complement strand
AGGCGCTCCAGCGGCCACATCTCGATACGGCTGGCCATGGTGGGGGTGACGGTCATCGGGAGAGTTCCTCCAGGGCTTCGCGGATCGCTTCCATCAGCAGGTCTTCCACCACGCGCTGGTCGGGCTGTGCGACTACGGCCGCCACGATCTGCGGGGCAAGCTTGCGAGGGATTTGCTGGATGCGGTCACGCAGCAGCCGAGCGAGGTTGAAGTGCTTGACCTTCACCTCGTCGGCGTTGAGCAGTTTGCCCGTGCGTTCCTCGAATTCGAGTTTGGCCAGGCGTGCTGCGTAGGCCTCGCGAATGGCGCGGCTGGTCTGGTAGTCGGGAGCGGTGGCCCGGGTTTCCAGGGGCGCTTGCGCCTCACGACTGGAAACCGGCGTGGAAACCGCTGGAGTTGCCACACTGTCGGTCGGCTTGCTAGCACCCTTGTCCAGGCTTTGTGACGGCAGCGTGTTGCGCTCCCATTGTGTGTCGGCCTTGGCCGGGTCAATGGTGCCGTCAGGTTCTTTGCTGATGCGCCCGGCCTTGATGGCCTTGGCCACAGCGGTGTGGCTCACGCCACGGTGTTGGGCATAGGCCCGGATGGATAGTCCCATCGCATTCCTCCGGGCCAGGCGGTCATTCAAGTGAAAATTGGCTGGATCGCGGGGGTCCCCTGTGCGTGTAAACCTAGGTGGAAACTGGCAACCTTCTTGCGGCTCTGTCGCTAGGCAAGCGTCGCGCTGCGCGCGGCCCCCGCGCTTCAGATGGCCCGGGAGGACCCGTTTGATGTGTCCGATGCGTCAGGTCGCACGGGTGAGTTCTTCCCGCAGCGCCCGTTGCATCTGCCGCTGGTACTCACGCAGCGCCACGCTGCGTACCGTGTCGGCCATGCCAAAGCGCGGCTCGACCTTTTGCTGACGGCGCAGCAGGTACAAGGCCAGGATGCGCTTCTCGTCCCGGCGCTCGAACACGCTGCCTGCCCGGTAGAACACGTTCTTCTTGGCCAGCATCGGACCCGGCCATTGACTCTTGGGGATGACGCGGGTCTTAGCGGTCTGTGCCATCGGCCCGACGGGGATTGCCAGCTTGCCGGTCTTGGTGCCGCCAGACTCCTGCAACGCCATGAACCGATCTCGCGACCAGACCTCGGCCATCAACGTGCGCGGTTTGGCAGGCGTCACACCGATGCCCCGGCTGACCCACGGCCGGCGCAGGTTAAAGCGCTCGGGCAGGCCATCGCGCACCGCATCGCGGGCATCGAAGGCGGTGCGGGTCAGCGCCTTGGCAGCAGCATCCGGGATGCGCTTGGCTGCTACGTCCGATAGGTACTCGGTCGCCTTGGCCACATCGGCGGTGACATCAAGTTTCAGCATCGGCGGGCTTCCTGCGGCGCGGGGTGGCAGGCGCTTCGGTTTCGGCAGAAGGCTCGGCAGTAATGCCTGCCTGCTGCGCCAGGATCTGTTCGGCAGTGGCGGGATCGACCTCGACCGTCAGGCCGGGGACGAACGAGCGCGTGCCACCGTCGCCGGTGATGACCACCGGACGGGTGATGAAAAGTTTCATGGGGGAGTCTCCAGCGCTGGGCAGGCATGCGAACGCCAGACCCAGAAACGATAGCGCCCACCAAGGTCTCCTCGGTGGGCGCATTTTTCAGCAGTACGGGATTACTGTACCTTGTGGTGTGACACGCTCCAAGAGGCCCTACGGTCTGCGTTTTCGCACCTCACCGCACGAGCCCGTAATGCTTTGCTAATACCCCTAACGAAGCGACCAGGATTCCACGTGCTTCGTCCGCTCGCAGCGGTGCTCCGTTCCAGCCTTGTCTGAACGCCCACTCTCGAACGGACATACCAAGACCAACCACGAACCACAGCGCAGCGCCGCCTGGACTGGACGCGCCGCCAATCACCTCAAGCGTCTTTCCAATACGTCGATGAGCAAATGCACACCGATCTGTCATCGAGTCTGGTAGGCGTGGCCCTTGGTCAACCCTGATCAGCGATGGTGCCTTAATGCCTGAGAGTTGCGCCGCATAGAACTCCTCCTCAAACATCCGACCCGCATCGTGCATCTGGACAGTGATGGTTTGATTGCGAAGCATGATCGCCAGTGAATCTACGCATCGAAAATGCTCAGCAGGCTGCTCCTGGTCATCCGATTCACGAACAAACTCGACGATAGAACCGTCAGGTCGCACAACACAATCGCCCAGTCGTGGTTTATTTGATTTGACCTTTTTGCGTTTGCTCATTTGAGTTCTCCGCTTTTGTTCGGTTCTTTGCGATGTCCATACATCCGCACCGCGATGGCGGTGAGAAACTCGCGGTCCCATGTGTCGCGAAGCTCCTCGAGCGGAATCACAACAACGCCTTGTTTGTGCCAGGCAGCAGCACGCATTGCGGCGAGTTCCTCTGGACTGGCTGGAGATTGAGGGGCGATCTTTCCAAGAGTGCAGGGAATCGAAGGTGTGCTCATTCGCATGACTCACCCCCTTGCGAAATCGCCCAATCCAGCAGTGCCAGCGCATCGGCATGGTTGTCGTCGATCGGGTCGAAGCCGCGCGCTTTGATCGCCACGATCATCTGTTCTTTGCTGGCATTGCCTTTGCCTGTGGCGTGCTTCTTGATCGTGCCCACCGGTATGCCCTGGTACGGAATTTGGTGATGTTCGCACCAGGCCGTCAGGTGAGCCATGAAGCCACCGTAGGCGTGTGCCGCATCAACGCCCGCATGGCGTCGCACTTCTTCGAAGTACACGGCGTCTATGCCATCGCAACACTGCTTGATTTCTGTGAGCCAGCGCCTAAACCGAAGGTAGCGCATACCGCCGCCCTCGAAGCGTTGCGGCTTGAAAGACTCCGATCCGCTGGTCACAACACCAGAGCGATCGCGCACAGCCCATCCGGTTTGAGATCCCAGGTCCAGTGCCAGGACCGATGGTTTGGATGGGGGGCGACACCCGCAGTCCGAGTGGTCAGCAAAACCTCCACGTAGGGTAGAGGGACCCTCTGGTCCCTCTCCTACGTAGTAGGAGGGGGAGTTTTCGCCAACTTCAGAATAGGCGAAGGTCCAGTATTCATGCGGGTTTGCGCCAGTTGGCAAGTTGGCAGCGCTGCCAATTTGCCAATCTGCCGACAACGCTGTAACTCGTTGATGTGATTGCAGTTCAAGTTGGCAGGCGTCTGCCAACTTGCCAACTTCAGTTAAAAATGGGGGGAAGTTGGCAAACGTTTTGCCAACTTGGCGATACGTGTTCATGAGGGCTCCTGGGTGTCGTTGATGTCATCTTGGTAAACCCACACTTCGGGGTTCTCGACCGGCATTGCGGCCCCTGACTGCGGGCATTTGTAGTGGGTGGGGAGGACCGTTCTGCTCTCGAACAACACTTCCCCGGTCTGTGAATCAGGGGGTCCGATTGCCATTTGCAACACCATGCCCTCCACGCACAGGTACCCAAACTTCGTGCGTGCAGCAGGCAGTCCGTAATCAGCTGCGTTACGGAAATACTTGATGTAGCCTTGGGTTGAGAGCGCGGAAAGCCGCTCGCGGATGGTGCGCTCGCCACCGAGCCCCGCTTTGCCCTCATAGCCTTCAGCAAACTGATTGGCGGTGTAGCAGCGCCCCTTGCCGGCTTCGTCGAACAGGATTTGTAGGATGGCGTCGCGCTTGCGGCGGCGCTCGGCATCCAAGCGCTGGCCGTAGTCCTTCATCACCAGCCGCTCGTTGGCGTCGACTTCTCGCCACTCACCGTTGATCTTGTCGACGTGCCGTTGCGGGATACCCGCGCCATTGCGCAGCTCGAAGATGAGCTGGCGAGTAGTGCGCGTTTCATCGGGTCGGAACAGCAGCATTCCGGTCGAGTAGTAACCGCGCAGGCTTCCTGCGCCGGCTAGTGCCTGGAACGGGTCCTCCTCGAACTGCTTCTTGCCGAGCTTCTTGGTGTGGTGGGCGAGGATCACCCCGGCGTCGGGATTGACCGCCTGGCGAATCCGCTCCACCCGCTGCGAGAGGAAGAACAGCATGGCGCCGTTGTCGTTCTCTCCACCGGCATCGCCGCCGTCGAACACGTTGCGAATCGGATCGATGGCGATGATGTCCGGTGGCTCACCGCCGAAGGCGTTCGTGATCGCGGGGATCACCTGCGCCAGACCGGCGTCGTCGAGCACCAGACGCAACTGTGGTGTGGCGACGAAGTTGGTGCGTGCGTCCAGCAGCCGGTGCGACGGCAGGCGGACATCCTTCACACGCTCGCGCAGGTAGTGGTACTGGACCTCGGCCTGCAGGTAGAACACCCGTAGCGGACGGGGTGGATGCATGCCCAGAAATGCAGCGCCAGCCGCCATGTGAGCCAGCCACGACAACAGGAAGTCACTCTTGCCGACCTTGGGCGCACCGCCGAACACCAACATGCCTGCGGGCGTCAGTACGCGCGGCGAGATCAGATCGGGTGGCAGCGGCGAGTTATCGTCGAGCAGTTCACCGAGCGTGAATGTGGGCAGAGAGGCAGCCGCCGCCTTGACCACGCGACGTTCGCCCTGGGCGATGAATGCCGCGCAGTCGAACCCTTCGTCGACAGCGTCTGCGGCATCCCACTTGGCTGGCTTGTCGGTGGGCGGCACCAGGATGGCCACGGATGTGCTGCCCGCAGCCACGCAAGCACGCGCGGCGCTCTCGGCGTAGTCCCAGCCGGGTGCGTCCCGGTCCGGCCAGATGACCACGGATTTCCCCGCCAACGGATGCCAGTCGGTTTTGTCGACAGGAGCCTTGGCGCCGTTCATCGCGGTGGTGGCCGCAATACCGCAAGCGATCAATGCAGCCGCACACTTCTCGCCTTCGACCAGGACGACCTCTCGCGCCCTCGAGATGACCGGGAGGTTGTAGAGCGGCCTAGGGTCGGGCGCGCGCCACATGCGGGCACGAACATCCCAGGGGCGATATTCCTTGCCCGTCGGTGGGTCGTAGCGGTAGACGCATGCGATCAGTTCGCCCTCGGGTGACAGATAGTCCCACTTGGCGGTGTAAGCGCCGAGGTCGTCCATTGGCACGCTGCGAACATCGCGGCGCATCGGCGTGATGTTCGGTGGAGCAAGTCCGAGCCACTGCCGGATCTCGCCAGCGATGCGCGGGAAGTCGCTGCGTGCGGAGCGACCCTGCGACCGCGCCCACAGATCGATGACATCGCCGCCCTCGTCGGTGGAGAAGTCCTTCCACAGGCCGCGCCGTGGTCCGTCGAGTTCAACCACCAGACTCTTGCCAGGGTTGCCATCGACATCGCCGACGTAGAACTTCCCACCTCGGATGCGCCCCTGCGGAAACAGGTAGTGGAGAACGGCTTCGAGCCGGTCCAGTAGCCCCGCACGCAGCGCATCGGTATCGGATGGCAGTTCGTCGCGCTGCTCGGGGGCGTCATTGAAGTCGAGCCAGATGATGTTGTCGGCCATCATGTCGAACCCCAACAGCGGTCCTGCCAGGGGCAGAACTTGCACTCGACATGCGTCGGTGTAGTCGCATGGCGTGGCAACAGTTCCTGGCTGTCAGTCGCCGTGATGACACGAACCGCGCGATCGGACATCCGCTGCGCCAGGCCGCCATCGAACGGCACCAGCTCGAACCAGATCTCCTCGGAGTCCTTGTTGATCGCGGTAAACAACGCCGGGTTCGCGGAAATGCCCGGGATGCTGGCTTCCATGTAGGCCTGATAGATGGCCATCTGCGCGGCATAGACCGGTTTGGATTTGCTGACGCCGTGCTTGACCGTATCCCGCCAGGACTTGTCGTTCATGGTCTTGCACTCCCACAGGGCCGGATAGCTCATTCGTAGCTCTGCGGGGCCGCCGTTCAGGACGCCATCTACGTGCCCTTGAATACGGCCGCCTGCAACGGAAAAGCCGAACTGACCGCCGCTGGCCTTTTGGGTGTACAGATCGAATCCGGCCATGCGCAGCCAACGAATGGCCAGTTCTTCGAGAGCGTGTCCCACCTCGAAGATGCGCAACACGCGACCCGGGATGTCCCTACCAGGATCGACAGGGGTTTGCAGATACTCGTATTGCAGCGCGCGCTCGCAGGCGACGCCCAATCGCGACGCACCGAGGTAGTTGCGACGGGATTGGTTGTCACGGTCGGCGCTTAGTGCAGCGTCGATGAGCACGCCGATCAGCTCATGGATCTTGGGACGGTGATTGAAATCCAGCATCAGAACGGCACCCCCGTCGAAGCAGGCTTACCCTGGCGGGCGAGTCGCTCCTCAAGAAAGGCGCGATCCTTTTCTGCCATCCGCTCGTGCTCGACGAGCATGTGTTCCTGGTAGGCAGTCACCACTACGTCGATCAGCATCAGCACTTCGTCTTTGCTGTAGTCCGCCAGCGGTCGCTGCATACCGATGGAGCCGACATACTCGCCAAGCGGCGCCAGGCAGGACTTCATGGCGGCGAGCTCCATATCACTGGGATCGATCATGTGACCTCCCGTCTTTTCCATGAGCCGTGAAAAGGCGTTCTGGCAGCGCATGGAGCAGAACACCCAGCGGTCCGAGTAACGTCGTGGATCGCTGCGCGGCAGGCGTGGATTGAAGTAGCCGAAGCCCTTGGCCTTTCGTGAACAGACTGCACATTTCACGCGGCCTCCCGGTGGGCATCGTTGGCAGCCACCACGAGGCGCTGAATCGACGACTTGTTGAACTGGAAGGACAACAGCGCCGAGGCCTGATAGCGCGTCATGCCAAAGTCGGCGCGCAGCGCCTGCGGCAGATACTGGAGTTGCTTCGCGGTCGGCGGCTCGTTCAGCCAACGACGGGTCTTGTGCGCGGAGTCAGCCGACTCGCGGTCGTTCAGCCAGTCATCGGCTTTGGCCATGCAAACCGTGCGGTCGCCGACAGCCAACAAGCGCGGCTGCAGATCCTTACCGCCGCCCACGGCGTGCCAGCGGCCGTTCAGGAAGAAGACGCCACCCCAGGCGTTGAAGCCAGTCGCCATCAGTGCGTCGTCGCAGCCGAACAGGTCACACCAGCGGAAGTTGGAGCGCTTGAGCAGATCGATCTCGGTCATCACGAAATCGGCCAGTGCATCACCTTCCTCGGTGGTCTCGTTTTCCCAGACGAATCCGCACAGCGGGCATTCGCGGCAGCCGAGCGGGACGGTGGCTTCACAGGACGGGCAGTCCTTGGTGGGCGCTTCGCCGTGATGCTGGTGTCCGTCGAGATTGACGTCCTGTTCCAGAGATCCGTGCATCAAGGTCGCGGTGCCGAAGTCCAGGACCACGCAATCGGTCTTGATGACGCCCGGATGCTCCGCTGGGTCGATGGTGCGCAGGCCACGCCCGATCATCTGTGTCAGAGTCGACTTGTGCGAGCTGGGTCGCAGCAGAACCACGCAGGAGGTGGGCGTGAAGTCGTACCCTTCGGTCAGCACAGCCACATTGACCACGACCTGCGCGGTACCGGATTCGTACTCGGCCAGTAGTGTCTTTCGCTCTACGTCTGAGAGCTCGCCGTGCACGATCACGGCGGATACACCGGCATCATGAAAGGCCTGGCGCACACATTCGGCATGGGCGACGGTCGAGCAGAACACGATCGTCTTGCGGTCGCCGGCCTTCTCACGCCAATGACGGATCACGGCATCGGTGATGGGAGTCTTGTTGAGAATCGCCTCGACTTCCGTCATGTCGAAGTCAGTGGCCGTGCGCCGGACCCGCGTCAACTGCTCCTGGGCGCCGACATCAATGACAAAGGTGCGTGGCGGCACGAGGTGGCCGGAGGCGATCAGCTCGCCGAGGGTGATTTGATCCGCGACGTTGCTGAAGACCTCCCGTAATCCCTTGCCGTCACTTCGGGCAGGCGTCGCCGTCACCCCGAAGATCTGGGCGCGCGAGTTCTTGTCCAGCACCCGGTCGATCACGCGGCGGTACGAGGCCGAGGCTGCGTGATGCGCTTCATCGATCACCAGCAGATCGAGGATCGGGATGGCAGCGAGATGGTTGTCGCGCGACAGCGTTTGCACCATCGCGAACGTGGCGCGCCCGGACCAGGATTTGTCCTTGGCATCGAACACGGAGGTGCTGACGCCCGGATTCACTCGTGCAAACTTGGATAGGTTCTGGCCGGTCAGCTCATCACGGTGGGCGAGGATGCAGGCTTTGACATCTGGCTCGGCCAACAGGCTGCCGGCCACCGCCGACAGCATGATGGTCTTGCCCGACCCGGTTGGGCCAACAGACAGGGTATTGCCGTGTTGGGTGAGCGCCGCCAAAGAGCGCTCGACCAGCAGGGCTTGGCGGGGGCGGAGCATCATGGCGGCGTCCCCTTACTGTGCCCAGCTCGGACGACCCGGCACGGAGGCACGGCCCGTGGCCTGGGCATACGCGTTCGACCCGTTTGCGGGTGCAGGCGCCTTCGCCGCTCCCTGTGCGCCACCCATGTGGGCGGTGTAGTCCTTGTGGTCGGGCGTGATCGCGGCCTTGATGACGCTCTTGTCCTGGCCGTTCTGGTCTTTGTCCCAGTCGACCTTGCCGAGAAACTCGATGCCATCGAGATCGGCAAACCCGCTGATGCGGCGCGCGTTCTGCGCGGCAGGACTGTTGTCGCCAGGATGAACGCCGCGCGCTGAGTTGAGGATCGCCTTGACGAAGGTGCGGCCCATGTTGGCCCACTCAGGGCCTTTCGGACTATGCAGGCCGATCAGCGACCACATCTTGCGACGGGCGAACTCACCCTCCATCACGACGAACTCGCAGTTCAGGTACACCGAGCCGGTGTTGTCGTTGCGGGTGGCGTAGCCGCCGGTCCACCCCTGCGACGGATCATCGAAGCCACCCGGCTTGATGGTCATGCGGACACGCACCAGCGTGCCTTTGGGGATCAGGTCGAAAGAGGTCTGTTCGGAAGCGGAATTGAAATCGAAGTAGGTCATGATCAGGACTCCTGAGTGGAAGTGGATTCGGTGTTAGGGGCAGGCGCGGCAGCTGGCGCGGGGCGCGCGAAATCGAGCCGTTCGGTAGCTGGCCTGGCCGGGCGGGCGATCTTTTCCATGAGGCGGCCGAGGTGCGGCTCCTCGATCGGATCGAGACGCCCGGAGCGGTCCTTGGCGGGGTAGCCCCATGCGTTCAGCGTGTGGCAGACGAAGGCCCGGTAGCTGGTGCCGTCATCGGCCTTCAGCTCGGCCAAGGTGATGACCTCATCGACGATGCCGGGCAGTTCCAAGCCGGTTTTGGAGCCATCGATTTGCAGGGAGAACACGCGACGATTGAAATCGTCCAATCGTTCGTCGAGGATGCCGACGAACCACACGTTCTTGCCGCGCGTGTGCTGCAGGTGGGTCAGCCAGGCGATCATTTCTTGGCCCATCAGCCCGTATGCACCCCGGCTGTCGGGTTTGCCGGTCTTCTCGGAGTAGGCCTGGGGCTGGCCTTTGCACCATTGCAGGCACAGGCGACCGGCCACGGTAATGGAGTCGACGAACACGGTGTCGTACTTATCCAGGACCGTCGGATCACCGAAGCGCGCGCATACGGCATCGAAGTGGGCTTGGCTGAACGGCTGGTCGTCGCGCAGCGCCGGGTTCGGTCCGCCGATGTACACCGCGAAGTCACGGCACTCCTGCCAGGTGCGCGGACGGATCGTGTCGCCGGCCCAGCCCTCGACCGCGAGATCACCAGCCTCAAGATCAAAGAACAGCGTACCCGTGGGTTTCAGCGTCCAGAGTTGCGAGGTCTTGCCTATGCCGCTCTTGCCGACGAGCACGCCCTTCACGCCACGGCGCTCGGCCAGACGCTGGTCTGCAGTAATGATGGGGAGGCTCATTGCGCGCCTCCATTCATCAGCGCCAAACGGAAGCCCGGCTTTCCGGTCTTGAGGGTGCGTGCCGGGGCGAAGGCGCTCTTGAGCGACTCGGGCCACGCGCTGAACTTGGTTTCCGAGATCCGGTAGCTGATGTCCACGTACTCGGACGGGTCGTCGCCGTTGGCTGCAATGCGACGAGTGATCTCTGCGAGCCGCGTCTGATCCCAGTCGACTTTCTTGGGTAGATCGGCGGTGATGCGGACATGGCCGTCGTCGAAGTGGACGACACCGGTGTCCTTGCCTGCCGCCAGGCGGAGCTGGTGCGCGCGGTCGGCATACTTGAGATCCAGTGCGAGATCGACGTGCTCGACGATCGCCTTGGCGGCGGCGAGAAGATCAGCAGCGTCGTTCTTGAGCTGGAACAGGGACTCGCTGGCAAGCGCGGCAAGCTCGCCGGCTGGAATGCTCAGGATTTCGTCAGGGGAGATGCGGTTCACAGCGCACCTCCTGCATTGACACGTTCAGAGGTACTCTTGCGCAGACTCTCGGCCTCGTAGGCTTCGATGTCTTCGGTGCGATAAGCCACGCGACCTTGCAGCTTTAGAAAGACCGGGCCGATACCCTCAGAACGCCAGCGTTCAAGCGTGGCTTCGCTGACTCCCCAGCGTTCGGCCAGTTGGCCTTGATTCAGATGTTTGACACTCACGATGCACTCCTTCTGGTTGTTGCGAATTCGTGAGGAAATGATCGAAGTCGGCCTGTGCGGGCGTCTGCCGCCGCCATGTACGGGCTGATGTACGGGCGCGGCTTCTGCAGGGAAAAGCGGGGCCCAGAAAGCAAAAAACCGCCCGAAGGCGGTTGTGCGTGGTGCTGCCAACTGGTGGCCGGTCAATCTCGGTGGAAGCCATACTTCCCCTTTTCAGGGTTGTCGATGTAGTCCTCCCAGTCGGTGTTGCCACTGAACAGGTTCTGCATGCGCTGACTGCGCGCCGTATTCTTGTCTGCATAGGCTGCGTCGAGAATTTCAGCGGCCGGGAGAATCCACCTGTCGTTGATAGCCTGCTCGAACATGTAGCGGACTGCCGCAGCCTGACGCTCGCCCTTGATCGTCCATGGCTTGGTCTTGGTGCGGATGGTCAGCGTGTTGGTGTACTCGTCGAAGTGCACCGGCAACACTGGGCGGATCGCGCCATCGGGCGGAGCAGCCAGTATGCGATGCAGCAGATCCATGTCGATGCACGGCGCGGCGACATAGTCGACGATTGCAGCTCGTAGCGATGCGAATCGGTAGCTACGCGGCGGCCGGACAAACTGCGGCAGCACACCGCCTGACGACAAGATCAGGCCCTGATCAGGCAGACTGGTTTGGCTGAAGTGGCGAAAAACATCTTCGACGGAGTGCGCCAAGCCGCGAACGAGCCAGACGTCTGTCAAGGCGTGCCCGATTCGTGCCTTTCCCAAATGCCAAAGGGCATCGTCCAGCAGCGGCGCATCAATTCCTTTTCGCAAAGCCTGCGCGATACCCAGGAGATCGGCGATGGTGCTCAGGATTGCAGCTGGCCGAACGCTGTAGACGGCGACTTCGGCGGCGGGGACAAATTTCCACCGAAAAGTCTGAGGGCAGCGGTAGCGATAGCGATCAGCCTGGTCGTCTTCAGTCAGGTCGACTTGAACGAGATCGTCATCAAGCGATGCTGGGTAGCTCCCGGCGTAGCCGACGCAGTCGGTCCACTGCTCCAGCAGCTTCGGCGTCAAAGATGTCCGTCCAAGGACACTCCATCCGGGCACCCCACGAAGCCGCTGTCCGTCGCCGTCGGCAATCGGCTGCCCCGACTGCTCGAACAGGTCGATCAGATCAAGCAGCGACTGTGTCGGCAGGGGCTTCGACGACATGGCCGATCTCCTTCACCAGATGCCATTTGGCCAGCAGTCGGTCGCACAGCGCCCGGTCCTTTTCCCGCTTGGTCTTGATGTTGCACTTGTTGTCGTCACGCAGGATCACGGTGATCGTCCGCGCGCGGTCCTTGCCGACCTTTTTCAGCTTGATGGACAGCTTGGCGTAGTTGAGGTGGTGATCGCGGAAGTCGAAGGCGGGACCGATCAACGACCGGGCGGCCGCATAGATGTCATCGACGTCCTTGGTCCAGATCTTCACCAGGAGCGACCGCCCATTTCCGGCGGCGTAACCGAGCTCGACGACTTTGACGAACGCTACCGGCTCGCCGGACAAGTCGAAATTTCGCAGCGCCGCCAAGCTCTGGTAGTCGTATTGCTTGAGCGGGATCTTCTCGCCGGTGATGGGCGATTGCAGCAGGGAGTCGGCCACGATGCGCGCCAATGCTTCCCGCCCCGCCGTATCTTTCGACAGCACCTCCAGGTGCCCATTGGCCGGCTCGTAAGTGATATGCGAAGACATCGCCCTGATCACCTCCTGGGGCACCAGTTCGCTCGCCTGCACGCAGTCGATGATTTCCGGTGGGCGGTTGTGATGGATGCTGATCTGGTACAGATCCACGTCCTCGCCGGTCTGCGTGTCGGGCCGCAGACGCTTGAAGATCTGGATCGCGACCGCGTCATCGGAGCACCCGAGTTGCTGGGCGACGGTTTGGTGGAACGCCGCCTTAGCCGCCGTTTCGTCGAGTACTGCAAGGTTGGCGGGTGCCATAAATCCGGAGTAGCAGGACGCACTCTGCCGGAACACATCGGCCTGTCGGGCGTTAAGTGCTTCCTCGAAAATCACGGGTTCATTGATGTGCAACCACAGCGCTCGGTGGTACTGATTCGGAATTGCGGCGAATGCTTCACGGGCGGTGTCATCGAAGATATCGTCCTTGAAGCCAGCAATGACATCCTGACCGGCACCGTCCGACAACAGCACGATCCGTTCGGCCACTTCTTCGATCCGTTGCCGCTCGCCCACACCAAGAGCCGCGAGCACCGCCTCCATCTGTTCACGCTGTTCTTTCTTGGTCTTCTTGGCGTCCACATCCGGCATGGCCAGGCCGAATTCATCCACCATGAATTCACGGAACACCGCCGGCGGCAGGTGGCCAAGGAGCTTGCTCAGGTTTTCTGCATCGTTCATCTACATACCCCTTAAAAGGTTTGGATCGGCTTGGTATCAGCCTCGACGGCCCCTTCTTCTTGTTGGGGTGTGCAGACCGATGACGTTCGGTGTACCGAACGATTCAGATTGTCGCGGAGCGCTTAGGAGTTTGTCAAGCAGGTACGAAATCGTTCGGCGTAGTGGTATTATTTTCGGATTGAAGCCAACAAATGAGGAAACACCGGTGCCATCACCCCTGGGGGACAAGATCCGCGCATTGCGGAAACAAAAGAAGCTCAGTCTGGAACAGTTGGCCGAGCTGACCGACTCCAGCAAGAGCTACATCTGGGAGCTGGAGAATAAGGACGATCCGAAACCATCGGCCGACAAGATCGGCAAGATCGCCGCCGTCCTCGAGGTCACCACGGAGTTCCTGTTGACCGAGTCGGCCACCACGCCGGACGAGGAGGTGCTCGATGAGGCCTTCTTCCGCAAGTACAAAACCATGTCGGAGCCGGACAAAAAGAAGATCCGCAAAATCCTCGATGCCTGGGAAGATGAATGACGGATGCGAAGAAACCCATGGCCGAGGCCAACCGCATCTCGTCCATGCTCAACACGGTTCTCGGTGCGGATCGCTTTCCAGTCAAGGTTGACGAGCTGGCGCTGGAGTATTCCCGCCAGTGCTTTTTAGACTCGCCGATCGACAAGGTCCAGGGCGAGGATCTCGACGGTTTCGATGGTCTGCTGAAAGCCAACAAGTCGCGTTCGAAGTGGCTGGTCCTCTACAACAGTGCCACCCCGTCGGAGGGTCGCAAGCGCTTCACGATTGCGCATGAGTTCGGTCACTACATCCTGCACCGTCATCAGCAGGACATTTTCGAGTGCGGCGACGGTGATATCGAAACAGGAGACAACAACGAGCGCGACATCGAGGCAGAGGCGGACTTGTTTGCTTCGACCCTGCTGATGCCGCTGGACGACTTCCGGCGCCAAGTCGACGGCCAGCCGATCAGCTTCGATCTGCTGGGCCACTGCGCAGACCGCTATGGTGTATCGCTCACGGCCGCCGCCTTGCGCTGGACCGAGATTGCACCCAAACGAGCGGTGCTCGTGGCCAGTCGCGACGATCACATGCTCTGGGCCAAGTCGAACAAGGCGGCGCTTAGGTCCGGCGCCTACTTCGCGACGCGCAAGAACACGATCGAGCTGCCGCACGATGCGCTGGCGCACAGCTACAACGCCTTTGACATGTGCGACAACCGAACGGGGCGCGCCCAGTCCTGGTTTGCCCGTGAACCTGCCAGCATGCCGGTCACGGAAATGACGCGCGTCGCGGGTCAGTATGACTACACACTGACCTTGCTACTGCTGCCCGAGGCCGAGTGGCAGGGAGCACGCCACGACGACGAGGAGCCGGAGGAAGACACCTACGACCGGTTCATCCGCAACGGCCAGTACCCGGTGCGATAGCTCATGGTGGATCGATCATGAGCGCCCACAAGTGGCAATTCGCTTCCCGTTTCCGCCGGCATGCCTTCGGCTGGCGCTCCGACACGCCGGTGCAGCGGATCAAGGAAGCCATTACGGAGATCAAGCAGGTCGCCCGCAAGGAGCCCTTGCTCGCAGCTGAGGGGGCCATCACCCTCCTGGAAAAGCTCTCCCCGGCGCTGGAACAGGTGGACAGTTCATCGGGCGCACTGGGCTCGGCGGTCAACAAGGCCATCGATACCCTCGTGCCAATCATCATCAAGGCCGACGTCGATCAGAAGATTCGGCAACGCTGGCTGGAGCGGCTATGGCAGGCCTTGCAGGACGACGAAATGCCCTACATCGAACTGCTGGGCGACTACTGGGGTGAGTTATGCGTGACGCCAGAGTTGGCTTCGCAATGGGCCGATGAGTTTCTGCCCGTCGTCGAGAGCGTATGGAGCCCGAAGGCCTCAGGCCACGGATTCTTCAAGGGCACCAGCGCTTGTCTGGCATCGATGTATGCGGCGGGTCGTCACCAGGAACTGTTGGCGCTGCTGGATAAGGCACCCTTCAAGTGGTGGCACGATCGGCGCTGGGGTGTGAAAGCCTTGTCGGCGATGGGCAAGAAGGCGGAGGCGATCCGCTACGCCGAGGAATCGCGCGGCCTTAATGACCCAGGCTGGCAGATCGCCCAGGTCTGCGAAGAAATCCTGTTGTCGTCCGGTT
>Ga0222712_10004295_pt1 | contig 15007 bp, 18 predicted proteins | sample C33_657DmetaG_FD_165043 | JGI IMG/M metagenome (GOLD analysis project Ga0222712, IMG submission 165043) | Estuarine water microbial communities from San Francisco Bay, California, United States - C33_657D | ecosystem: Environmental > Aquatic > Marine > Unclassified | place: USA: California... | reverse complement strand
CCTGCATAAGCCTCAAACCACCAACTCTCAGAGTTATACGGGTTCCACTGGTCGGGAGGAAACTTGATCTGCTGCCAGCCATCTTTGTAGAAGTAAATCCGATCATCAGGGTTAGTCTGAACGTAGAACACACCTGAGATATACGAATTAGGATGAGCGTGTTTGTGGTGGTACTGACCTTGCTCGCTATAGTTGCACCAGCTTTGCGTGACTCTTAGGCTTACGTTGTGCTTAGGATTGACTGTGGACTTGAAGTATTCGCTGACAGCATCTTCGATAAACGAACGTAGGTTTGTCAGTACAGGGCTACGAAGTACGAAGTTATCAGTGCTTGTGGTATTTCCTTGATTAGGACGTGTCTCAAGCTCACGGATGAAGAACAACTCCTCATCTGACAAGGGTCTACCTAACTCAGCAAAACCAACAGGTGTCGGAAAGAGATTATGCAATTGCATCTTCAATTTCCTTTTGTTTGATACCCATTTCCTCTAACTGCTCTGGTAGCCAGATCGTAGGAATTGAATCTTCAAACTCTCTGATCTTGTCTATCACCCAATAAACTTCCTCAATACTCGGACAAGGTCTCGGATCATCCCAACGTGTGAATACGTTGTTTGAGATTTCCCACTTCGCCCCAGGACGAAGCAAGTGCATAGCTGTGTCTATTCCTAGGAATTTATAAACTTTTGTAGTCATGTTATTGGTTGATTTTAATAATTACGATACCGGAGCCGCCTACGCCGCCGTTGCCAGATTCGGAACCGCCGCCGCCGCCACCACTATATGCTGCCCCAGCAGTTGCATTTGCGCTTCCGACTCCACCACCCCCGCCTCCACCAATACCGCCAGATGATGCAACTTTACTAGGCGCAGCATTAGCAGTAGCTCCACCACCGCCACCCGCAAAATAATTTCCGCTTCCAGACCCCGCAGCACCTGCCTGACCATATCCATTTGTAAATGTTGGTCCTAATACGCCAGAACCTCCGTTACCACCACGACTTGAAATCGCAGTCCCACCAAGTCCACCGCCTCCCCCACCGCCGCCATTGTTCGTATATGTAGCGTTGTCAGAAGCCCCAGCCCCACCGTTATATCCCTGTACAGCATTTGAATCAGGAGGGGACTGTGACGCTGGAGAATTACCTGTGCCACCTGAATATGCCCCATTTGGATACCCGTAAGAACCGCCGCCACTGCCTCCAGACCCACCAGTAGGCGAACCGGAATTACCGCCACGGCCCCCACCATAGGCTTTTAACGTGTTTGCTCCAGCGCCGGACGGACTTTCTGTAATTGGCGATCCTGCGATAGATGAATTTTCTCCTACTGTTGCTATGGGCCCACCGCCACCTACCGTAATTGTGTAGGTTTGTGTAGGAGTAACTGTTAAGCCTGTTCCTGTTCTATATCCACCTGCACCACCTCCGCTACCAGGACTCGGTGCGCTACCTGCCCCGCCACCTCCACCAGCAACCACAAGGTAGTCAACAGAGGTCACACCAGTAGGACATTTCCACGTAGTCGTGCCTTTAAACACAAAGACGGTTTGTGATGGCACGGTGTACTTTAGGATGACGATACCGGAGCCGCCTGCGCCGCCAGGACTACCTTCAACTTCTTTGCCACCCCCTCCACCACCAGAATTTGTAGCGCCGCTATTACCTGCGCCAGAAGCCGTAATAGCACCGTTCCCGCCGCCTCCAATACCACCAGGAGCCAATACGGTAGGGGAACTATTAGTATTTCCTCCACCGCCGCCACCACCAGCAAAATAATTTCCTGCGCCACTACCTGCGGCTCCCGCTTGTCCATATCCGTAGGCAAATGTCGGTCCTAACGAACCCGCTCCACCTGCGCCACCATTAGGCCCAGATGCCGCTGTTCCAGTTCCGCTAGCGCCACCGCCACCCCCAGCGGCTCCACCAGGACTTGTAACCCCCGCACCGCCAGATGACCCTTGACTCGGCGTTGTTGAAGGTGTGTTTCCTAAACCACCCGCACTACTTGTATCTTGTCCGGTTCCACCACCTGAACCGCCGTTTCCTCCTGCCGCGCCATACGCACCACCTGCGCCGCCGCCAAAAGCCACTAGAGCAGTAGCATAAGGATTCCCAGGAGCAGATGGATTTGCTGTAATACCAGAACCTTGAATATACGAATCGTAGCCAACTGATCCACCACCAAAAGTTCCTGAACCGCCAGCGCCGCCAGAACCCACGTTAATTGTGTAATCCCCTGCACTTAAACCGGTTAAAGTACCAATCCTAAAACCACCAGCACCTCCACCGCCTCCACCAGCACCCCCACCACCAGCCACTACCAAATACTCAACCTCTGTCACCCCAGCAGGGCAAGTCCACGTAGAGGTAGCTGTAAAGGTTTGGATGACGGTGTAGCCGGCAGCTGATGGCCAGATGCCCTGACTTTTGGCAATCATCTGCTCTACAAGTGACCAGACACCCTTTGCAGATGCGGTTGTCGGAATATTTGCTGGGCCTATAACCCCGCCGTTACCACGCGGCATAGCGCCTCCTAGCTAATATCTTCGTAAGAACAAACAATCTGCAAGGCAGATCCTGTGCCTGCGGTCGCCCCTAATGATGTGTTCTCTTCTAGGTAAACGTAAGCGTCTTTGTCAATGACCACTAACGTAGCATTGCCGGGGACCGCCACCGTAGAAGCAATCGGATAAGCCGTACCACCTAACGCAGCCGCTGAGTATTGGTTGATCGTGATGTTTACGGCTGACGATGTAGTATTAGCAACGTACAGCGAGTTGATCTTTAAAGCCTTGCCTGAACTTGCAGCATTGCTTAATACTGACGTTGCAGATGTCGTTGTTAGGCTTACAGCGGTTGTTTTGCCTGTAATGTTCGTCGGCGAAAGCAAATTGGGCGCAGCCATAAATTATCCCCAAATCATTGCGGCAGTAACGCCATTGACACCGTAGACAGCTTTGCTAGCCGGGTAAGTTACAAAAACCGCTTTTGTGCCTGCTCCAAAATTCACAAGACTTCCTGAATTACTAGAAGAGAGCACTGTTGTCCGGCTCAACGTTGTTCCTGATGCCGTGTACGTTCCGATGCCGACTTCCCAGTTGGACCCGGACTGATCGGCTATCGTGTAAAAGGTCGTGTTTCCATTACCTATTACCGAGAACGATTGGAAACCCGTCGCAGCACCGGCTAGCGTTATCGTGCCAGTGCCGGTGGTTGCGGTTGTCTCTTGAACACGATCAGCAAGAACGAACGCCATCTTATGCCGCCGCTAGACTGAACGTATAAGTTACTTGCAGTGTGTCGCCGTTGGCAACGGAACGATCACCGCCCGTAAAGTCAGCAGCAGAAAACAACGTGCCAGACGTTCCAGATGCAACGCTACACAGAAACGCTCCTGCAATCGTTGCAGTTGCATTGATGCTGAACGATGCCTTACTTGCCGAGTTCGTAACCACCGAAGGATTGGCAGTCGTTGCTGCCGCAAACGTCGCTGCGGGTCGGCTTCCTGAGTAAGCAGTGCTTTCAGTCCATCCAGCGTGCGAAGCTAACGTATCGCCAGCCGCAAACGTTGTACCGCTGCCGGGTCCCGTAATCAAGCCTACATACCACGCAGTAATACGAGCTGTAGCGCCGTCTAGGGAGGTTCCAGCCATATACTGAAGCCCGGTATTAACAACAAGGTTGGGAGCCTCGTCTGACCACTTTAAGCGACCGTCTTTGTCAAAACAACTGACAAAATACTTACCTAAAGCAATGAGATTTTCTCCAGACTGCGAGCGACAAATTAAGTCGCTAGAGACAATATCAACAGATTTTGCGATTTCCATAGCACTTCCTTAAGTTTGAATGGCAACTGCGACTACATCCCAATAAGAAACGTCTGTATTGTAGATGCACCCTACATAAATCACTTTGCCAGCTATCGTTGCCGCAGGGAGCAAAGTGCTTATTTCTCTATAAATTGGGTCCCACGTTAAAACTCTAGGAGTCCCATTGTCAAGAATTCTAAAAATCAATTTGTCGCCATTTTGAGGCGATCCTGTCGGAGCCAGAATGGAAAGACTTGATGCTAGCGCCGTGACTACATATTGATCGTAATTTGCAATCGAAGGCGTGATGGTAGTTGCCGTTGCAGCGCTACTAACCCTCGGATCAATTCGCTTGCTCGTTAAAGTCGCCGCTCCGTCACTTGTAACCATTCCGCCGCTTGCGTTTAGGTTAACTTGTAACGCCGTGAGAACGTTAGTACCTAACGCACCGGAAGATGCCCACTCTGTGCCAGAGACAAAGTAAGGAATGCCTCCTGTCGTACCAGCAACAGAAAAAACAGGACTTGTTGTTGGGTTAGCTATAGATACAATGCCGCCCGTCCAACTAACACTGCCTATGCCACCAACGGGTCCCGTTGGGCCTGTAGGTCCACCCGGAGGTCCCGCTGGTCCAGTAGGGCCAATAACGCCCTGATCTAAGACAAGCGTAATCTGGTTCGCGCTTGTAACTGTCGTGCTCAATTCGTAACCCCATCAGATCTGATTAAAAATAGCAAGAAAATAATCAAGTCTTGCGCGGGTGTAGATCCGCTTGCGGGTATTGCAATCGTGATGTTTCCAGAAAAACCAACTGGATTAGATGCGTTAATGTCAAGCTGAGAGTCTGTAGAGAGAACCGACCACGCAGATTCATCTATCACCAGAGTAAACGACCCAGCCGCGAGATTCTGATTGGTGATTGTCAGGCTTACAGGACTAGGTGCTGGCGTGTAGTCGGCTATGTCGAATGTGAGACCGTAGCGCGAGTCTCTAACATTGGAGAGCTGCCTTCGAATAATTTGGCTTGTGACGGTTGCGCCCGTCAAGTTACGAGGCGTTCCATCTGAATTATTGAGCGTCAAATTCCAGTAAGTTTTCTGGTTGTATACCAGCTCACCGGCGATAATTTGATTATCAAAACCGCTAACTTGCGTAAGCGTATTTTTATTAAAGACGGCCATTTTCCCTCACTCGGTAGATGACGTTCGTTAAGCACTCTCAACAGAACGGTGGCTATCTTGTCTTTTTTAATATTCTACCACCCCATCTTTGTAAAAGGCTAGGTTGTTTTTTAGTCTTTGATCGTCGGGAGAAAGATCAATAGCGGCTTGACCATATCGCGCCGCCTCGTCTTTAAGACCTAGATGATAGGCCGAGATCGCTGCAAGATCGTGCGGCTTAGATCCCCACACTTCAGGATCGCAGGTATAGACAAGCTCTCTGTCCACGATGCTAAGTGCCATTGTAGCCGCGTGATGGCATTCTTTCCACAGGTGTTTCTTATAACAAGACATCGCAAAATCAACCCACGGTTCTCGTGTTCCCGGAGCCTCAGCAATCGACATCCTGAACCACTTTAGAGCCGTCCAGTAATCAAGTTTCTCATCATAAGCCTGACCTAAGAGCCGCATCGCGTAACACCGCTCATTCGGCCACGTTGCTTCAGGCATATTCAAATAAGCGTTTAGAGCCTCTATAGCCTCATCCCAGAGACGGTAAAAGGTTAACTCTCTAGCGAAGTAAAAAGCGTTTCTGGGGCATCTAGGGTCCTCTTTAACAGCCATTCTCAGGAGGTCGAGATATTGCCCTCGTGACTTTGTAGGATCGGGGTGATGAGACACTAAGAGCTTGTCTGTGTAAGCGTAGACTTCTTTGATGCGGAGATCTGGCTTCGGGTATTCATGCACCGGATGATGCCAGCGGTATCCGTTTCGATGGTGGATCTTTTCGTAGTAAAACAAAATGCCGTGACCCCAATCGAACTTATACTTTAGTCTAGTCGTTTCGGGCTTCCAGACGCTTTCTATTTCCTCGCGCCATCCCGGCTCTAAAACCTCGTCGAGGTCTAAGGAGACACAAACATCATAATCACCGGGGATGAGGCATAAAGCCGTATCCCTTGCCATATCGAAACGCCACGGCTTAACCGATATATCGTAGACCGTAGCGCCGCATTCTCTGGCTAGGCTTGCAGTGTTGTCTGTAGAGCCTGTGTCGGCTATTAGGATAAGGTCAGCATCTTTTGCTGAGTCGCAGAATCGTTTTACAAACTGCTCTTCGTTTTTTGAGATTGCGTATACGCAGATTTTCATGTTTCCCACGGCAGAGGCGGATCAATGGTTGATGGTGACTGCTTTTCCTGAAGCCTTGTACTAACAATCTCCTCAGTTCCTTCCTTACTGACTTTCTGCCAGACCCATCCTAAGACCTGATCTTGCGTGAGGCTGTTGTAAGGTGTGAAATCGCCGCTAGGAGAGCTTAATAATGTAACCCCTGAGAATGACTCATCCGCCTCGCTTACAGTCCACGAAGCCGCGATAACAACGTCTGAGAGGCCATCTACGATGGGTTTCACTTCTAGTTTGGTGATCTGCCAGTTCATTCTAGCTCCGCAAGTCTAGCTTCTATCTGCGCTAATTGTTTTCTTAACTCTTGAACTTCTTTTAGTAACGGCACAATCAATTTTGAATAGTTGATGCCTCTCAAAACATTCTCGCCGGCTACCTGATCGTAATAGCAAATGCTCGCATTAACCAGCTCGGCATCTTCAGCAATTAAGCCGTAGTTGATGTCACCGTCTGGCTCATTGATAAAGTTTCCATCTTTGTCTTTTGCTTTGTAATTGAACGACACCGGCTCTAGTTGATGCAACCATTGAGCGCTTTCAATTCTTTGTATATTGAGCTTCGATTCTCTTGTCGAGCTTACATAACCGACAAGACCAGTGCTATCAACATAAACATCTCTATTCGTGCCTCCTACAGTCGCGGTATAAACACCACCGCAGATCATGTTGCCCGAACCGTTGATGTTGAAATAAGTCGTGCCGCTATTGATTGATGCCCCAGACCCAATCGCAATACCGCCATTAACCGAATCGCTGATGTTGGCACTAATAAACCATTGCACAACATCGCCAGCTGATCTATAAAGAATCTCGGAAATGTTTTTCTGTAACTTTAAATCGCCTTTGACAGTTACTAAAGAGCTTCCATCGAATGTAAAGTTTGCTGATGCTCCAAAAGATCCTGAGCTGTTATATTGAATTTGCGTTGTTGAGCCAGCGGGTGACGTAGAAGCTGGAGTGGCAAACGTTCCATCGCCTCTCAGGAATTGAGTCGTAGAGCCGTTGAAGGCAGAGAAATTATAAGAACCGTATCTGATAGTTCCGCTGCGGATATTTAGAGCATAACCTGAAGAGTCTGCAATGGATACTTCCGTTCCGCCGCTCGTGTTGTATCCCCTGACAGCAGCCGAATAAGATCCATCCTGATAGCCTAAGAAACCACTGACTACACCTGAGCCGTAATCTCTGGTTCCACTTGCACCCGACCGAATGTTTGTCGAGCCCGTTCCTACCCACGCTCCTAATGTGCCTTCAATCGAAGCATCAACTGTTTTTGCGTAGTAACCATAGGAACTGTTACTAAGTCCCGTGACGTTGGGAATCTCTGCGCTCGCTCCTACTGCCGTCGATCCAGTGATGACAGGGTTAAGCCTTAGTAGTGCGTCTGTGCTTGTGCCAGTGCCTCCAAATGTCGCTAGTAATGTATTGCTGGAGTTGTAAACCGCGACCTTATTGGAGACTCCCTTGTTGATCTCGACCCGCTGCGCCCCGCTTACACCCGTAACTAACTCACCTCTAAGATATGCAGCATTCGCGTAAAGATTTCCTGAAGGTTGATCAAGATACCAGCCGAGGGTTCCAAAGTTTGTGGTTGTCGGAGGAGTCGGCCCGTTGTAGTTATCTGACCTAATGCTTTGAAAGATAGACGCGGCAATCGGACCCGTCCACGCTGTTGAGTTAGCCGGAACACCGTCTACCGTGACTGCATTGGCGTTATATCGTCCTTGTATGTACCAAAGCACTTGCCCGATGGACACCGCAGGAGTTGATGAGGACCAGCCACTAGGCACTGCAGATCCAGAGGTCGGAGTCGTAAAAGTTGGTGCTGATGCGCTTTGTGACTGAACAAGATAAGCCGTCAGTGCAGCAATCCCTACCAAACCAGAGCTGCCGGTAGCCCCGCCTGCCCCGGTAGGGCCAGTGGCTCCGCCTGCCCCGGTGGGGCCTGTTGGTCCCGCCAAAGCCGTTGGAGACCAAACTAATACTGAACTTGTCGCTGAGAGCGAACTTTTAGCCGAATCGTTTTCTACAGAGAAAGCAAAGTAATAACTCGCCGCAGAAAGTGTAATGTTGTCAAACTTAAAGGTCGATGAGTTTGCAAACGTAGAGCCATTGGAAAGAATGGCTGAACTCCATACCTTCCAATCGGTAGCAGATGGGCTTCCAGAGGTCGTGTAAAACAAGGTGATCGTCGTTACTCTTCCGACCGCTGGCATCGTGCAGGTAGCCGAGAAAGTAGGAGGAGCTGCCGAAGGTGCTAGATCTCCAATGACCGGAGCGTTTAGCGAAGAAAAGTAATTAGGACTCGGCAGGCTTGAATTGGGAGCCGCGGTAAATGCGGTGATGCTCGCATCGTCGTAGACCACCGCGTTGTACTCAGAAAGCTCTAGGCTTGCACCGAGGTTGCCGTCATCGACAGTCGCCTCTGATACCTTCATCACTCTAAATAGTTTATTCGTCCATCCGTAGTCGGCGTTTGTAATATCAACCACATCGCCCGCGTCAACTTGAATGCCGGGGTAAGTGGAAGTGATCGTGACAATCAAATCCTCTCTGGCTTGCTCAAGCCTACGATTACCTAAGTATTGAGCCTGCACAGAGTCGTTCGTAAACTCTAGGGTGGTTGTCTGTCTGTTAGGTGGTTCGTTGGGATATAAGAGACCCGCTGGTGTCTCCATATAAACCAAATCCGGCTGATCTCTGTTTAATTTAGATGGAAACTCAATCTGAATTTGATTGATCTGCTGATTAATGTCTGTGGCCGAAACTCTGATCTCACCGATAAGATTTGTATCGTTAAATGAAAAGGTCGAGCTTTCTGCTTTGTTGATGACAATCGACCAGAGACCTGAAGCCGCGTTGTAAGCCATCCAACTGTCTGAACACTCCAGCATCTTCTCGACGTTCTCAAGAACCGGCCTTCCTGTGTCGACTACGCCGTTAATTCTGTAGCGTGCCTGTGTAGCTGATCCGCCGCCAGCGGGTGTGTATGTAATTGTCTGGTCGGAGTAAGTGTTAAGAGCCGTCGCACTTGTAGAGTCCACTAGACCCGTCATGCCAGCGCCGTACCTTGTGTCGGTCATGTAGTCGTACCAGACGTCACCCGGCTTTGCTACGGTCCCGCCTTTGGGGTAGTGCTTGCAGTAAAACGTGATTGGCTGGAGTCCGGTTGTTCCTGCGTCTGCGCTGTAATTAAGTTTGACAATCGCAAAGGCTAGACCATTCATCTGTCGCCCTGATGAAGGCCAGCGTAACGCGACAGGAATATCTGATCCGCCCATAAAGACATTAGGCGCGGTTCCGTTTACAGATGTAATGGTTCCTGCATTTGTCGACGTGTAAAGACTGATATACAGATTGCCGGAGATTTTTGTGTCGACGTTTCCATCACCGTCAGTCAGAGACACTACTTTAGTCTGATCCGTTCCATCGAAAGTGACTAAGCGATCACCGTAATAAAACTTTGTGCGGTCATAAGAAAAGGTCGCGCTTGCGTCCGATGAGATAGAACTGATCGCAAGAACGTAGTACATCGTTTTTTGATCGCTCGACAAGACTGCGTCAACAAAAACGCCACCTAGCCACGCATCACCATAAACGACAGGAATTGAGTTGTTGTTGGCTGGAGGAACCTGTTGCCTTGCGCCAGTGTCCTGTGAATTGGGAGCCTTAGATCCAAAAGCTCTCGTAACAACATACGAAACCGCAAAATTGATCGCAAAAGTAGCAGCCGTTAATGCAAATCCAGTTAATTGAACTCCAGCAGCTGCAAGGATGATTGATGCGGGCATGATTTACTCTCGAAAGAAGGTAGCTTGCAAGGGCTTGTATTTGTATCGTGTGTAGTCAATGTCCGGACTAGAAGGCATGAGGCTTGTGCACACAATGTCTACTCGCTTAGAGTCCAACATGTACTGAGCAAGTTTGTTAAACCTCAACCAAAGCCTGCCACCGAGACTTGTGTTCCTGTACTCAGGCATGACCCACCACGCTACCTCGTGAAGCTCTCTGACGTAGCGATTCCAAAAGTTTCTTGTGATGTATGCAGCAAGGAATCCGTGTAGGTTGTCATCAACCAAAACAAATCCTCTGCCATGAATCATCTGATCGAAAAGGTTTCGAACTTGCGGTTCGTTTTGATTGTGTTTTAGTGCTTCTATGCCCGCTTCGTCTGCATACGCCTTCATCATCTCAATAAGATGAGGCACATCGTATTTTGTCGCTTCTCTCATCCCGCGTCTCTTATATCGTTAGGATCTGGTAATTGGGTTTGTGCGCTTCCGGGATCTGACTGTGAGCCAGACTTAGGTGGAGCTCCAAAATCAAAGTATTGGCCAGCAATAGCCGCGACTCGGCTCATGCTCGTGTCGGATGCGTAGCGCTGCTGCCACGTCGTGAGATTGGTTTTGATCCCTGCAATCCGATTCTCAAGAATCGACCGGAAAGAAGAGCATGAAATGGAACACGTTGCAGTCCTGCTTCGTGCATTCTCGTTCCAATCCTCCGTGATGGACATGTTAGAAACGATGCCCTGATAGCGCTTAAAAAACTGCGTTGTCGGGCTTGTAATGATCTGATAATTAGAATCGAAGAATCCGCGCCAGATCTCGACGGTAGAACCCTTGATGTTTGAGCCTAAGACTAGAGAAATGTTAGTCGGGTCGATGCCTATAAGACCAATCACCATATCTATTGAAGTCGCCTTGATCTCACGATTCACCGCGCCGACAGACAAGAGACTTCCGAGGCTTGTAAACGTATTACCTCCGACAGTGATCGGAGCTGCTGCATTGCAAAACGTGTAGGTCGTAGTCGACGTTGTTAGCTTTACAAATTCACCGTGTGTGATGGTCGCGCTATTTAGCGCTGTCATTGGGGTACTCATTGGACGTTCTCTCTGAAAACGAAGTCGGCATCCCAATCAACAAAAGCGCCATTCGTCATCGGTCTTAGTGTGTAAGTCGGGCAGACCTCAGCAACGACAGAGAACGTGCAGGAAGCCCCTACAGCGGTCAATGTTCCCGCCGAGGGTGTTCCTATGATTGGTCGATGAATCGTGACGCTAACGGTCGATCCTGAGCCTCTCAAAACCTCTGTGGTGACTTTGTAGGGATAGTTGCCAATCTGTAGGAAGTCGCCAGCAGCAAAAACAACTACTCCAGATGCAACCGATGGCAGATTGCCGATTGAGATCGTTGTCGCATTAGCAGCAGGAACGCTCGCAAGAGTCAGTGCCGCGGCCTGAGCCGAACTGAGACCGCCCTTATATTCCGTGAACCACTGAAGGTTTGTGGTGTTAAACGTGATGGTCGCTGCATTCTGTCTATCCAGATTGTCAATCGTCTGGATGACATCCCGGACTTGAGGGTAATAGAGATAAGCATGAGGCTTGACTGTGAACACCCACGGAACCGAGGTCACATATTGAGCCGTCCTTACTTGCCCTGATCGTGAGTATTGCTGCCCAACCATCCTTCGGTTGTTAACCGTGATGGACTGAGAAATGTTTAGGATGGTCTGGAAGCTCATGCTCGGCCTCTAGGTGATAGTGATTTTTGAGCGTAGGAGTTTGCAGCCCATACCGCTCGATTGCTGCCCATGATCCGATCTTCAAAAGACTTAACGTCAATGGCTTGTATGTTGTAGTTGTTCACGGTGGTCGCTCCGCCCATAGCGTAATTCGGGACAACCTGACCAGACATGCTCGGCACAAACAACTCAGGACCTCTTTCGCCCACGATGTAAGGGCTTCCAGAATTAACCGGGCCTCCTCCGGCTCGCTTGCCAAAGATTCCGCCGATAACTGGGATCGTCGACATAAAGTTCTCAAACAATGAGGGAGCGCCCGTCATGTTTGGCTTAAAGATGGCATCCAAAAACTTATCAAGCGATCTTGAGGCGAGTTTTTGTAAGAGCGAACTGAGCGCAGACTTGAAAGCCTGTGAGGCTGACTTGCCTTGCATGAAGGCTTCGACAATCGTAGTCCCGAGAGACTTATAACCGTCCCGAAGATCCTCAAGCAACTCTAATTGCTCGTCCTTTTCTTTCTTCGTGAGATCCATCGCCTCTAATTCTTTGTTAGCAGTGACCTCGGCCTGCCACATTGCGTCTAGAGCGACTTGTTGAGCTTCCTTTTCTATTTCAATCTGTCGCTCATAATCCTTGATGATCTGATCCTGCCGCATCTTTCGCAGATCTTCGGCTGCCGCTATTTCTTGCGCGGCTTCCTTTGCGTTTCTTTGTAATTGCTCCTGCATCTCCGCTTCTTCTCTGCGGAGCTTAATGATTTGCTCCATCTTTTCTAAGCCAGCAGGACCGCCTTGTTTTGCAGCCTCAAACCTAAGTGCAGCTTCCTCGCCTTCTCTGAGTTTGAGAATCTGAGCGTCTAAGCCTTCCAAATAAGACTTAAGTGCTTTCGCCGCTGAGTCTGCGCTTGTGTCCTTTACGGGCTTAACTCTCGTTCCTGACTGTATGCCGCCTTTAGCAACATTGACAACCGGAGCGGGAGCTTCTTCTTCTCCAAATCCTAAAAACTTCTTAATGCCGGTCCACGCGTCACGCGCTTTGCCCATCATCGTAAGAAAGCCGATCTTCGCCTTCTCGGTTAACTGGTCTATCGCATCACCGATTTCGCCAATAGCTAAAACACCCTTCTTAGCTTCGCCGGTGAACTTGTCGGTGTTTCTTGAGAGCTGGTCGATCTTAGATATATCTATGTTGGCAAACTGTTTACCAAACAACTGAGCCTGAAGTCTCGCCCGCTCTGCGCCCGGACCCATCTGCGAAAGCACCGAGGTTAGGTCTCTAAAGATCTCAATCTCAGGACGCAGCATCCCGCCAGCATCGGCAATACTTACACCGAGTTCCTTAAACAGATCGGCTTGTTCCTTTTGCCCGTCAGCAGCCCCACCTAAAGTTGTAGAGAACCGATCCCACATCTGCGCGGCATTGTCGGCCTCTTTTCCTGATTGGACCATCGCGCTTTGCAGGGCTAGGACTTCCTCAATCGCTAGACCGGAGCCTTCAGCAAAGTCATTAACCGCATCTGCGGCTTTGAAAAAGGATGTAGCAAAAGCTGTGGCAGCGCCCGCGGCTAATAACATCGGGCTTCGTAGTGCGCCTATAGCCGTACCTAAAACGTCTACGGATACTTTTAGCTCACGGGTTTTTTGTCTCGCCCTGTCGACTTCTTGAACGAACTTTGCGCTCTCTAGACCGAGAGCAACTTGTAGGGCTGCAATGAGTTTACCCGCCACGATTTCCCCCTAGTATTTCAAGAAACTCCGCTTTGAATCCGGGTAGCGAAGTGAACGCCAAAAAATCACGCTCTTGTTTTGTCATGTAGTTTGGAGGAACAAAATACTCCTCCAGATGCGGGAAGAACTCGCGGCTTTTCATCGGGTTCTTAGACAATGCGTTGTAAACGATTGCCATTAAGTGCGAGATCAACATTAAGTTATGTCTCGCTCCGATCATGCCGTCGCGGTACATCAATTCTAACTCTCGGACGGTCGCTACATCAAGGCTATCGAACACTTCAGGACTTTGGCCATTAAAGATCGCCGTAGCCCGAACCTGACGATATAGCGACCCCTTTAGTTTTTTTGGATGGCCTCGTAATCAGGATTGACTGCTTTCTCAATCAAACTGACTAGGTGCTTAATCTGCGCCTCTGAAAAGGTCTCGGAAATCTGCTCGTAAGATAAAGCAAGCATTTCGTCGCCCTCTTCAAATCCAACTAGATTTACATAGGCGATTTCGCGCATCAAATCCTGAGCCTTAAACTTTGCCGCCTCTCGTAGGCTTCGACCCTCTACGACAATGTCATCGTCCTTAAACTCAGCATTGACGTTTTGATTGATCTTGTAGAGCTTTTGAAATGTGGCGTGTAGCTTTTCGTACTCTTCAGCAACTAAAGCATCCGGCGGGTTCTTGATCTTGTCCTCAAGTCCTAACATTTCTTTCCGAGTCGGAAGATAGACTTTTAAGATATGTCCAGCGAAATCAATATCCGCGTGAGTCTGTCGTTGGAATGACTTTCCAAATCTGTCTTGTATTTTCATTTTTTAACCTTTGCTCGTTGTTTTGCTGCCCAGAGATCCATATGAGCGCCCAGTAAAGACGCTAGACGATCAAGGGCAGATGATGCCATTGATTGAAAAGAGTTGCGGATAAAAGGTCTTGCGGGTTGCTCAACAGTGCCAAATTCTATGGCTTCGGCAGCGGGTCGATATTCACCCTTCTCATCTCGATAACCAACACCGACATCGACAAAACCAAAAGCCACGGTATCGCGGCTCAGATACTTTTTGGCTTTGTCCTTGCGGGTTGCAACCTTTGCGCCGTTCCTGACTTTTAACTGGAGCTTGCCAGTATCGACGGGAACCCTTCCCTTAATAGCGGCCTTAACGGGATCCATCGCGGACTTAAGACCGGGAAGTAAAGAGCGTCGAGCTTTGGTCGTGCCAAATTCCTCGGCTAGCTCTAAAAGGGAATCTTCAAACTCTTTGAATCCCTTAGCTTCAAGTTTGCCCATTGGTAACGATGCGCTTGAAGATCTGATCGTTTAGTTTCAGGACGTAATCAACAATTTCATCCGGTGACATGCAGTCAGCGTGATTAGCTGCAATCTGATGGCACAGTGAAATATTGATGAGCCGTTGTTGTGGATACCCAAACCAGTTCTTAGCACCAGTTTGGGCCTGCGCAATTAAATAGCTCAGTAAATCGTCACTCGCTCGCTGCATATTGCCTCATCACGTTGAGACAGACAGCTTCAGCGGCTTCGGCTTCCTGTAAGGCGGCATCCACCTCTTGAAGGGTAAAGGGATGGCCTTTAGCGTACTGGT
>Ga0222712_10004294_pt1 | contig 15010 bp, 16 predicted proteins | sample C33_657DmetaG_FD_165043 | JGI IMG/M metagenome (GOLD analysis project Ga0222712, IMG submission 165043) | Estuarine water microbial communities from San Francisco Bay, California, United States - C33_657D | ecosystem: Environmental > Aquatic > Marine > Unclassified | place: USA: California... | reverse complement strand
TGCTAATCAATCAATACAAGTATTATAGCACGAATGCCATTTATTGTCAAATTATGCTACCTTGCGAAAATACTGATAGGGCAAGCCCAGTGTCCAAGCTAAGTACTCGTCATCACCATTAGTGTCCTCAGCTTCGTGGATCCAGCGCATAGCAGTAGCACGGTCCTTAGCACCCAACTCAATCAAAGATTGGATCCGTTGCTCAAAAACAACAGTTGCCGAAGCTTCTGCTTCTTTGCGGTTATTTTCCTCACGCTCAATGACAATATTTAGGTAAGCGAATTCCTTGAGGAATGTTTCCACAGTCCAAGTTGAAGTGTCAATACCACGGGGACGAACACCGTAAGCATCTTTATACATATCCCAATATGTAGCTTGATATTGTTCCAACTCTGTCAACTCTTCCCAAGATTTGAATTCTGTAGTCATTTCAAGTCCTCTTTATCAGTTTCAATACAAGTATTGTATCACAGGGTCCATTTATTGTCAAATTTAAGCGGCCAAGCGTTGTAGCGTTTTTGCAACATTATCTTGGACCAATTGCTCGAAACCTTCTTGGGTAACTGGATAGCCCTGTTCTTTCAACATCTTTTTGATGTGTGGTTGAATAAAACCCTTAGATTGCAAGATTGGGAGGGGTGACTCACCATTTTCCAAACGACTGAAGTATTCCTCAACTGTAAAGTTCTTTGTAAGGAATGTAAGGAAACTTGCTTTGCTACCTTTAGCATATTTGAAACGGGCTACAAATTTGCTTGCACCATCGGGCATAACATAGTTAATGTATTCTGTACCAGAAAAACGTTCTTTGCTAAACTTAGTCATTTTGTGTCCTTTAGTTAACTGTCTATGTATCTATTGTATACCCAAATCCAATTATTGTCAAATTTTCACTCAATTGGTAGCATTTTTTGGAGGAAATTTTGAATTTTATTGAAAGAATCCATAGATTCCTGCTCCCTATATCCGGGAGTAGACTTAAGATTAAACCCGTGCCCGGCTTCAGGGTACACAATCAAATCCACATTTTTACCTGCATTTTTTGCTGACGCTACATATTCGTTAGCATACTCAACTAAACAACAATTATAAAATGTATCTTTGCCTCCTGCAAAAATCATTGTAGGCACTTGTAGTTTACTTGCAACAGATGATCTGGATACTTTGGAAATTGCAGGATACATTGCAATTACTCCCACAATTGAATTGTCCCCTTGTACGGCGTTAACTAATGCACCGCCACCTCCCAAAGACAATCCTAACACAACAACTTTTCCCGACTTTACTTTTTCATTAGCCTGTGCTTCTGAAATGTAACGCTTTAAATTTGATGAGGCATAACCTGCATTAGGTGGAACATCTTTTCCGTCTACTAACAAAACCGAGTAGCCTAATTTTGTAATAGAATTTGTAAGATCCTGATATCGTTCGGGGCCAGATGACCCTGACAATACTACTACTAATGGACCTTTATTCTTTTCGGGAAAAAAGTATTCTTGGGCTTGAGCCGTTGCTGACCCGAGCATTAGTAAACTTAAAATGATTTTATTAAGCATCATAGTCGGCACCATCCATTTGTTCTTGCCAAAATGCTAATGCATCGGCTTCGTTGGTAAATTCTTCCAAAACGTGCTTGCCACCTAGTGGATGAGGGAACCAAACTAACCATTGTCCTTCATCTCCTTGTGTGCAATAAAGTTCTACTGGTTCATCCATAAAGATACCTTTAATTTAATTAAGACTCTATTGTAGCATAGAGTCCATTTATTGTCAACCCTATATCCTAACATAAATAAAATTTATGAATAGAATACTAGTAGCCTTTGATTACTGGGGGCCGAATTATCCACTAAGGAATAATCAAAACTTTAATAGACCATTTTCAGATTTAATTGTGGATGATATCAGTTGTGAGTTTTTTAATAAGATACCAAGATATGAATGCGTACCATCTTCTACTATAAAAGATGAAGATTTATTTATTTACCCTATAATAGCAGGATTTTATGAATCTGAATGGCCGTATAATGCCAATATTGATATATTATCAACAACCTCAATACCAATACAATTATTTAATAGCATACGTAGTAGAAATGGATTTGTAATGATAGACTTAGGTCACGAGGCGGCATTGACAGATTATTTATTAGATACTATACATTCATATTTTTTAAGTAAAGATATTCAATATAAAAAAATTATACTTCAAACTGGAAATCCTAATGGAGAAGAAATATATAAAAATTATTGTCTGAGGAAAGAAATTATGCCTGGTAAGGCAATGAAGATATCTTCTATTGAATATTTTGAATGGCATACAAGTAAAAATTATAATGTAAGTGTTAATAGCCTAAGGGTTGTGCCTTTACCAAAAAATGTAGATTATAGCAAAATTGAAAAAACATTCTTATGTTTAAATAACAGACAAAGACCACATAGAAAAAATCTGTTTATACTCTGGAATTTAAATGATTTAATTAAAGATAGTTTTTATACTATGTCCAATAAATCCGGGTATACCCATGACACCAAAACATATTATCTTCGTGATTATGTAAATGCTGATTTAATGAAACGTGCAGGAGTAACATCTGAATATATTGACGAAATAGAAAAAACATTACCGCTTAGACTCGATGATCCTAGACCGAGAAATTTATTATCGTTGTTTGGATCGATTAGTACATATTATCAATCTAGTTTAATTAGTGTAGTAACTGAAACTAATTTTGAGGAGCCTGATATCTTTAATACAGAAAAGATATTTAAACCAATGATTCATAGACACCCATTTATTCTAGTAGGTCCATACAAAACATTAGAAAAATTAAGAGAATTAGGTTACAACACATTTAATGAGTTTTGGGACGAGAGTTACGATGATATTGAAGATCCTACTGAACGATTATTAAAAATAGTAGAAATTTGTAAAGATATAAATAACTGGAGTGCCCAACAAAAAAAGCTTTTTTTCTATAAGTCTATGATTATAACAAATCATAATCACAAACTTTTAACGGAGTGTTACCACGGTAATATGCGTGAAAACTTTTGGCATAAATTTAAAAATATAAAAAACTATGAATAGAATTCTCGTAGCCTTTGATTATTTTTCACCGATATTTCCGCTAGTTAATAATCAAAACTTTAATAGACCATTATCTAAGTTATCGATAGATAATGGAAATTATGAATTTTTTAATAAAGTAGGTGGTTATGATTGCGTTCCTACATTAACCCTAACTGATAATGATTTATTCATATATCCTATATTAATATCATTGGGCCCAGATGACTGGCCAGTAAATGATGAAATTGATATATTAGCATCGACCTCAATGTCCACGAAAGTGTATGATAGTATATGCGGTAGAAATGGATATTTGTTTTTAGATTTAGGTAATGAATGTGCTATTAATGATAATGTAATTAAAACTATTCACCGATACATACATTCAAAAAAAATACCACTTAACAAAGTTATATTACAAACAGGTAATCCTACTGGTAAAGAACAATATATGGAGTATTGTTTTAGAAATGGTATTGCATTAGATAAATGTATGAATATAGCCTGTGTAGAATATTTTGAATGGCTATGTAGTCGATACTTGTTTCAATATAGAAATTCTGAAGAAATTGTTCCATTGCCTAAAAATACAGATTTTAGTAAAATAGAAAAAACGTTTTTATGTTTAAATAGAGTTCATCGATGGCAACGTATTAATTTATTCTTATTATGGAATATACACAAACTAATGGATGATACTTATTTTACATTAAATAAGAAATCTGGACTACCTTCCGAAGATGTAATGAGAGATTTATTTGATACTACACTAATTGAAAAATATAATATAACTGATTCTTACTTAGATGAATTAGAATCTACATTACCATTAGAATTGGATGAGTTTAAAAGTTCTGCAGAAATGGCTTTATTATATGGACCAGTTGATTCATATTATCAAAGTAGTTTAATAAGCGTGGTTACTGAAACTAATGTCACTCATATTTTTAATACTGAAAAGATATTTAAACCAATGGTGCATAGACAACCATTTATTGTAGTAGGCCCATATAAAACTTTAGAAAATCTACGAAAAATGGGATATCAAACATTTAGTGAGTTCTGGGATGAAAGTTATGATAATATCAAAGACCCAGTAGAAAGATTAATTAAAGTTGTAGAACTATGTAAAGAAATTAGTCAATGGGATGAAGGAAAGAAAAAGTCATTCTTTTTAAAATCAATGGTTGCTACTACACATAATTATAATTTGCTAGCTTCGTTTTATGCTAATAAAAAAATGCGTAGTAACTTTTGGCATGAATTTAGAGATAAGAAATTATTTCCTATCAAGTAAATTCTTCTTCCATATCTCAATGGTTCTATCTAAACCTTCATCTAAACTAACTAAAGGCTTCCAGCCAGTAATAGATGTAATCAAATTATGATTACTATTCAACCAATAAATTTCACCGGGACGATGTGGTTTAGTATTCCAATTAACAACACCGTTCCAATTTAATTTTTTAGCAATCTTGTCTGTATAATCTTTAATCTTAATAGGACTATCAGGGCCAATTGTGAAAATCTTACCTTGCACTGTATCAGGGTTCTCAATGACAGTAAGCCAAGCTTTCAATAGGTCATCAATGAATATAAAGTTGCGATATGGTTCACCGTAACCTAAATTAATTTCATTAGGATTCTTAATCATTTGAGTGATGATTTGTTCTGTAACGAAAAAATCATTATCTACACGACCATATGCATTAGTTTGTCTAATAGCAGTAAAAGGTAAATCATAGCAACGATGTGCATACTCTAAGTATTTTTCACACGCATACTTTGCAACTGCATAAGGAGCATTAGGATTAGGTTGTGTATTTTCATCGAATGCAATAAACTCAGGTGTTTTACCTGCTTTAACGATGTCACTGATAGGTTGCCAACCATATACTTCCATAGTACTAGCAAAAACAAAATTCTTAAGATTCTTAACTTTTGCGGCTGACTCAATTAAGTTAACTGTACCTACATAGTTAATTTCACTGAAGGTAAGCTGTTCATAAAAGCTTTGTTCAACTTCAGTACGTGCGGCTAAATGCACGATGATATCAGGTGATATAGATGCAACTTCTTCCTGTACTTGTTTGTGATTTAATAAATCACTTTTCAAGTGATATAGTTCGTGTGTTTTTTCTAACAACGGGGTAATGTGCGATCCAATAAAACCGGAGCTACCGGTCAACAATATTTTCATTTTTTTCCTTTAGATTATATCTTGTATTTAAACAAAAGAAAACTTCTCAATTTTTAAATACTCGTTCCCATCACGCACAATTTTTTTATATCTACCATCTACTTTAACATCATTGTTTTTCAATGTCATATCCAACATTGAAATAAGAGGATTGTTATTCTCGATACTAAAGGTTACTAAGTTGTTAGATGAATCGCTGAACCAATATTCTTTACATTTAGCTTTTCTAGTATTAACTGAAAGTTGTTTTACAAATTTTAATTGTTTGCTATCAGCTACAAACATTGATTCGTGGTTCTTAACTTCCCTGTTATATTCAAATGACATTTTTTCAAATTCAACATCATATTCATAAAACTCAGGTAAGCGATAGACCAACGGTATCATAGTCTCTTTAAATGTTTTACCGTCACTATGCACAAAGATATTTAAATCTTCACGGAAAGGAGTAAGAGTGATATTCTTAAGTTTCCATACCATGATTTTCTTGCTATAGTAATCACGGATAATATTAGCCTGCTCAACATCATCATCTGTTACTAGACGGAACAATTCACTATCTAATAGTTTAGTGATAACAGGATGCAATCCGGAAGTATCCCTTACTTTACGATATCGTGCCCAACATACACTTAGTGCAAGAAGGTCTACACTAATTTCGTAGACTTCATATTTTTTAACATCAGGTCCATACGAAAGCTCATCAAAGTTGAGAGCGCCGGACCAGCCTGAACCTTGAGCACCATTATGGCTACTCAATGAGATTGTATTTTGACTAGCAGCCAATACTCCGCCGCCAATTGCTGAGATTTGCCAATTGTTAGTATATGACATTTTTATCCTATTGTAATATCTTCCATACCGGCTGTGCGTAATCTTACGATGTGACCCATCTGCCATTGTTTGGCTTCAAGACCTTTCATAATGCCCAACCACCTATTTCTTAACAGTGCCACTTCATTGATAAGCGTTTCAAAGTCAACAACTTCATCTTCACCATCAACATACTTTTCAGCGTCACGGCTTGTTAAAGCTCTATTATACGCCTCTAGGTATTTTTGAAAATGTTTTCGGCGAATTTGCCGTAATTTAATATTGAGGTAGTTCAATACTGCCTCTATCTCTTGTAGTTGATTGAAACGATGTTCGGTAACGCCCGGAATAGCGGCAATGTTCTTTTCAACATTACCGTATACCTTTACCTCTTGTTTTGCTGAGATTAATTCACTCTCAAAATGGGCAATGAAATCGGGTATTACCCCTAAGTTTTGCGATACTCTCGTGTACCAATTTGACATTTAATCCCATTCGTCTGTATCAATATCGTCATCGTATTCTTCGTAGTCATCTTCAACATCGTGCTGTTCAGCGTAACCTTTCAATGCATTAAGCATTTCCTTGTCACCTCTGAAAGCATCTTTGATATCATCTGTTTCATAATTATTATCAATCAACAAATTAACCAATGTGTCGGCAGCATCGCTACGATCATTGAAATCAATATGGGTGCGCAATGCATCCCATACTTCAGCAACAAAATTTAAACTCATTCTGTAACATCCTCCTCCGGTGTTACATTACTTATCTTTGTTTGTGACTTTTGTCCATACTCAGACATAACTTTGTCTAAGCAACCATCAACGTTAGCTTCCCATGCTTTACGAAACTTCTTAATGATTTCACCATCAAGTGTTGTATATACTAATGAGTTGCCTTCTTTCTTAACAAGTTCAGCTTTCTCAATCATATCTAACATACCTGAGTAAGGACTCATACCTGTTTCATATGGGATCTTAACTTGTACAGATTCAAATGGTTTCGCATAACGAGTTTTCATAATCTTGCACGATGCACGAATACCTCGCACATCACTAATCTTATTACCATCTTCATCTTCTTTAAGTTTTAGTTTCTTCATAGCAACAACAATACTTGATGCATAAACGAAACCTTGACCACCTGAAATTTTATCATCTGGGTCAAACATATCTTGTGAAGCATATGTGTGATTAGTAGCAACTAATCCTACATTGTGACTACCGAACATATTAACACAGTTACGAACAAGTGCTGTTAGTGCTTTAGGCTTACGACCCATATCACCTTTCATATCACCTGCTTCAAACTGATTAACGTCAGTAGGTGTCAATAGCATACCCAATGAGTCAAGCACAAACAAAACTTTAGGCTTATCTGTTTCAGGTAATGTTTTGTATGACTTCATAAACTCTGAAATAGTTTTAGCAACATCATCAATCATTGCCATATTCAATTTCAATAATTTATCTTCGTCAGTAGATACACCGAGTGCGTGTAGCCACGCTTCATCTAGTGCGTTCTCTGTGTCAATTAAGACTACAAAGATTCCTTGTTCTTGTGCGTGTCTAACAAGGTTTCCTGAGCAGATGAAACTTTTACCTGCTCCTGACTCTCCGGCAAAGACAGTAACTTTACCAAGAGGAACGCCTTTATTAAAATCACCACTAATGAGATAGTTGAGAGCATAATTTCCTGTCGAGATCCAATCAGTAGGATCATTAAATCCTATTGATAGACCATCAATACTTTTTGTAATATCTTTTCTAAATTTACTAATGTCGAATGGTTTTGCCATTTTAATCCTTATTATTTGTGTATGCCATTATTATATACACTATACGGTTGTTTGTCTAGCATATCTGGACATTTATCTGTTAGCATATCAATTTCCCAATCATTGGGGAAATGACGCAGTGCGGTCCTTGCTTTATCTCTAATAAGACTAGGCACTCTAGGTGTTTTACCTGGATCGCATAATTCTTCCAACAATTTCTTACCCTGCTTTAGGGCACGGTATCGTTCGTCTGGTAGTGTCATTGAGTTCTCCTTAGGAAGGGGCCGAAGCCCCTATGACCTATTAAGACTTGTTTTGTCTAGCACGAATCATTGCTAGAATGTCTTGTGCTTTGTCGCTTGATGGACTAGCTGTAGGAACTTGAACTGGTGCAGTTGTTTGTGCAGGCTCGTCATCCCACGGTGGCGAAGATTCTGCTACGGGTGCTGTTGCGGGGGCGGATGCTTGTGTGTTCCCGCTCGATTGTTGTGTCGCTGTCGCTCCTGCAGGTGCTTCTAAGCCGTAAGGACGATAGTATGCGCCCCAACGTTCATTATCAAAAGGCTGACCATCCACTGATGCTTCAAACATTTCTTTAATGACACGCAATTCTGCTTCGCCAGGTTTCTTTGGCAAGAAGTCAGAAAGATTAAACAAACCGTGTGCTTCAATAGCTTGTTGTTCTGCTTCATTCAATGGACTTTCTTTACGTGCCCAGTTACTAGTAGAGTAGTCAGCATAACCACCTTTACTTGTTTTCTTAATGTTGAAGTCAACACCATGCAAGTAATCTGTTGGCAATTCTTCCATCTCTGGGTCCATCAATGAAGATTTAATTACATTGAAAATTTGTGAACTGATAACAAATCTACGAATTGGGTTCGCAGGAACTTTGTCATCACCAAGTGGATTTTGACGAACAAAACCCTGAAAGATATAACTACGTTTCTTCCAATACTTGTTTGCCATTTCTTTAAGAGTATCGTCTTTATACCAAGGACGAACTTCTGCCAAGATAGGGCAAGTCTCGCCAGTGCCATACATTTCGATACATGGAACTTGAACGATTGTTTGTTTAACGTTAGGATCACCCTTGACACCATTAAACGGCAACTTGATTAGTTGACGCTCGACCCAGAAGAATGTGTTGTTACCATTTGCGTCAGGCAAGAAACGAACTGTTGCTGTCGTGCCTTCATCAATGTTCCAGTGGGGGTAGATAGAGTTATCTGATTGGGTTTGTGAACCCTTGTTATTTGCTTTATTGTCTTGTGCCGCGATACGGGCACGAATGTCTGCTAATGATGCCATGATTTTATTTCCTTATAAATTGAGATGGTCTCGTTTTTAATATTCGCCGCTTCCCTATGAAGCGACTAACACAAGAGTAAGTTTAGCATTACTTTCTCGTTATGTCAATAGTATTTATCCCTTTTGTGGGTAAACACATTTTTTTCTATGGATTTTTTACCCTTTTAAACGTAGGGTAATCCAATGATTTTGTCCAACATACGTGCATATGTTTTGTCTAAGCTTTCGCTAAACAATTCATCTTGTCTCATATGTAGTGTTGAAGATTCCGGAGGTTGTCTGAACAGATTGGTTTTTACAAAAACCATAAAATCATTCATTGTCTGTTTTGATATAGGGTTTTCTTCGTGTTTGAATAAGAATTCAATATTATCTTCGATGGTATATGCAATCTGGTGATCTGTGTATCCAACTCTCTTGCTTAACTCTACTGCATATTTCTTCTTAAACATTCTAACCATCATTGGTAGATACTTTGCCATCCATTCTGCTTTTTCTGGATCGTGTGAATAATCAAATGCAGGCCTAACAGCCATATTAGCTTCTTCGTTTATGCTCTCATAGCGATAGTTAGTAGGATCTTTTTGTTGTTCTTCATCTTCGTCACCAAATAATTCAGGATCGAATGCAGGCGGTTTAGTTTGTTGCTGTTGTGTTGCCGCTTGTGATGTAGTTTGTGCATTACTAATTGCATCTTGTGCAACTGACGCTGAATTTTGACGTAGTGACGGCTTAACAAAATTAATATTAGTTGCTATCTCGTCAGCCATTTGTTGTATCTCACCTCGTAAGTTGAGAATGTTATCTTTTTCTGATTGCATAAACTCATCAAAGTTATCAATTTTCTTTTTATATGAGTCAACGATATCAGCATACTTTTTCATTTCTTCTGCACTAGTTTGCGCATCGGTTCTTGTTTTTTCACCAGTTCGTTGAATATATTTTTTGAATCTAGCTTCTTTGGCGTCCAAAGAATCTTGGGTGTCTTGCAACTGTTTAACCAAATTATTATATTGGTCAGCACCAACTGATTGCTTCTGTTGCACTGCACCCAATAGTTGTTGTATTTTTTGAATATCTCTATCGTCGGCTGATGGATTAGTAGCCATACTATTGATTTGTGCTTCTAATTCTTTGAACTTTTCACTATCCATACCTGGCTTAGATTTTAATGTATCTAAATCTTTTTGAAGCTTTTCTAATTCATCTGCACTTACTTTTGCTTTTTGTCGAGTATCTGCACTACCAGTAGTCAATGCACCACTTAGTTGTTTTAATCTTTCAACTTCACGGTCAGTCTCTTGTGCTTGTGCTTCATAATCTTGCAACTCTTGTCCAATTGAACTTATTGCCTTTTGTTGAGTATTGATTAGATTATTTTGTGCGGCATCAGTTTTCTGTTGTTGAGCGGCTTTGTCAGCTATGTATAACGACAATGCCTGTTGGCTATCATAGCCAGGAAACCTTAGCATTGCTCTCTGCATTAAATCCTGATCTAAGGATAATGCAGGGCCCTTTTGTGCTTCTCTTAACAACGCTGATATTTTCATATTATTTCTTCAATAAACGTTTGATAACGTCTAGGTCTTCTTGACCTTCTTTGACTTTCTTCTTGTCAAGTACCTTCTTAGCATCATCAGCCATCTTCTTAGGAGTGATTGGTGTTGCTTTGCCTTCTGGACCTTTTACATCATCGCTCTTGTCCATTTCAGTGATTGCTTCACCTGCTTCGACGGATTCACTTGCACCAACTAAGTCACCCACTTTAGCAGGCTTGTTTGCTTTAGGGCCTTTATTGCGCCATTGACCTGCTGGACCTGTTTTAAAGTCGCCTGCGAATTCACCATCTTCTTCTAAACGTTCTTCATCTTTAGGATGACCCATATTTGGCTTACCGTGTTGTGCTGGTATGCCTGCATCTTTTTGCAATTTCTTTAATAGTTCTTCATCGCTACCGTGACCGACCTTGTTTAAAACAGCAGTGCCGGCTTTCTTAACAGCACTGCCGACTTTCTTAACAGCGTCACCGAAACCTTCATAGTATTCTTCTTCATCTTTGTAGCCCGGCATATCAATATTACCGTCTTTGTCAACTATACCTTTTCTGACCAACTGTTTGTGTGTCATATTGTTTTTCCAGTTGTCATAAGTCTTACCCAAACCGCTATTTGTTGAGTTAGTGCCCGGATTCTGTTTAGCAATTTGACCTAGCCTGTTCTTTATTTTTCTAACTGCCGGATGTGTTTCTTCTAGCTCATCAATAGCTGGTTCTTGTAAATCATCATCTTCAGCTAAACCAAAAGCTTTTAAGTTACTTGCTTCAGTATCATCATTGTGTTTCAATGTCTCGGCACCAGGAGCTTCTAACAAACTATCAGCCCATTCTGCTAATGCACCAACTTCTTTCATCTCTGCTACTTTCTTTTGTAGCTTACTCAATATTGGCATTACACTTTCGATGCGTGGATCTAATGTTTCCTGAACAAATAATTCATTTAAATTGCTTTCTTCAACTTCTTCTTCCATCAATGATGGTGTCCAGCTTTCAAAATAAGTATTATAACCACGATGACCTGTCATTCTGCTCAATGTTTCACGTAGACCTTGATAATGATTGACACCTTCATTAACCAAACGTTGTGCAGATTCATTGAACTGACCATTACGTGTAGCACGAACAAATGCACCCATCTTTTGATATTCTTCTACCAAGCTTGTTACGTGATTCCAACGTTCACCGTGTGGCTTGTCACCTTCAGCAATTAATCGACCATATACACGTGCGATACCAGGCTTAATAGTTGGGGCTAAGAAACGTTCACCTTCACAATTCTCAAGGAAGATTTTAGCAATGTTACGATAACGTTGCTCACCTTCTTCAATTTGACGAGTGTGTTGTAATATAATCTTTACATTTGGCACAGCGTCATTGTAACTTGCTTTTTTACCCATTGGGTAGTAACCTTCAGATATTCTTTCTTGCTTTTTCATATATTCCCTTTTTGCCATATCGTGTTTCAAATGGTCAACATTTCTTAACTCAAAACTCAATTGATATTTCTGTGCGAAACGCTTCAATTGATTTAAAACTTTATACCAAGATTCATCTTCACCGTGGCTTTCTTCTTTTTCACTATTAGCTACATCATCGCTGAAGTATATAACTAATTTGTGCAATCCATCAATAGAGATAGTTACTTTACCGTAATCTTCTCCGTCTTTGATGAAATTGAATTGGAATACTTCTGCTTCTTCTGGGGTAGGAATTTCCTTACCAGATGTATCAAGTAGTGTAGGATCGAAACCTTTACTGTGTAAAAGTTCAAATAACGAGCGGTTTAATGATTCTGTATTTTTTGGCATAATGTATTTATCTAATTTCAACCCATTACAGCATAGAAGGGCAATGGCATTATGACTTCATTGTGGTCTCTAATCTGATTCTCTAAATCATAGTGATAGTCACTTAATTGCTGTAACATACGTGTTACTAACAAGCTGGCCATAATCAAATCGTCAGTATCACCGATCTTGGCGGCGTAACTGCCGCCGTGTGCCACAAATGCTTTTAATTCACTGATAAGACTACGACTATTTACAGTCATTTTCTTGCTTTCAACCAATGTTTTAAACTTAGCACAACTAGCTAGTTTGCTCTTATTAGTAGTATTGAACCCTTTACGACCTTTACCTGCTTCACTGATAAAGATGCCCGGGATATTACTTTCCCCGTATTCGTTTAATGATACAATAGCGGCTTCGCCAATGCCATTACATTCAATACTATAATAGATATTGTTTGGTTCACCCGTGCATTCTGTAATATACTTGTTGATTTGAGCTAATAGCTTAATCTGATTTGGGATATCTGTTTTATTATGTTTCCACTCACCTACTTGAGTAGTAGTATTAGCTTCAAAAATTTGAATAGCAGAAGGATCACCACCTGTTCCTAGACTAGGATCTAGGCCTACACAATAAATATTACCCTTAGTTGGTTTCTTATACCAACGAACTTGTCCCATACGATTGATAGGTTCAATACCTTCCATCATAATCAGTGTGTTTGGATTGATTAGTGTCTCGTCGGCAATAATGAACTCACAACCAATTTCTCGATTGAAACGATCCTCACCCAATTGAGCCTTCATCTCTTTAGCCCACTGATCATCACGACCGGGCTGTTCATTCCAATATGCTCTGTATGAACGGAAACCATTTACACCTAGCTCGGTAGTGTTTCCAAACTCATCTTCTGTCTTGTTAGCACCCTTCCAAATCAATGCGAACTGATCCTCGTCACTGTTTGGAGTACTTGTTATAATCGCTTTACCACCAGTTGATAGTGTTGGGGTAATAGCTGTCCAGAATTCTTTAGCGATACTTGGTCGAACGAACGCAAACTCGTCAAGATATAATAGTGTGATAGACATACCACGACCTGTGTTTTCCGTAGTTGTTGCTGAAACAATACGACTACCATTCTCAAAATCTAATGAGCCTTTGTTGTAAGTAGTGACACCTGCTTTAATATGATCGGGGCAGTTTTCATATGCATAACGAATACGTTGCATAATCTCTTGTGCACCAGTATATTTGTGTGCCGCAACTAAGATAGTAGAGTCCGGGACAAACATAGCATACCAAAGTAAGTATCCTGCAGCCGATGTAGATTTACCTGACTGTCGAGGCATCAAGCTGATACTATAACGATATCTATGATAGGTATCGATTAATCGTTGCTGATATGGCCAGGGATGATACAACATAGAACCTTTTGTAGGGTGTTGTATGTAGAAAAAGTTATCCATAAAATATAGATAACCTGTATCTGGATCACAACATTTGATAAAATCCTGTAGTTCTTTATCAGTTTTGAAAACTGTTTTAGTATAAGGATTCTTAACTAATGACGGTGCGTTACTTAGTGGCTTACTCATAGTGAGTATTTATTGGGTAAAAACTATTTTAAAGTATTTCTTGCCAACCGAGTTGTGCTAACAAATCAGCATTGTTTGAAGTTGCTGTTATTGCCAAAGTGTAAGTATCACTTACACCTGCTAATGTTCTACCTAACTGAGCATATATATTTTCAGCCTGAAGTTGAGCTACTTCTCTTGAACTCGCATACCCGCTTTGAACTGGCGTTCCACCACTAACTGCTGTTGCGGCTGTATCAACGTCTACTCTGGTAGTTCCTGTTCCTGCCCAAGTTGCACCGGTCAGTGTAGCATTACGCAATAATACCCAACGATAGTAGTTTACAGTAGGACTTAATAAATCAACTTGATTAACTTTTACAATACTATTCAAATATGAACTATTCAATCTGATGCTTACTATTGGATAGTATGTGCCAGCAGTTGCTAATCTGACAACATTAATACCAGTGCCAGCAGTATTTGTTAATGCTGGCATATTGTACCCACCTTCACTGATAACTGTGGTACAGATTTGCTTCATTGTACTTGCGCCTGAAGTAGCACCTGTATTAGTTATTTCATATCTGCAAGGTAATGTAGCACTGCCCATATATGTTGTAGTGAATGCTGGATTGTTTGCGTGATTGAAGGTGTGGCACGTAATAAACTGACCATTAATTACAAATCCAGTGCGAACTGTGCCTACGCCTAACCATTCAATATCACACCAGAAAATCTGTGTAGCACTTGTATCTAATGTTAATCCACTTGGGCCTGTGCCATTTAGTTTATCAGTATTCCAATCTATTTGTGCGATTCTTTCTTCTACTAAACTACCTGAACTACTTGAACGGATAACCATATTCTTAGTGCCATTAGCCTGTTCAAAATATACGCCATTGCTTGCACCA
>Ga0222712_10004293_pt1 | contig 15017 bp, 13 predicted proteins | sample C33_657DmetaG_FD_165043 | JGI IMG/M metagenome (GOLD analysis project Ga0222712, IMG submission 165043) | Estuarine water microbial communities from San Francisco Bay, California, United States - C33_657D | ecosystem: Environmental > Aquatic > Marine > Unclassified | place: USA: California... | reverse complement strand
CTTCTTCCTTGAGCAGGCGGAGCAGGGCGTAGAGGTGGGGCAGGGTGGAGTGGACGCCGGCTTCGGAGCACAGGCCCATCAGGTGGACCGCGCCGCCGGTGGCCTTGACGTTCTCGACGAGGCCGCGGAAGGCCTTGATCTGGCGCATGCCCGCGGGGTCGGTGAGGCCTTTGTCGATGCGGACGATCTCCTGGTCGACGATGCGTCCGGCGCCGATGTTCTGGTGGCCGACTTCGGAGTTGCCCATGATGCCGACCGGCAGGCCGACGTCGAGGCCGTGGGCCATGATCTCGGTGCGGGGCCATTCCTTGGTCAGTCGGCGCGAGACCGGCAGGTTCGCCAGTTTCACGGCGTTGAACTTGTCATGCTTGGGGTCGTGGTTTTCACCCCAGCCGTCGCGGATCACCAGAAGAACAGGTTTCATAAGCGGATAGGAGGAAGAGATAGGGTGAGTTAGGGCAGGGAGGCAAGAAGCAGGTGGGTGAGCCCGCTGTTTCGGGTGGCAGGTGGCGGCCTCAGGTGGCGGGTGGCGGGGTGATTGCCCGAGGGCTGCCACCTGGGCCTGACACCCGCCACCATCGTATGAGACGGATGTCTTGGCACGCTGGCACCTTTGCACATGAATACCGCCATGCCCCGTATCCTCCTCGCTCTGCTCGGACTGGCCTTCAGCGCCGTCGGTTCGGCCGTCACGGTCGAGAAACTGACCATCGACGACAAGGCGGTGACCGTGAAGGTCCCCGCGCAGGACGCTCCGGGCAGGCCCTGGCTTTGGGTCGGCGAGTTCGGCGGCCACCTGAAGAAACTCGAAGACGGGCTCGTCGAGAAAGGCTGGCACGTCGTCTACGTCGGCGTGAGCAACCAGTTCGGTTCGGCCCGCGCCATGGGCGTCTGGGAAAAGGTCTACGCCGAACTCACCGCCAAGCGCGGCCTCTCCGCCAAGCCCGCGCTCCTCGGCATCTCCCGGGGCGGACTCTACATCAACGCCTGGGCCCGTCTGCATCCCGATCGGGTCAGCGTGCTTTATCACGATAACGGCGTGTGCGATGTCCGCTCATGGCCGGCCGGCGCCAAGTTGCTCGCCCAGGGCAAGGGCAGCCCGAAGGATTGGGAGTCATACCGTAAGGAGTTTGGCTTCGCCACGGAGCAAGCGGCCCTGGGCCAGTCGCTGCAGGCGACCGACGGGCTGCTGCCGGCGGTGAAGGGCGGGGTGGTCCTGATTTCCTGTCATGGCACCGCCGACCAGACCGTGCCTTACGGCGACAACGCCGCGCACCTCGTGAAACTCTGGCAGGACAACGGCGGCGTCGTGAAGCTCTTTCCCAAGGAGGGCGGCGATCACCACCCGCACGGCCTGCCGGATCCCAAGCCGCTGATCGAGGTGCTCACGACCGGGGTGAAGTGAGGGTGGGTTCGCGATGAACTGCGTCCTTTTCCGAAAGGCGCGCTGAGCAAACTTACCCTATCCTAGCGGGCTGGTACTGAGGGTTTCGCCATAACGTACTTCGCGAGTTCTGTCCGGATTTTGGCGTGTAGCTCCGGAACCCACTTCGGCTGTCCTGGCGACAGCTTGACGGCGGCTTTTTCCCGGAAATCTACCGGACACAAGATGACACGAATTTTTGAAAGGCCAGTCAGGGCTGCGAGGACGAAGAGTTCCTCTGAGGCCGGGTCGCCCATGGCAAGGCAGCCGATGGAGGCGTCGCTGCCATGGATCATGATATCACCTCCGAGTTGGGTTCGTCCGTCTTCTCGAGCCCGGAGACGGTCTTCGGCGTTCGGATAGTTTATGCGGAGGGAAAGATGAAAGCGGCTATTGGGGTTAAGCGATTCGATCGCATAGATGCCCTCCGGAACCTGGAGATCTCCTTCACGTAGCTTCGGTCCAGGCCGGCCGCTAGCCGCCAGGATTGGGTATGTTTTGATCAAGCGTTGCCGGCCTTGCTTGTCAGGCGCCCATAGTTCAAGGCGCTTCTCGTCCTTAAGTCCGATGAGCGTCAGCTCGGGAGGCGGATAGCTTACCTGCGCCGCGACGAATGCCGGCTCCAGCCGCTGACTGACTGGCGTCCCATAGGTCTCTACTCTCTGCGAAGAAGTGTATCCCGCTGCGCATTTTGCTGACAGCATGAGGCACACGGCAAACAGAACGGACAATTTCATGCTTTGATGCTAATACGTGCGGCTGATTGCCAAGTGTGCTTCGCCTGACCAGCTAACTCCGGCATCGATAAGCTCTAGTTGGCGTGCTCAGGCCTCGACCCACTTCCCCTTTTCCTTGATGAGGTCGACGAGGCGCTCGACGGCTTCTTCCTGGGGGATGTTGAACTTCACGGGGGTCTTGCCGACGTAGAGGTTGATCTTGCCGGGGGCGCCGCCGACGTAGCCGAAGTCGGCGTCGGCCATCTCGCCGGGTCCGTTCACGATGCAGCCCATCACGGCGATGGTGACGGACTTCAGGTGGCCGGTGCGTTCCTTGATCTTCAGCGTCGTCGACTGGATGTCGAAGAGGGTGCGGCCGCAGCTCGGACAGGCGACGTATTCCGTCTTCGTCTGGCGCATGCGCGCGCCCTGCAGGATATCGTAGGCCAGCGTCAGCGACTTCGCGGTCGTGGCCGGGGTCTCGCACGAAAGGAAGTCGCCGTAGCCGTCGACCAGCAGTCCGCCGGAGAAGATCGAGGCCTCGAGCAGGCGTGATTGGAAGCCGGGGTCGAGGAGCACGGCGTTTGCCGTCGTGGCCCGCAGCCAGAGCGGAGCCTTGAGGCCGGCGACCGCGGCCCGGCGGACGAGTTCGCGATACGTGCCGGCGGCGTGGAGGCCGTCCTGCGGCTGGGAGCAGGTGAGGATGAGCCGTCCGGCGGGGATCGCGGCGAGCTGAGGGGCCAGCGCGGCCAGCGCGGGGCCTTCGAGGTCGGCGGCGAGGACCGCGTCGTGACGCGCCGCCGCTTCGCCCCAGGCTTGGACGGCGGCGTTCTCGCCGGCGGCGAACGCCTTCACGACCACCAGGCGGCTGCCTGCGCCGTCGAACGGGAAGTCCGCGGGCGGAAGCGTGGTCTCGACGAAGAGAGCAGGGACGGCCTGACCGAGGGCCTTGCGGAGCGAACGCAGCGCCGGCGCCTGCGCCGGGTCGTCCAGGCGGACCAGGAGGCCTTCGGCGCGGACTTCCCTCTGCGTGGCATGGGCGTCCAGGAGTTCCTTCGCGGCGGCCTGCCAGTCGGCGAGGCCGGCGACGCTGCGGACGATCACGCGCGGCGCTTCGGCGGAACCGGCGAGGCACTTCGCGGAAAGTTCGATGGTCTCCGTCGCGCGGCGGGCGAACGAGAAAGGATCGGCCGGGTCGGCGGGCAGCGTGACCGCCGACGAGGCGCCCAGGGCGGCGAGGGCTTCGGCGCGGCGGACGATTTCCCGGCAGACCGGGATCTCATGCCAGGGATCTTCCGTGAGGGACACGCGGACGGTGTCGCCGAGCCCGTCGGCGAGCAGCGAACCGATGCCGATGGCGGATTTGATGCGGGCGTCTTCGCCTTCGCCCGCTTCGGTCACGCCGAGGTGGAGCGGGTAGTCCATGCCGAGTTCGGTCATGCGGGCCGCGGCCAGGCGGTAAGCCTCGACCATCACCTTGGGATTCGAGGATTTCATCGACAGCACCATGTCCCTGAAGCCGTGGGATTCGGCGATGCGGATGAATTCGAGGGCGGACTCCACCATCCCGTTCGGCGTGTCGCCGAAACGGTTCATGATCCGGTCGGAGAGCGAGCCGTGGTTGGTGCCGATGCGGAGGGAGCGGCCGAGTTCCTTGGCGCGGAGCACCAGCGGCGAGAACGCCTCGTGCAGGCGCTCCAGTTCTTCGGCGTAGGCCGCGTCGGTGTATTCCAGCACCGCGAACTTCTTCTTGTCGGCGTAATTGCCGGGGTTCACGCGGACTTTCTCCACGTGTTCGACGGCCTCCATCGCGGCCGCCGGCAGGAAGTGGATGTCGGCCACCAGCGGCTGGGTGAAGCCGGCCGCGCGGAAGCGGGCGCGGATCTCCTTCAGCGCGGCCGCCGCGGCCTTGTTCGGGGCCGTGATGCGGATGATCTCGCAGCCGGCCTCCGCCAGGCGGATGGCCTGCGCGACCGTCGCCGCGATGTCTTCCGTGTCGGAAGTCGTCATCGACTGCACCCGGATGGGGTTGTGCCCGCCCACGCCGACGCCGCCCACGTTCACGACGCGGGTGAGGCGGCGGATCGTGCGGTGGCGGGAAGGACAATAGTCCGAGGGCATGGGGTCATCTCAACCCCTTTGCCCGCGGCCGTCAACGAGCGTCAGAAATCCCAGCGATGGGAGGAGGGCACCCACTGGTAGCCCTTGCGCCCGTTCGGGATGACCACGCCCAGCCCCGGCCAGGGCAGATGGAACCCATAGGCCCGCTCCTTGGTCGCGGCGATCTCCGCGAAGACCTTCTTGCGGGTGGCGATCGCCGCCTCGGGATGGTGGTCGAAGTCGATGAACCAGTCCGGGTTCTCGAACATCAGCACGTGGTTGTGGGCGAGGTCCGAGATGTGGAGCAGCGAGTCCTGTTCGGAGCGGATGCGGAAGATGGCGTGGCCGTCCGTGTGGCCCGGGGCGGCGAGGATGGTGATCGCGCCGCCGAGCAGCTGGTCGCCGTCCTGGTGGAGCACGAGGTTCGGCTGGAGCGTGTCGAACGACTGGCGGACGCTCTTGATCATCCCCTTGATGTCGTCGGTCCGGTGCGACTTCGAGAAATCCGGTTCCTTCGCCCGCCAGAAACCGACCTCCTCCTTGAGGACGTGGACCGCCGCGTTCGGGAAAAGGATCTTCCCGCCGCTGGCCAGTCCGCCGATATGGTCGATGTGCGAATGGCTGAGCAGGACGTGGGTGACGTCCTTGAAGCCGATGCCGACGTCGTCCATCGCGTCGGCGAGCCAGCCCCAGGTGGCGTTCTTATGGGGGCCGAAGCCCGCGTCGACCAGGATGACCTCCTTGTCCCTGCGCAGCAGCAGGATGTTGACGTAGAGCGTCATGTCGTCCGGCCGCTCGCCCAGGTGGGCGAGGGACTTCGACATCTCGGCGCGCTCGGCGGGCGGCCACATCTTCTTCGTCACGCCTTGCCGGAAGGTGCCGTAGCCGTCGCTGATCGACCAGGCCTCGAACTTCCCGATCCGGAATGCGTAGACGTAGGGGTTCTTGATGACCTTCTTCGGGATCGGGTTGCCGGCGCCGTCGGTCGCGGCCTGCGCGGCGGCGAGGGAGGCGGGCACGCTCAGCGCGGCCAGGGCGGCGCCGAGGCTGCCGAGGAATTGGCGGCGGGAATTTTCCGGGAGGGGCTTTTCCATGAGGGTGAGAGGGAAGATAGTCGCAAATGTTCCCGGGTTCAAACGTGCAAAACTTACGTCAGGGGAAGGGGTGGGGGGTAGGGGTAGGGACAGCACCACGTGCTGTCCTCGGCGCAAAAGTGCAAATCGGCCTCGGGCCTGTGCAAAGTTGCAAAAGTTACCTCAGGGGTAGGTAAGGGAGAGGCTGATTACTACCCCAACCCCTCCCCCTATCCCTGCCGAGCCTCAGACTCGGCTCACTTCTTCGCCCCGAAGTCCTGCGGCTTGAAGACGTGGCGCTCGAGGATCTGCTGTTTCAGCTGCCGTTCGCTGTCCCCGGAGCATCGGCGGACGTCGTGCAGGATGATGTAGGCCATCAGCGAGAGCAGCAGGCCCATGAAGGTGTACTGCAGGATGACGACGGCCTTGCTGCTGAGCAGCCCCTTGGTGAAGCGCTGGATGGTCGCGATGACCATGTGGCCGCCGTCGAGCACCGGGATCGGCAGCAGGTTGAGCACCGCGAGGTTGAGGTTGATGAGCACGGTGAACCACAGCACCCGGCGGATGTCTTCCGACAGGTTGTAATACGTCTTCGTGATGGAGATGACCGAAGCCAGCTGCTTCACCTGGATGTCGGAGCCGCGGTCGAACAGGCGGCCGAGCGTGGTGAAGGTCGAGCTGACGATGCCCGCGCAGGTCTCCCAGGGGTTGCGGTAGGCGAGCTCGGTCTGCGTGATGAAGCTGGTCCCGATCTGGGCGTGCTGGACGGGCTGTTTCGCCACCGAGCAGGCGTCGCGCAGGGTGAGGTTGCCCGCGTCGCCGTTGGCCCGCTTCCAATACAGCGTGACTTCGCGCGGCTTCGGGCCGACGGCTTCGGCGAACGCTTCCAGCGTGCGGACGGAGACGATCTTCTCGCGGGCGTCGATCTTGTCGATGATGGTCCCGATGCGCAGGGTCTCGGCCAGGGCGGGGTCCTCGGGCGAGATGCCCAGCACCATGAGCTGGTCGCGCGGCGCGGCCGGATCGCGGTCGAGCAGGTCGCGCGTGACGGGCACCACGATGAGCGAGCGGCGTTTGCCTTCCTCGCCGTAGGCGATGATGCCCACGGGATTCACCGTCGTCGTCACCTGCGGGGTCACGACCACGGTGGCGCTCACGCCGCCTTCGCGCTCGACGATGAGCGTGCGGGGCCGGGCCCCGCCCTTGCGCAGCATCTCGCGGAACTCGATGGTGTTGTTCAGGGGGTGACCGTCGATGGAGAGCACGCGGTCGCCGGCCTTCAGGCCGGCCTTCTCGGCGGGCGAGCCGGGCGCCGGACCGCCGATGATGACGGCCGTGCGCGGCTGGAGGCCGGCGACGCGGACGCGGTCGCCCGAGGTCGCGTTGACTTCGAGCCGGGCGGGCTGCACGACGATCTCGAGGGTCTCGCCGGCCCGTTCGATGCGGAAGGTGGCGGTCGGGTTGCCCTGGGAGTCACGGCGGTTGCCCAGCATGACGGCTTCGGAGACCTGGTTGAAGTTGCTCACCGGCGTATCGTCGATCGCGAGGATGCGGTCGCCGGAGCGGAGGCCGGCCTTGAACGCCGGGCCGGGCACGGTGTTGCCCAGGCCGAGTTCGGCGAGGTGGCCGGAGCTGGTCACGACCTGTTCGGGCACGTAGCCGATGACCGTGTTCGCGCTGCCCTCGGCCACGGGCATGCCGGTGACCCAGAGCACGCAGGCGAGGAGGAACGCGAAGATGACGTTGAAGACGGCGCCCATCACCGCGACGATCATCTTGTCGGCGTAGGAGATCTTCGGGAGCTTCTCGGCGTCCTCGGAGCTTTCGCCTTCGATGCCTTCCATCTCGGCGAGCTGGGGCAGGGCGACGTAGCCGCCCAGCGGGATGATCGAGACGCGGTAGTCGACGCCGTCCTTGCCGGTCCAGCCGAACAGGCGCGGGCCGAAGCCGATCGAGAAGCGTTCGATCTTCAGGCCGCGGCGGCGCGCGGCCAGGAAGTGGCCGAGCTCGTGCACGAAGATCGAGCCGCCGAAGAAGGCGACGACGAGGGCGATGCCCCAGACCGAGCCGAGGAGGTCGCCGAAAGAGAGGTTTTCCATGGAAAGAGGAGGAAGGGTTTATTTCACCGGACCAGCCCGAGGGCGAGTCCTGATGCGGCCCGGCGGGCTTCGGCGTCCGCCGCGAGGACTTCGGCGAGGTCGGTCGGTTCGCGCGCGGCGACGGCGGCCAGGGTGCGTCCGACGAGTTCGGCGATGGCGGGGAAGGGGAGCTGGCCGGCCACGAAGCCCGCGACGGCCACCTCATTGGCCGCGTTGAAGACGGCGGGCGCGGTGCCGCCGGCCTGCGCGGCGGCGCGGGCCAGTCCGAGGCACGGATAGCGGGCCGGATCGGGCGGGGTCATGCCCAACGTCAGCGCCTGGGTCAGGTCGAGCCGGGGCGCCGGGCAGGGCAGGCGCTCCGGATAGAGCAGGCAGTCCTGGATGGGGTAGGCCATCGAAGGGGGCGAGAGCAGCGCCTGCAGGCTGCCGTCCGTGAGCGTCACCAGCGAGTGGATGATGCTCTGCGGGTGCACCACGACGTCGATCCGCTCGGCCGGGAGGTCGAAGAGCCAGCGCGCTTCGATGACTTCGAGGCCTTTGTTGGCCATCGTGGCCGAGTCGATCGTGACCTTCGGCCCCATGCTCCAGTTGGGGTGCTTCAAGGCCTGGGCGAGCGTGACGTTCGCCAGGTCGGCGAGCGGCGTGTCGCGGAAGGCCCCGCCCGAGGCGGTGAGCACCAGCCGGTCGACGTCGCCGCGAGGCTTGTCGCGCAACAACTGATGGATGGCGTTGTGCTCGCTGTCCACGGGGAGCAGGCGGGCGCCGGCGGCGCGGGCCGCGGCGGTGACGAACTTCCCGGCGAGGACCAGCAGCTCCTTGCTCGCCAGCGCGACGTCTTTCCGGGCGGCCAGGGCCGCCAACGTGGGCGCGAGGCCGGCCGTGCCGACGACGGCGGAGACGACCATCGTGACTTCGGGGAGGCAGGCGGCCTCGGTCAGGCCCGCGGTGCCTTCGAGGATGCGGGTGCCGGCGGGAAACGCGCCCGAGGCGCGGGCCTCCGCGGCGGCGGCCGGGTCGGCCAGCGCGATCACGCCGACGTTGAATTCCTTGGCCGGTCCGACGAGCTCGCGCCAGCGCGAGTGCGCCGCCAAGGAGGCGATCCGGAGCCGCGACGGGTGGGCGCGGGCGACCTCCAGGGTGGTCGTGCCGATGGAGCCGGTGGCTCCGAGGATGGCGATGGCCCGGACGTGCATGCGGCGTGGGTGCATGGAGGCAACCGCGGGACGGGGCTGAGGCAAGCCGGTTCAGGCCGAGGCCGGCCTTTCGCCGTTCGACGCTTGTCTCTTTCGCCGGGATGCGTTCGCTGTCCGCCTATGTCCACCCAGCCTCAGGACCTCTCCGGACTTTCCCATCTCGGAAACACCCAGAACAAGCCCCAGCAGACGCTGGAGACCTTCCCGAACCGCAACGCCGGCCGGAACTACACCGTCGAGCTCACCACGGATGAGTTCACCTGCCTGTGCCCGGCGACGGGTCAGCCGGACTTCGCGAAGATCACGATCCGCTACATCCCGGGTCCCCGCATCGTCGAGTCGAAGTCCCTCAAGCTCTATTTCTGGAGCTACCGCCAGCAGGGCATGTTCCACGAGCACCTTTCCAACAAGATCCTCGACGACCTCGTGGCCGCCATCGACCCCGTCTGGTGCGAGGTCACGGGCGCCTTCGGCGTCCGCGGCGGCATCGGCATCACGGTGCGCGCCGAGCACGGCAAGAAGCCGCACGCGTGAAGCGCCGCCCCGTCCAGCCGGTCGACGGGGAACCGACGGATTGGCCGGGCTCGGCCGAGGTGTCCGCCTTCCTGACGCGTCAGTTGTCCGGCCGGCGGCTCGCGGCGCTTTCCTGCCTGACCTACGGCCGTTCATTGAAGGCCTTCGCGCTTTGGATGCGCGCCAACGACGGCTGGCAGGGCGATTGGTCCCGTCTGACCGCCCGCCATCTGCGTGATTTCGTGATCGAACGTCAGGCGACGCACAGCCGCCGTTCGGTCCACAACCAAGTCTCGGCCTTGCGCGCCTTCCTCGCCGACCTGCGCGAGCGCGGCGGCATCACGACCACGCCCGCCGCGGGCCTCGTCCTGCCCAAGCTGCCGAAGTCGCTGCCCAAGTTCCTCACCGAGGCGCAGACCGACGCCTTGCTGGAGACCGCCGAGGATGACGCGGCGGACGATACGCAGGCCCAGGCGCGCGATTTCGCGGTCCTCGAAGTGCTCTACGGGGGTGGTCTCCGCGTGTCCGAACTCTGCGGGATCGACGGCGGCGACCTCGACCTGGGCACGGGCCTCGTCCGGCTCATGGGCAAAGGCTCCAAGGAGCGCGTCGTGCCCGTGGGCGACGCCGCCGTGGCCGCGGTGAAGGCCTACCTCGCCCTGCGCGGGACGCCCGAGCGCGGCGCGCCGTTGTTCCTCGCCCCGCGCGGCGGCCGCCTGCACCCGCGCGCCGTGCAGCTGATGTTGAAGCATAAGCTGGCGGGCGCCGGCCTGCCGGCCGACCTCACCCCGCACAAGCTGCGCCACGCCTGCGCGACCCATCTCCTCTCCAACGGCGCGGACCTGCGCCTGGTCCAGGAGCAGCTCGGCCACGCCTCGCTTTCGACGACGCAGATCTACACGCACCTCAGCGTCGCAAAATTACGCGAGGTGCATCGCAAGTCCCACCCGCGGGCCTGAGCCGAGGATTCGCCTCGCCTCGGCGGGTCGCGCGGGCCACCTTGTGGACGTGTTCGTCGCCGCCGCCCACGCGAAACTGAATCTCTCGCTGGCCATCACCGGACGCCGCCCGGACGGCTTCCATGAGCTGGTCAGCCTCGTCGTCACGGTGGGCTTGGCCGACACCCTGACGCTCGATCCGAGCCGGCCGTCCGGGCTCACGTGCGATGACGCCTCCTTGCCGACGGACGGCTCGAACCTCGTGCTCAAGGCCGCGGCGGCCTACACGCGTCGCCGGCCCGGAGTCACCGGCCATTTCCACCTCACGAAGCGCATCCCGCACGGAGCCGGACTCGGCGGCGGCAGCGCCGACGCCGCCGCCGCGTTGCGGCTGCTCGATCAGGCTTCCGGCGATCCCTTGGGCGTGGCGGCCTTGGAGGCCATGGCGGCCGAAGTCGGTTCCGATTGTCCGTTTTTTGTCACCGGCCAGGCCGCGGTCATGCGGGGCAGGGGAGAGCAGCTGCAGGCCTTGCCGGCCTCCGCCCGCGCCGCCTTGGCCGGCCGACCCGTTGTCTTGGTCAAGCCGCCCTTCGGCGTTTCGACGCCCGAGGCCTATGCGTTGCTCGTCCGGGCCGGTCGGTACCGTCCGGCCGCCCAGGCCGAAGCGGAACTCGCGTCATGGCTGGCCGCTCCGGGCGGCGATCCTTGCGCCATGGGGAACGACCTCGCCGCTCCCGTCTTCCGCAAGCATCTCGCCTTGCCGGCCGGGCTTGCCTGCCTGGGTCAGGCCACGGGGGCGACCTGGCATCTGACGGGCAGCGGCAGCGCCTGTTTCGCCTTGGTCGAAGCGGGTTTCAACCACGCCCGCTTGGCCGCCGAGCTCCGGCGCACCTGGGGGCCCGGAGCCTGGTCCGCGGCGACCGTGATTTCGGGTTAGTTTCGGCTTTACTGTCGAGCTCGGGGTCGCCAAGTTGCGAGTCACTATCACCCATGGGAAGCCTCAAGAAGAAGCGTCGTCTGAAGATGAACAAGCACAAGCGCCGCAAGCGCTCGAAGGAAAATCGCCATAAGAAGCGTCTCTGGGGCTGATTTTAAGCCTCAACCCTTCACGACCCGGGCGGCCCCAAAGGCCGCCCGGTTCTTTTTCGGGCTTGCTCCGGTGGGGGCGGCTCTCAAACCTCGACCTTCCAACCGACCAAAGACATGCCCCGCGAAACCGTCATCATCGAATGCACCGAAGCCCGCAAGGAAGGCAAGCGCCCCTCCCGTTACATGACCACCCGTAACAAGAAACTTTCCCAGGAGAAGGTGGAGCTCAAGAAGTACAACCCCTCCATGCGCCGCCACACGCTGCACAAGGAGATCAAGGGCTAAGCTCGCTTCCCCATAGCCAGAAGGGCCGGCCGCATCACTGCGAGCCGGCCCTTCTGTTTGGTCGGCCTGCTGGTCCTCAGGCCGTCTTCACCGAACGACGCAGCTGCCGCCAGCGGGCGCGGTGGTGACGGGTCCAGTCGAGCAGGGCGCGTTCGAATCCGATGTCTTGGCCGGCTTTTTCGGATTCGATCCACTTGTGACGGAGGATCTCCTCACGTTCGGCGAGGAACTCGGCGTAAAGCGAGGAACGCGCGGCCAGATCGGCGTCGGTCCTCGTGGCCTGGTTTTCTTCTCTCATCGGGAAGAGGAAAGTGTGACGGTAATCCGACGGTTTGGCAAGAAGGAGGCGTCGGCCTCCTCAGGCCGGCTGGTCCAGGCCGCGCAGCACCGTGAGCCCGATGGACCGGAAGATCCGCGCCGGATTGCCGTCCGGATGGCTGATGGTGACGGGGATGCCGTGGTCGCCGCCTTGGCGGATGGTCTGGTCGAGCGGGACTTCGCCCAGCAGGATGGTGTCCAGGGCGGTCGCCACCTTCAGTCCGCCGCCTTGGCCGAAGAGGTGCTGACGGCTGCCGTCGGCGGCTTCGAGGTAGCTCATGTTTTCGGCCACCCCGAGGATGGGGACCTGGACTTTCGCGAACATCGCCGCCCCGCGGAGGGCCACGGACACCGCGGCGGTCTGGGGGGTCGTCACGATGATCGCCCCGCTGAGGGCCATGGATTGCGCGATGGAAAGCTGGGCGTCCCCGGTGCCCGGGGGCAGGTCGATCAGGAGGACGTCCAATTCCCCCCACCGGACGTTCGTCGCGAACTGCGAGATCGTCTTCATGATCATCGGTCCGCGCCAGACCACGGGGGCGTCGGCGTCGATGAGCAGGCCCATCGACATCACTTTGACGCCGAAATTCTCCAAGGGGATGAGCGTGTCGCCCTCCAGGAGCGGGCGGGCGTTGACCCCGATCATCAGGGGGACCGAAGGCCCGTAGATATCGCAGTCCATCAGGCCGACCTTGCCCGGGCGGCCTTGGTCGGAGAGAGCCCGCGCGAGGGCGCAGGCCAGGTTGACGGCGAAGGTCGACTTGCCGACCCCGCCTTTGCCGCTGGCGACCGCGATGATGTGCTTCACTTTGCCGACGCCGGCGTCTCCGGGGGCCTTGACGGCGGCGCCCGGGGCTCCCGCCGGCGCGGGCGCGCCCTTGGGGACCGTCACGGTGATCGCGATCGAGGGGTTGCGGACGCCGATGCCGAGCAAGGCGGCCTCGATGTCGGCGTAGAGTTTCTTCGGGACCTCGGGGTCCGCGCTGGTCACGGCCAGTCCGACGCTCACCTTGCCGTCGAGGGCGACCTCGATGCCCTTGACCAGGCCGAAGGAGACGATGTCCCGGCTGTAGCCCGGGTAGCGGACCTGGCCGAGGGCCTTCTGTACGGATTCCTTATCGGTCGACATCAGCGGGATTGAACTCCCCGCCCCACCTAGGTCAAACTGCTAACCCACCGATCCGTCCACCGCCCGATGCGCCTCCTCGCTTTCCTCCTCGCCCTCCACCTCCCGGCGCTGTTCGCCCAGGGCAATTTCGTCGTCAACGACGACATCGCCGCCTCCGCCAGCAAGGGCGTCGTGCCGATCGCCGTCGTCTGCGACGACCCGGCCCTGGGCTCCCTCGTCCAGTTCGCCCTTTCCGTCCACGGCGCCATCCAGGTCTCGCCCACGTCCTCGGTCAAGGTCCGGATCGGCCGCACCGCCCTGGCCGCCGTGGTCGCGTGCGACAACGCCGCCTACGCCTTCACGACCAACGTCGAAGCCAAGGACGAAGACCAGCTCGCGCTCAAGGTCGCGGACGCCGTCGTCGTCGGCGTCGGCCGCCGCTGGCAGCTCAAGCCGCTTTACGCCGACACCAAGGTCGCCTTCGTCTCCCGCTACACGGGCCACGCCGAGATCTACGTCACGAACCTCGCCCGTTCCAAGATGCTCCGGCTGACCAACTACCGGAACACCTCGATCGGCCCGCGCTGGTCGGCCGACGGTTCGCGCGTCTACTTCATCTCCTCCTTCCGGACGGGCTGGCCGGAGATCTTCTCGACCAACGGCGTCGGCGAAGCCTCCAAGGTGATCGTCAACGCGCGCGGCGCCCTCGGCGCCGCGAGCAGCGGCCCCGACGGGCGCATCGCCTTCGCGTCCTCCAACAAGGAGACCATGGACATCTTCGTGGCCGGTCCGCAGGGCCAGTCGCCGACGCTCGTCATCAAGGCTCCCAACAAGCAGTGGGTGAACACCGACCCGGCCTGGTCGCCCGACGGCGCCCGCTTCGCGCTCACCGGCGGTCCGACGGGCCGCCCGGGCATCTACCTCGCGAACGTCACCGGCGGCGCCCTGCGCGCCGTCGCCACCGGCTACAGCTATTGCACCGAGCCGCGCTGGAATCCCGTGTTCCCCGACCAGCTGGTCTTCACGTTCCAGTCCGGTTCGCTGCGCCTCGGACTGATCGACCTGGCGGCGGGCACCGTCAAGGCCATCGAGACCAGCAGTCCGGTCTCCTTGGCGCACGCCACCTGGTGCGCCGACGGCCGTCACCTCGTGGCCGCGCAAGGCGAGTGGCTCGCCGTCGTGGACAGCCTGACCGGCAAGGCGACGCGGTTCACGCCGGCCAGCCTCGGGCATTGTTCCGAGCCGGACAACTGGACCCGTCGGAGCCGTTGAGCATGCGGATGGGCGACGGATACCTTTTGCCAACGCCGCCCGGAACCTCTTCACTCGGGGGAGCTCGATGAGCAACCCAGGCATCAATCAATCGCAGAAGCAGGTCCAGGGACTCGTCCTCACGCCCCAGCTCCGCCAGTCGCTCCGCATCCTGCAGGTGCCGGCGGCCGAGCTGCTGCGCGAGATCTCGTCGGAGCTGGCCGCCAACCCCCTCCTCGAAGAGGTCGAGCCGGTCTCGCCCGAAGGTTCGGAGCCGCTCGCCGCGCCGGATGAGCCCGAAGACGAAGGCCCCCGCGAACTCGCCTTGGGTGACGATGATTTCGACGCCTTGAAGCGTATGAAGGACGACTGGGACGAGAGCTACTACGAGGAGATCCGCTCCCAGGGCTATACGCAGGAGGACGAGGAGCGTCGCCGGCACATGCTGGAGTCCGCCACCGGCGAAGCCTCCTTGGCCGAGCACCTCGCCGATCAGGCTCGCAACGCGAGCGACGACCTCGCCGTGCAGGAGGCCTTGCGGCTGCTCATCGCCTCGCTGGATGAGCGCGGCTTCCTCGAGGAAGACCTCTCGACCCTCGCGCTGCGTTCCGGCCAGCCTTACGAGGCGGTCATGACGGCCCACACCTTGCTGATGGGCTTCGACCCGCCCGGCATCGGCGCGCGCGACCTCCGGGAATGTTTCCTCGCGCAGCTGCGCCAGCGCGGCCGGAGCCTCTCCACCGCCGCCCGGTTGGTCGGCGAATGCTGGGAACCCATGATGGGACGCCGTCTGGAGGAATGCGCCCGCACGCTCGACGTCGAACTCGACGACATCCGCGAGGCGCTGGCGGAGCTCGCGAAGCTCGAAACCGTGCCCGCGCGCCGCTTCGCCCGCGACGACAACCGGGTCG
>Ga0222712_10004292_pt1 | contig 15018 bp, 10 predicted proteins | sample C33_657DmetaG_FD_165043 | JGI IMG/M metagenome (GOLD analysis project Ga0222712, IMG submission 165043) | Estuarine water microbial communities from San Francisco Bay, California, United States - C33_657D | ecosystem: Environmental > Aquatic > Marine > Unclassified | place: USA: California... | reverse complement strand
GGAGAAAGACGGGGTCCTCACGGGCGCCAACGCCTACGAGGAAAAAGAGTTCCTGACGTCGACCGACGAGCGCTTCCGCCCCGTGATGATGGCCAACGGTCCCGACGGCGCCCTCTACGTCGTCGACCTCTACCGTGGCATGCTCCAGCACCCCGGCTTCCTCACTCACTACCTCATCGCGAACATCAAGGCCCGCAAACTCGAGCTTCCGGTCACCGGAGGCCGTATCTGGCGCATCGTCCGCGATGACCAAGCCGCGCCCAAAGGCGCGAAGATCCCGGCCGACGTTTCCGCCCGCGCCAAACTGCTGACCCACGCCAACGGCTGGGTGCGCGATACGGCTCAGCGCCTGCTGGTCGAATCCGCCGACGCATCCGCCGCCGCGCCGCTGCGCGCCTTGCTCGCCGACGCGCAGGCCCCCGCCACGGCCCGCTTGCACGCCCTCTGGACCTTGGACGGCCTCGCCGCCGCCCGCGCGGAGGACGTCCGTCTCGCCCTCAAGGACACCGATGCCCAAGTCCGCGCGGCCGCCGTGCGGATCGCACCGGCCGAGATGCTCGCCGAACTTTGTGCGCTTAAGGACGAGCAGGAAATCATCGTCCTCGCTCACCTCGCGATTCGTCTTTCCGGGGCGAACCTGCCGGAGGCGGACAAGGCCGTCGCCGAACTCCTGGCCGCCCATGGCGACAACCCGCTGGTCCGCGAAGGCGCGCTCACCGGCGCCCGCGGCCGCGAAGTCGCCCTCGCCAAGGCCGTCGCCGTGTTGGGCAGCGCCGCCAACCTCAAGCAGACCAGCCTGGCCCTCGATGGCTTCGCCACCCTGATCGCCCAAGCAGGCAAGGCAGGCCCGTTCGAAGGCATGCTCGAGATCGCCGCCAGCCTCGGTGACCGCCAGCTCCGGGCCGCCATCCTGCGCGGGCTCGACCAATCTACCCGCGACCCGAAGACCAAGAAGCTCATACCTCTCAAGACCATCTGGCTGAACGCCGAACCGGTCGCCCTCGCGAAGCTGAAAAAAGCCGTCGCCGAAGCCAATGTCCTCAAGAATCTCGAGAGCGTCGCCGCCCGGCTCGCCTGGGTCGGCAAACCCGGCGCCCCCGCCCCGCCTAAGGTCGTCGCCCTGACGAAAGCGCAGCAGGCGCTCTTCGAGAAGGGCAAGGTCACTTTCACCAATCTGTGCGCCGCGTGCCACCAGCCCCACGGCTACGGCCTCGACGGCCTCGCCCCGCCGCTCGTCGACAGCGACTGGGTCCTCGGCAAGCCCGACGTGACCGCCCGCATCGTCCTCCATGGCCTCGGCGGGCCGGTGAAGGTGGGCAACCGGATCTGGGACCTGACCATGCCTCCGATGGGCATGCTCAGCGACGAGGAGATCGCCGGCGTCCTGACTTACGTCCGCCGCGAGTGGGAACACAACGGCTCACCGGTCGACGCGAAGTTCGTCGCCGGCGTCCGGAAGCAGTTCGCCGAGCACCCCAATTCCTGGACCGCCGACGAACTCCGCCCTCCCGCCAAAAAGGCCGCGAAGGCTGATGCTAAATGAAAATCCGGGCGCTCCTCGCGCTATGTTCGCTCGGTCTCCTGGGCGCGGCGGAAATCAAGCTGACCGCACCGCTTGATTATCAGGTCACCCAAAGGAGTCATCGTATCGAAGGACGCATCGCCGTCGCCGGGACCCGCAAAGATGCCGTAGGCACGCGCTTGGAAATCCGCCTGGTCGACCGACAAGGCAAAGGTGACTGGCAGAAATCTGACGTCGATGAAGAGTCGTTCAGCACTTTCCTCCCGGCCGTCGCGGGCGGTTGGTATCGTCTGGAAGCTCGCTTGATGAAGGACGGCAAAGTCGTGGCCGAACAGACCGTCGAACATGTCGGTGTCGGCGAGGTTTTCCTCGTCGCCGGCCAATCCAATTCGGCCAACCACGGCGAGGAGAAGCAGACCGTGAAATCCGGCCTGGTCTCCTCCTTTGACGGCAAAGCCTGGCACGTCGCCCACGACCCGCAACGCGGAGCCTCCGGCAACGGCGGCAGCTTCATGCCTCCGCTCGGCGACGCACTAGCGGCGAAGTTCGGCGTGCCTATCGGCTTCATCCCGATCGGCATCGGCGCCACCAGCGTCCGTGAATGGCTGCCTCCTGGCGTGGGTTTTCCCCAGCCGCCGACGATCCTCTCGCGGGTGACGAAAGGGAGCGACCGTTCCTGGGAATCCAAAGGCGCCGCCTTCGACACGCTCCTCGCCCGGGAAAAGCAGTTCGGACCACGCGGCTTCCGGGCCGTGCTCTGGCATCAGGGCGAAAGCGACGCCAATCAGAAGGACCCCACCCGCACCCTGCCCGGCTCCCTCTACCAAGAACACCTCACCCGCATCATTCAGGACTCCCGTCAGGCGGCCGGCTGGGACGCGCCTTGGTTCGTCGCACAGGTGAGCTATCACGTGCCAGGCGACGAGTCCTCGGTTGATATCCGCGACGCCCAAGCCGCGCTCTGGAAATCCGGGCTCGCCCTCGCCGGCCCCGACAGCGACGCCCTGAAAGGCGATCTCCGCGAACGCGGCGGCAAGGGCGTTCATTTCAGCGGCCCCGGCCTTCGGGAGCATGCGGCGCGTTGGGCCGAACGCATTACGCCTTGGCTTGAGGAGCAGCTTGCCCGTAAATAAAGCGCATGTTCGGCGGAAAATGTCCTTTCGGCCACAAGCCGTCCGACCCCTTCAAGGCGAAGCGGGAAGCCAGCCCGGTCTCCCGTTACGAATTCCAAGGCGAGCAGATCCCGATGATCCTCCGCCACGCCGACGTCCGCCAGGCGGCCAAGGACTGGCAGACCTATAGCTCCGACGCGCCCTTCCGCGTGCCGATTCCTTCCGAGGAAGAGGCCCGTTCCATGCGCCAGCTGCCGATCGAGATGAATCCGCCCGAACACACGGAATACCGCGCCATCGTGGAACCGTTCTTCAGCCGCCCGAAGCATCCTGAGATGATCGCGCAGGTCGAAGCGCTCATCGAGGGACTGCTTCGCGACGCCATGGCCCGTGACACGATCGAGGTCGTCCATGGCTTCGCCCTGCCCCTCCAGGCCCGCGCGCTCACCTACCTCCTCAACACCGCGGAAACCGAAGCCGATCTCTGGATCGGCTGGGGCATCCACGTCTTCCGCGTGCGCGGCGGCCTCAAGAAAGGCGTCGAACTGGAGAACTACCTGCAGACGAAGTTCGACGCGGTGAGCAAGCAGCCCGGCAGCTGCTTCTTCAGCGCGCTCACGCAGGCGAGCTTCCGCGGCCGTCCGCTGACACGCGAAGAGATGATGGGCTTCGCCAACCTCGCCTTCGCGGGCGGGCGCGACACGATCATCCACACCGTCGCCTGCGCCCTCGGCCACCTCGCGGCGAACCCCGACGCGCTGGCATACCTTCGCGAAGACCCGAAGCGCATCACCCTCGCGAGCGAGGAGTTCTTCCGCTTCTTCATGCCTTTGACGCACATCGGACGCGTCTGCCCCGTCGCGACCTCCGTCCATGGCGAGGAAGTACCGGCCGGCGGCCGCGTCTCGCTCGGCTGGGCTTCCGCGAACCGCGATGAGACCGTCTTCCCGCAGGCCGACGAGTTCAAGATCGACCGCAAGCCGAACCCGCACCTCTCCTTCGGCTTCGGCGAACACCTCTGCCTCGGCGCCCCGCACGCCCGTCTGCTGGTCCGCACGCTGCTCCAGAAATGCGTCGAACTCGTGGGCTCGATGGAGGTCGTCTCGGCCGAGGAACGCGTGGAAGTCGAACATTCCTACGAGCGCAAGCTAGGTTACGAATCGCTGATGCTCCGGCTGCGGCCGCGAGGCTGAACGGGGTTGCCACGGGACGAGGAGGGACCTAGGCATCCTTTGCCCCAACCTTCGCCTGCCCGCGGGGTTTCAAAGGCATACCCCCGCCATGTTCGCCTTCAGCCTGACCATCTTCTGGGGAGCCTGCCTGCTGTTCCTCGTCCAACCGCTGATCGCGCGCTTCATCTTGCCTTGGTTCGGCGGCGGTCCCGCCGTCTGGACGACGTGCATGCTCTTCTTCCAGGTGCTGCTCCTCGGCGGCTATGCCTACGCCCACTTCAGTATCAGCCGCCTGACCCCGCGACGCCAGGTCATCACCCACCTCTGTCTGCTCGCCCTTGCCGTCGCACTCCTGCCGATCACCCCAGGCGACCAATGGAAACCGACCGACGGCTCGCATGCCGCCGGCCACATCCTCCTGCTGCTCCTCGCCTGCCTCGGGCTCCCGTACCTCGTGCTCTCGGCCACCGGCCCGCTTCTCCAAGCTTGGTTCAGCAAAGCCAACCCCGGGGTCTCGCCCTATCGCCTCTACGCGCTGTCCAACGTCGGCTCGCTTCTCGCGCTGCTGGTGTATCCGTTCGTGCTCGAGCCGCAGCTCGCCCGCCAAGCCCAGGCCAACTGGTGGTCGCTCGGCCTCGCCCTCTACGCCGTCCTCGCGGGCTGGTGCGGCTACAAAGTCTGGAAGAGCGCGGGCTCCGACGCGAAAGCGGTCGCGACTGACGACGGCGACGAAGCTCCCACGCTGACCCGCAAACTGCTGTGGTTCGCCCTCCCCGCCTGCGGCGTGATGCTGCTCCTCGCGATCACCAACAAGCTCTGCCAGGACATCGCCGTGGTCCCGTTCCTCTGGGTGCTGCCGCTCAGCCTCTACCTGCTTTCTTTCATCATCAGCTTCGATAGCCCGCGCTGGTATCATCGCGGCTTCTGGTTGCCGCTGCTCGTCTTTTTCCTCGTTACGGTGACGTACAACCTGCATGCCGCCGAATCCCATCCGAGCATCACGCCGCTCGCGACGATCTACCTCAGCACGATATTCGTGGCCTGCATGGTCTGCCATGGCGAAGTCTTCCGCCTCCGTCCCAGCGCGAACCGCCTGACCAGCTATTACCTTTCGATTTCCGCCGGCGGCGCCTGCGGCGGACTCTTCGTCGCCCTCGTGGCCCCGGTCATCTTCCCCGATTACTTCGAACTGCATCTCACGCTCTTCCTGACCGCGGCGCTGACGATCATCGTCCTCCGCCAAGACCCCGCAGCTCCACTGCGGAAGGGGATAGCAAGCTTGGCTTGGGTCGTACCCTTCCTCGCCCTGGCCGCCCTCGGCTACTGCCTGGCCGACGTCGCCACGAACTCACTACGCGGCGCCGTCAGCGTGACCCGCGGCTTCTACGGCGTGCTCAAGGTGACGGAGACCGACAAGCATGACCCGGCCCGCCATCACCTGACCCTTCAGCACGGCGCGACCATCCATGGCCTTCAGTACCTGAGCGCGGAACGCCGGACGGACCCGACGAGCTACTACACCTCGACGAGCGGGGTCGGACGGCTCCTACGCACCTATAAGCCAGCCGGTGGCCGGCGCATCGGCGCCGTCGGACTAGGCTCGGGCACCCTGGCCGCCTGGGGTCGACTAGGCGACACGTTCCGCTTCTACGAGATCAACGACGACGTGGCCCGCCTCGCCACGAACACCTTCACCTACCTGAAGGATTCGAAGGCGAAGACCGAACTCGTCATGGGAGACGCCCGTCTGTCCATGGAAAGAGAACCGGACCAAAAGTATGACGTCATCATCCTCGACGCCTTCAGCAGCGACGCCATCCCGGTACACCTTCTCACGCTCGAAGCCTTCGCCCACTATCAGCGGCATCTCAAGCCAGACGGGGCCATCGTCGTGCACGTGTCCAACCGCTACCTCGACCTCCATCCCGTCGTCTACCGCATCGCGGAAAAGGTCGGCATGCCTGCCGTCACCATCGACGACACGGATTCTTCCTACGAGGACGACGGCTTTTACGGCTCCGATTGGATCCTGATGACCCGCAACGCCGGCCTGCTCCAGCAACCGTTGCTCCGCGATGCGACGAAGCCTCCGGTGGATTTCTCAGCCCGCGTCCTGCCCTGGACGGATGAACGCAGCGATCTCCTGCGCATCCTGGTCTCGGAACCCGACAGTTTCCTTCGCTGGCTCCAAGGGCTCTGAGTTTCGCCCGACTGACCACGGGGTCTTGTTGCCTTTTGGCCGGGGCAGGCTACGCCATTGATGCCCATGAACCTGCCCCGGCTCATCCTGACCTTGCTCCTCGGCGCGTTGAGCCTCTCGGCCGCCGAGCCCAAGAAGAAGACCGCCCAGAAGAAGGTCGTCTACGCCCCGCAGCCGTGGGGCGACTGGGTGGAGGCTGATTTCCCGTTCTTCTCTTCGATCCTCGACGCCCGTCGCGAAGGCGCCGGCAAGGACAACCTCACGCCCCGCGGGCTGATCATCAAGCTCCCGCACGATACCTGGGCTTGCTTCGACACCGACCTGCTCCGCGTCTCCGCGGTCTGGCGCGGCAAGGGCGTCAGCGACAAGGCCCTGGCTCCGGGTTCCTATCATGACCCGAGCCGGAAGACGCTCGGCGGCCAGTTCCCCGCCCCGCAGCCCGAAGGCAAACTCTGGCTTGGCCATGCGATCCTCCCCGGCTGGCAGACCGGCGCGAAGGTCGACCTGACCGACCCGCGCTCCCCGGCGCCTTCTCCGCAAGAAGTCGGCCGTGGCCCGCTGCCGGAAGCGCTCGGGCGCTTCCAGTCCGTCGAACTCGTCGGCCAGGACGTCGTCCTGAACTACCGCGTGGCCGACGCTACCGTCCGCGAACTCTGGAAGGCTTCCGAACGCGACGGACGCATCGTCGTCGAGCGCCACCTCTCCGTCTCCGCCCACGCCAAGGACCTGCTCCTCGTCGTCGGCACGCGTCGCCAAGGCCCTTCGCAGGAACTCGAGACCGGCGTCACCGTGACCGGACCAGCCGAACTCGCCGCCGATGATGATTTCTTCGTGGTGAAGGTGCCGGCCAACAGCTCGCGGGCCGCCCTCTGCGTCACGCTCTGCGACGAACATGCCGCCCCCGCCGTAGCCGCGCAAGCCATCCCGGCCGGTCCGGCGGCCTATCGTTGGCAAGCCGAAGTGAAGACCCAAGTCAGCGTGACGGAGAGCACCACGACCTACGCCATCGATCATGTCGGCTTACCCGTCGAGAACCCTTGGAAGCGCGCCGTCCGCACGGGCGATATCCAGTTCCGCAAGGATGGCACCGCGGTCGTCGTCACGCTCGACGGCGACGTCTGGCTGGCCCGCGGGATGAAGGTGGGAGCGACCGACGTCACCTGGCGGCGCTTCGCCTCCGGCCTGCATGAGCCGATGACGTGCGCGCTCCGCGACGACGAGATCTTCGTCTTCGACCGCAACGGCGTCTGGCGCCTCCGGGACACGGACGGCGACGGCGAGGCCGACGTCCACGAACTCTTCTCCAACGCCTTCGCGCAGACGGCGGACATGCGCGAATTCCCCAGCACCCTGCGCCTCGGACCCAACGGCGAGTTCGTCATCGCCAAGGGCGGCCAAGAAGCGACGACCATCGGCAAGCACAACGGGAGCGTCCTGCGCCTGTCCGCCGACGGCCGAACCGCCACCCGCCTTGGCTATGGCCTGCGCCAGCCGAACATCTCCGTCCACCCGGCCACCGGCCTCGTGGTCTCGAGCGACCAACAGGGCAACTACGTCCCGAGCACGCCGCTGCACATCATCCAGGACGACCAGTTCTATGGCTTCCTCAGCGACAAGCTGCCCAAGGAGAAATACCCGGCGCCGATCGCCGCTCCGCTCACTTGGATCCCGCACGCCGTCAACGCCTCCGCCCTCTCGCAGGTCTGGCTCTTGGACGCCCGGATGGGGCCGCTCAACGACCAGATGGTCCAAATCTGCTTCAACCAGCCGGACCTTCTCCGCGTGCTCTGGAACCACCGCGGCTCCAAGCCCCAGGCGAGCGTCGTCAGCGTCGCCAAAGGCTTCGTCACCCCGCCGCTCAACGGTTCCGTCAATCCCATCGACGGACAGCTCTATCTCGCCGGCTTCCAGATCGCCGGCTGGGGCAACACCCTCGACACCCTGACGGGGATCGAGCGCGTCCGCTACACCGGCGCGCCGTCGCTCACGCCGCGCGAAATCATCCCGACCGACCGCGGCATCCTGCTGCGCTTCGACGTCGCCCTCGATCCCGCCAAAGCCACGAACCCCGAGAGCTACTCCTTGGCAACCTGGCGCTACAAGCGGGCCCCTTCCTACGGCTCGGCCCAGTACAAGGCCGACGGCAAGACCGGCAACGACTGGCTCACGGCCAGCAGCGCCTACGTAAGCCAGGACGGCAAGAGCGTCTTCGTCGGAGTGCCTGGACTCAAGACCGTCGAACAGCTCCGGGTCGGCTGGGATCTCGTTTCCGCGGCCGGGGCGGAGATGCGCCAGAACGCCTATACGACGCCCTACGAGCTCGTGAAATTCGACCCGGTCGCCGAAGGCTTCGGCCCGATCGAAGTCGACCTCACCCCGCGCGCCGCCGCCGCGAAGAAAGCCGAAACCGTCTCCGCCAAGGAGGGTCAGCGTATCGCCACGATGTTCGGCTGCGTCGCGTGCCACTCCGTGACCGACACGGCCATGAGCAACGTCGGGCCGAAATGGAAGGGCCTGTTCGGCTCCCAGCGCGACTATGTCACCGAGGCGGGCAAGAAGGGTTCGGCGAGGGTCGATGCGGCCTACCTGCGCGAATCCATCCTCGAACCCAACGCCAAGAAGCACGCCTCTTTCGTGAAGTCCGAATTCGCCATGCCCAGCTTCGCCGGCGTGCTTTCCGACGCGCAGATCGAATCCCTCGTCCTCTACATCCAATCCTTGAAATAACATGTCTTCCTCGCTCGACCTGACCCGCGCGCCCACCACCGACCCCCTCGGCATCTACCGTTTTCGCGACGGGCTCTACGCCGTCGACCTGATCGCCGCCGCGATCACCGAGTTCGACCTCTTCACGAAGCTGGCTGCGAAGCCTTCCGACCTCGCGACCGTCTGCCGCGACCTCGGCACGCACCGCCGTCCGACCGACGTGATGCTGACGCTCTTCGCCGCCAACGGCTTCCTTGCGCTCAAGGACGGCGTCTACGCCGTCACCGACCTCGGCCGAGAACACCTCGTCAGCACCTCACCGACGTTCCTCGGCGCCTACTATGCCTCGCTCAAGGACCGGCCGGTGGTGAAAGACTTCATCATCATCCTGAAGACCGACAAGCCCGCCAACTGGGGCAGCTACAAGGACGAGAAGCCCTGGAGCGAGGCGATGCTCACCGACGCTTTCGCCACGAGCTTTACGGCGGCCATGGACTCGCGCGGCTTCACGCTCGGTCCCGCCATGGCCAAGGCCTCCCCCATCGGCACCCGCACCCGCCTGCTCGATATCGCCGGGGGCTCCGGTATCTATGCCTGTGCCCTCGTCGCCAACCACGCCAAGCTCACCGCCACGGTCTTCGAACGCGCCCCGGTCGACGGCATCACCCGAAAGATGATCGCCAAGCGCGGCTTCCAGGACCGCGTCGACGTCAAGGCGGGGGACATGTTCACCGATGCGCTGCCCACGGGCTACGATATCCACCTGTTCTCCAACGTGCTCCATGACTGGGATACGGATAAGGTACGCTTCCTCCTCGCCGCCTCGGCCAAGGCCCTTCCGAAGGGTGGCCTGCTCATCGTGCACGACGCCCACCTCAACGACACCAAGACCGGCCCGGCCCCCGTCGCCGCCTACTCGGCGCTCCTGATGAGCGTGACCGAAGGCCGCTGCTATGGCACCGGCGAGATGCGCGAGCTCCTGACCGAAGCCGGCTTCAACGACATCCGACATCAGGACACGGCCTGTGACCGTAGCATCGTGACCGCGGTGAAGATGACAGATGGCCGATGACAGATGACGGAAAAATTGATTAGACCCTATCTCAGCGATTATCTGCCTTACATCCGCCATCTGCCCTCCGCTCTTCCCATGCGCTCCCTCCTCGCCCTCCTCTTCACCCTCACCGTCCACGCCGCCGACCACCCCGAACTCGGCCGCGTGACGGCGGCCGACGATGCCCGCGTCGCCGCGATGCTGGCGCCGACCCGGGAAAAGCTCGAGGCCGTGCTTTCGCCGGAACTCCGCTACGCCCACTCCAACGGACAGGTCGACACCAAGGCCGCCTTGATCGACTCCCTGACGGATGGCTCGGCTAAATACTCCAAGTACTCCTATCAGGATCGCACCTTCACTTTCCCGGCTCCGGGCATCGCTTTGATGGCTGGCCGCTTCGACGTGAAGGCCGTCGTGAAAGGCAACGCCGCAGAGAGCACCATCAGCTTCCTCGCCGCTTGGCGTCTCGAGCAGGGGGAGTGGAAATTCCTGGCCTGGCAGTCCTGCAAGATCCCGCCGGCCGCCCCGGCCAAGTAAGTTTTCCTCGCAACGGCAGGGGGTTCTGGCTGTCTCAAGGACAGCATGAACCCCCTGCTCGCTTCCGTCGTCGCCCTTTGCCTGGGCGCCGCCCCTCTCGTTGCCGCCGATACGCCGGCCAAGCCCAAGGCCGAGACCTCGAAGGCCCCGGCCCGCTTCCAGAACGACGGCAACCCAGAGCACCTGAAGACACCGTTGATCATCACGCCCGATGAGAACGTCGCCTACGGTCCGCACCGGATGCAGGTGCTCTACTTCTGGCGCGCGAAGTCCGACAAACCCACGCCCCTGCTCTTCTATATCCACGGCGGAGGCTGGACCAACGGCGACCGTTCCTCGGTCAACGGCATGCTCAAGGAATCCCTCGCGGCTGGAATCTCAGTGGTCTCGGTCGAATACCGTTACATCAAGGACGCCACCGCGGACGGCGTCGTGCCTCCGGTGAAAGGACCGATGCTCGATTGCGCCCGCGCGCTGCAGTTCGTCCGCAGCAAGGCCAAGGAATGGAATCTCGACAAGACCAAGGTCGGCGCGGCCGGCGGCTCCGCCGGCGCCTGCACGAGCCTCTGGCTAGCCTTCCATGACGATCTGGCCGACCCGAAGAGCGAAGACCCGATCGCCCGCGAATCCACCCGCCTGACCTGCGCCGCCGTCCAAGTTCCGCAGACGACCCTCGACCCGAAGCAGATGCGCGAGTGGACCCCGAACAGCACCTACGGGGCCCACGCCTTCGGCATCGTCGGCGACAGCAAGAAGAAGACTTCTTCCTTCCAGGCTTTCTTTGACGCCCGCGAGAAGATCATGCCGTGGATCAAGGAATATTCTCCTTACGAACTCGTGACCCGCGACGACCCGCCCGTCGGACTCTTCTTCGGCTCAAAGCCAAACCTTGGGCAGGACGAGAAAGACCCGACCCACACCGCCAACTTCGGCGTGAAGCTCAAGGAGCACTGCGATGAGATCAAGGCCCCTTGCGAGCTCGTCTACCCGGGAGCCCCGAACGTCGTCCACGCCAACCCGAACGACTACATCAAGGCCTTCCTGCGCCCTGAACTGAAGTGAGGCTTCTCGCGCTGCTCCTTGCCGCCGTCGCCTTCGCCGCGGAACCTAAGGTGCCGGTCAAGCGTCCTTCCGCCGCCGAGACCAAGGCTGCGGCGATGAAACTGGCGATCGACGTCCCGAGCTCCAAGGACGGCACGCTTCAGAAAGTCATCTACTGGCGACCGGAATCCGCCGCCCGCCTGGTCGACGGACGGGCCGTCCCGCTCATCGTGTTTCTCCACTCTTGGAGCGGAGGCTTCGAGCAAGGACCGCCGTGGATCGATCGTGCCAAGAAGCTCGGCTGGGTGCTGGTCGCCCCTGATTTTCGGGGCCCGAACAACCGCCCTGAAGCCTGCGCCTCCGATCTCGCCTCCCAGGACATCCTCGACGCTGTCGCCTACGCCCGCCGAGACGCACGCATCGACGCCTCGCGCATCTACCTCGTCGGCGGCTCCGGCGGCGGACACATGTCGCTCGTCATGGCCGCCCGCGCGCCCGACCTCTGGGCCGGCGTGAGCGCCTGGGTGCCGATCTCCGACCTGGCCGCCTGGCACGCGGAAAGCACGGCCCGTCAGAACAACTACGCCAAGATGATCGAGCAGTGCTGCGGCGGCGCCCCGGGCCCCGCGACCGAGGCCGAGTATCGCCATCGCTCCCCGCTCTTCCACCTCGCCGCCGCCAAGGGCGTGCCGCTGGACATCAACACCGGCATCCACGACGGACACACCGGGTCGGTGCCGGTCAGCCATTCGCTGCGGGCCTTCAACGTGCTCGCCTCGCCGGACAAGCAGGTCTCCGCCGAAGACATCGACTTCATGGTCCGTGAGCAGAAGATCCCGGCCGCCTTCGCGACCGAGACGCAGCTCGATCCCGAACGCGAGAAGGCCACCCTCTTCCGTCGCAGCTCCGGCAACGCCCGCGTGACCGTCTTCGAAGGCGGCCATGAGTCGGAATCGGGCTCGGCCGTCCTCTGGCTCTCCCGTCAGCGCAAAGGCCAGCCGGCCGACTTCAGCCTAGGTTCCGTCGTTTCCCGCCAAACCGGAGCGAGCGAGGTCTCGAAATAAGCCAAGGCGCCCGTTTGGGGTGGCAACCGTGACGACGCCGGATTGTCTGGCTGACGGTGAGCCCCTCGCCCCTCTATCGCCGCGTCGGACTTCGCGTCCTGCCGATCCTTTTCTGCTGCTACTTGGTCAACTACGTCGACCGGGTAAACGTGAGCTTCGCCAAGTTGCACCTTTCCGCCGCCCTGCATCTGGGCGACGCCGCCTACGGCCTCGGGGCCGGACTGTTCTTCGTCGGCTACTTCTTCTTCCAGATCCCTAGCAACCTGCTGCTCCACCGCATCGGCGCCCGGCGAGCAATCACGCTCATCGTCATCCTTTGGGGAATCATCTCGGCGGCGGGCGCCTTCATCCGGACCGAGAACGAGTTCTATCTTCAGCGCCTGCTGCTCGGCGCCGCCGAGGCGGGCTTCTTCCCGGGCGTGATCCTCTACCTGACGACCTGGTTCCCATCGACGATCCGGGCCCGCATCTTCGCGGTCTTCCTGACGGCCATCCCGGTCGCCGGGCTGATCGGCGGGCCGATCTCGGGCTATATCCTCGAGAACGTACACGGCGCTGGACTGCAGGCCTGGCAATGGCTCTTCATCCTCGAAGGCCTCCCCTGCGCGCTGCTCGCGGTCTGGGTCTTCCGCAGCCTGCCGGACCGCCCGGCCGACGCCCCTTGGCTCTCTCCGCAAGAACAACGCGAACTCGAGGCCGACCTCGCCGCCGATCGGAAGACATCATCGACCCGTACCACCGGCTCCACCCTGAGCACGCTCTCGCAACCCTTGGTCTGGAAACTCTGCCTACTCTATTTCTGCACGATGATGGGCCTCTACGGACTATCCTTCTGGCTACCGCAGATCATCCAAGGACTGGGCTGGAAAGGCCCCCTGCAGGTCGGGCTGCTCAGCGCCGTACCTTGGTTCTTCGCGGTGCTCTTCATGCTCTTTCTCGGCGCCCGATCAGATCGGCGTCGGGAACGCCGGAAGCACGCGGCCTTCGCCGGCTTGGTGGCCGCCGTCGGTTTCGCCCTCTGCGGACTCACGCATGACAGCACGCTCGGCCTCCTGGCCATCTCCTTGGCCGCCGCCGGCGTGATGGGCATGATGGCAGTGCAATGGTCGTTGCCAGGCAGCCTGCTAAGCGGGACAGCGGCCGCCGCAGGCATCGCGTTAGTCAACTCCTGCGGCAATCTCGGCGGCTTCGTCAGCCCCTATGCAATCGGTAAGCTGACCGAGCTGACGCACAGCTCCGCCGCCGGCCTCTTCCTGACCTCTGGCAGCCTGCTGTTCGGAGCTAGCCTGCTGCTCGCAACACCCACACTCGAACCAACCCGTACCCGATGACCTTGCGTCTCCTCGCCTTCCTCGCTCCATTCGGCCTGCTCGCTGCGCCCGCCAAGGTCGCGCCGACCGCCGCCGACGTCAGCTACGGTGCGCATGCGCACCAGATCCTCGACGTCTATGTGCCGAGCAAAGGCGCAGGCCCCTTCCCGGTGCTGATCTGGTACGGCGGCCTCTGGCAGCCGAGCAAAGGCGTGCCAGACACCAATCGCTTCCTGCCCCAAGGCATCGCCCTCGTCGGCGTCGAGCTCCGCACGATGACCGACGCGATGAACGAAAAGGAAAAGACGCCGGTGAGCTATGTGATGAACGATGCCGTCCGTGCCGTGCAGTTCATCCGCCTGAACGCCGCCCGCTGGAACCTCGATCCGGATCGCATCGTCGTCGGCGGCGGATCGCAAGGCGCCCAGCCCGCTCTTTACGTCGGCGTCAGCCGCGACCATGCCGACGCAAAATCCGCCGACCCGGTGGCGCGCGCTTCGTCACGTGTCGCCGGAGTCGCCGCTTACCGCAGCCAACCGACCTTCGACCCGAAGCTGATGCAGGAGTGGGTGCCGGGCGTGAAGTGGGGCGCACCGGCCTTCGGTGTCCAATTCGACGAATCGCTCAAGCGCCGCGATGAGTTCCTGCCCGAGATCCGCCAATGGTCTTCGGAGAACCTTTTTCACGCCGGCTCGGCGCCCATCTATTTCGAGAACAACTGGGGTCTGACCCAGCCGGAGAAGGTGACCGAGATGGATTACAAGGTCCACTCCCCCGCCTGGGGCGCCGGCTACCAGAAGCTCGCCCACAAGGCCGGTGTGACCTGTCATCTCAAATACCCCGACCACCCGACCGAAGGCTTCGCGGACATCTGGGATTTCATCGCCAAAACGCTCAAGAAGTGATCCTTCCGGGCCCTTACGGGCTCTTTGGCTTCGTTTTCCTCTGGTCGGGCTGGTGAGATTCGAACTCACGACCTCTTGCACCCCATGCAAGCGCGCTACCAGACTACGCTACAGCCCGAGAGAGGAAAGAATGGGTTAAGCCCCAGCCCGACGGGGATGTCAATCCGACAAAGCCAGCCCTGTGGTTTCTCGACAGTTCCAAGGCTTAACCCTAATAATTCCGTATGAGCCGCACCCCCCTGCTCCTGCTTTCCCTGTTCTGCGCGAGCCTCTTCGCGGAGTCCCGACCGAACATCGTCTTCATCCTGGCCGACGACCTCGGCTACGGCGAAGTCGGCTACAACGGCCAGAAGATCATCCGCACCCCGCATGTCGACCGCCTCGCCCGCGAAGGC
>Ga0222712_10004291_pt1 | contig 15024 bp, 16 predicted proteins | sample C33_657DmetaG_FD_165043 | JGI IMG/M metagenome (GOLD analysis project Ga0222712, IMG submission 165043) | Estuarine water microbial communities from San Francisco Bay, California, United States - C33_657D | ecosystem: Environmental > Aquatic > Marine > Unclassified | place: USA: California... | reverse complement strand
CAAGTGCGTTGCGGTACTTAGGCAATACTCGAGCTTGTGACACAAGTGTGTACACGGTGCATGCGAGCATTGAGATTAAACCGAATGAAAATACGTTATAAACGAGGTTCCATTGGTTTGAGTCTAAATTAATCATCTAATTAAGCCTCCGTGGGGCTTTGTAAAACCAGACCTCGGGCGAGGCTGGCGTTCGAATGCGTACCCAGGAGCCTTACGAGAAATCATATGAAAGTCTCGTCTGGCAGCCGAAGTTTTATTCGAACCAAGGTAAATGGTGCGCTTGATTTAGGGTTTTCGCAAGAATAGATGCGACTAATTCGCAACTTTTTTAAATATTTCTCGACAGGTAGACTGATTCTCGCTGGAAAAAGGGCGATGCCAGCGGGTTATCACTAGTTTTTTAGCTGCCTGAGTTACTATCAAAAAAGGACAAAAACGGCATATGTCAGCTGCGACCAGATTGCGAATTCCGCAAGCTATGGCCGATGCAATTTTGGCTCAAGCCCGGGCCGAATATCCAAATGAAGCATGCGGCGTAATCATCGGTCGTAACGGAATTGCTGAGCGCCTTAAGCCCATGTTTAACGCAGCAGCTTCACCAACTTTTTACGAATTTGATCCGAAAGATTTGTTAGCGCTATATCGCGAAGTTGATGACAATGATGAAGAAATTATTGTTATTTACCATTCCCATACCGAGACCGAAGCGTATCCATCGCGCACAGATATCTCTTATGCGGGAGAACCAGGTGCGCATTATGTATTGGTCTCTACTCGCGAAGAGATTGCACCTGCAACTGAATTTCGTTCTTATCGAATAATTGATGGCGTAGTTACCGAAGAACCAGTGGAATTTATTCATTAAAGATCCAATTAACCTGCACTAAATAGTTTTATCCAAATTCAATTTGTATCAACAACCATAACCAGAGAGAATTAAGACATGAGCGCAACTGTTGAAGTCCGTATCCCAACCATTCTTCGCCCTTTTACTAAAGAGCAGAAGTTGGTCTCAGCAACAGGTGCTGATTTAGCAGCGGTTATTACAGACCTTGACGCTCAATATCCTGGGCTAGCTGATCGCCTACTTGAAAATGGCGCACTACGCCGCTTTATTAATATTTATGTAAACGATGAAGATGTTCGATTCATTGGTTCATTAACTGCGCAACTAAAGAGCGGTGACTCAATCACCATCTTGCCTGCTGTCGCTGGTGGCTAATAATGGCTCGCTTTGATTCGCTCGAAGATTCAGTCGGGCACACTCCGCTAATTGGTTTGCCCCGCCTTTCACCTGCACCAAATGTGCGGCTATGGGCGAAGATGGAAGATCGAAACCCAACTGGTTCAATTAAAGATCGCACAGCTATTTCCATGATCGATGCCGCTGAACGAGATGGTTTGTTAAAACCTGGTGCCACAATTCTGGAACCTACAAGTGGCAATACTGGAATCTCTTTGGCAATGGCAGCAAAAGTTCGCGGTTATAAATTAATTTGTGTGATGCCCGAAAACACTAGCCCGGAACGCAGGCAGCTGCTTGAAATGTGGGGCGCAAAAATTATTTCTTCCCCTGCCGCAGGTGGCTCAAATGAGGCAGTGCGTGTTGCCAAAGAATTAGCTGCGCAAAATCCAGAATGGGTTTTTCTATATCAATATGGCAACCCGGCAAATACCGAAGCGCACTATCGCGGAACCGGCCCAGAAATTTGGCAAGATCTACCAACGGTTACACATTTTGTTGCTGGCCTTGGAACCACTGGAACTTTGATGGGTGCTGGAAAATATTTGCGCGAACAGAATCCCGACATTGCAATTGTTGCAGCCGAGCCACGTTACGGCGAAGTTGTTTACGGGCTACGTAATATCGATGAAGGTTTTGTACCCGAACTTTACGACGCATCTGTTTTAACTAGACGTTTTTCAGTAGGTGCTGAAGATTCGGTTCGACGAGTGCGTGATCTATTAGAAGTCGAAGGAATTTTCGCCGGAATTTCAACGGGTGCAATTTTGCATGCAGCCCTAGCAATGGGCGCTGAAGCGATTGCTGCCGGAAAATCGGCCGATATCGCCTTTATTGTCTGCGATGCAGGATGGAAATACTTATCTACTGGTGTTTATGGCGCCGCTAGCGAAGCTGCGGCCGAAGGTCTAGATACGCAGCTTTGGGCTTAAGTCTTCGTTGATTTACCGCTCTTTTCATCTCGCCCGTTAGACTTCAACACATGAGTAACGCGCCTATCGGAATCTTCGATTCTGGCGTCGGCGGATTAACTGTGGCTCGCGCAATTCTTGATCAATTACCAAATGAATCCACTCTTTATATCGGCGACACAGCGCGCGGTCCATATGGCCCACGTCCGTTGGCCGAAGTACGTGAATTTTCACTAGAGCTAATGGATTTTCTGGTTGCCCAAGGTGTCAAAGCAATTGTGATCGCATGTAATACAGCAAGTGCTGCCATGTTGCGTGATGCACGTGAGCGTTATTCGATTCCGGTAATTGAAGTAATTCAACCGGCTGTACGTCGTGCCGTTGCCGCAAGTCGCTCAGGTCGCATTGGCGTAATCGGAACTCGAGCAACGATTGATTCAGCTGCTTACCTAGATGCCTTTGCCGCTGCACCACATTTAGAGATTACTTCAATTGCTTGTCCTCGCTTTGTTGAATTTGTCGAACGCGGCGAAACTTCGGGTGTTGAAATTACCAAGATTGCCAAAGAGTATTTAGCCGAAGTTATGAAAGCTGATGTCGATACTTTAGTTCTGGGCTGCACTCACTACCCACTGCTAACTGGTGTTATTTCATATGTGATGGGCAATAACGTTTCACTAGTTTCTAGCGCCGAAGAAACTGCTAAAGATCTTTACCGCATCTTGGTAGAAAGTGATTCCTTACGCACTGATAACAGCACGCCAGCAACACATCGTTTCCTAGCAACAGGTGATGCTGCCGCTTTTGAAACGTTAGCACGACGATTCTTAGGCCCAGAAGTTGGTCAAGTAGAACATCAATCGTTAACTTAAGTGCCAACTAAATTTAATAAAACTAAATATCCACTAACCAAAAACGACAGACGACTAAGGAAATGATGACAACCACACGCAATGATGGCCGGGCAGTAACTGATCTGCGCGAAATTAAGATCACTCGTAAGTGGCTTGATCACGCTGAAGGCTCGGTATTAGTTGAGTTCGGCAAAACCCGAGTTCTCTGTGTTGCCTCATTTTCACCTGGCGTGCCTCGCTGGCTAAAAGACAGCGGTACTGGCTGGGTAACTTCGGAATATGCGATGTTGCCTCGTGCAACTCATACCCGTTCTGATCGCGAGAGCGTGAAAGGCAAATTAGGTGGTCGCACCCAAGAGATTTCTCGTTTAGTAGGCCGTTCTTTGCGCGCAGTCATTAATACTAAAGAACTTGGCGAAAATACGATTGTCATTGACTGCGATGTTTTACAAGCCGATGGTGGAACTCGAACAGCTGCAATCACTGGGGCATATGTTGCACTAGCTGATGCAATCACATGGGCAAAGAGTCAAGGTCACATTAAAGCAACCGCAAATCCGCTATCTGATTCAGTAGCAGCGGTAAGCGTTGGCATTGTTGGTGGGGTTCCAATGCTTGATCTTTGTTACGAAGAAGATGTGCGCGCAGATACTGACATGAATGTTGTTTGCAGTGGCGATGGCAGATTTATTGAAGTGCAAGGCACTGCCGAAGGTGTTCCATTTGATCGCGATCTACTAAATCAATTATTAGATTTAGCTGTTGCTGGTTGCAAAGATTTAGGAAAACTTCAAGCTGCTGCACTAGCTAAATAACAAGTAGCAATAAATTAATCTAGGAGAACGATGAAAGATTTAGTTTTAGCTACGCGCAATAAAGGCAAGATCGAAGAATTCCGACGTATCCTCGATGAATTAGCACCCGGAAGCATTCGATTACTTGGGCTAGAGAAATTTCCCGAAACTAGTGATGTAGATGAAACTGGCGATACTTTCGAAGAGAACGCGCTTCTTAAAGCTCGTTCGATTTGTGCTGAAACCGGGCTACCTGCGATTGCAGATGACAGTGGTCTTTGCGTTGAAGCTCTTTATGGCGCACCTGGAATTTATTCGGCGCGATTTGCTGGCACGCATGGTGATGATGCTGCAAATAATGCGAAACTTTTGCAAGAGTTAATACATGTGCCCGATGGAAAAAGAACCGCTTACTTCATTTGTGTGACCGCGCTTGTAATGCCCGATGGCCGCGAAGTCACCCGCGAAGGGCGTTTTTATGGCTCCATCGGCCACGAACCGATCGGTAAAAATGGCTTTGGGTATGACCCGCTATTTCAGCCCGATGGATTAAGTATTTCCAGCGCACAAATGAGCGCTTCCGAGAAAGATGCCATTAGCCATCGTGGAAAATCGCTACGCGCAATTGCCCCCTTTGTCTTAGAAATGCTCTAACCGCTGCGGTAACCTTGGCTTATCCGAGTGCGTTACTTGCGCGCGTACCGCTACCCAAGGAGTTAACGTGGCTGTAAAGAAGAAAGTTGCTAAGAAGGCAACAAAGAAGGCACCAGTTAAAAAAGCTGCGGCTAAAAAGCCAGCTGCGAAAAAAGCTGTAGCCAAAAAGAAAGCCGCTGCAAAGAAGCCAGCTGCCAAAAAGACTATTAAGAAAGCTGCTGCTAAGAAGCCAGCAAAGAAAGTTGCTAAGAAAGCAGTTGCTAAAAAGAGAGTTGCGAAAAAAGCGGTTGCGAAAAAAGTCGCGCCTAAGAAGCGCGTAGCTAAGAAAGCCGCTGCGAAAAGATCTTCTGCTGCAACAGTTAGAGTTCCAGCAGTTCCAGTAACTTCATCTGCACCTCGTACTGCAGCACCAGTTGCTCCAGTACGCCCAGCAACACCAACTCCTGCTGCTAAACCACAACAAGGCGCATCAAGCCGCGTTGTAATGGCAGTAATTGTTGGTATCGCACTACTAGCTTTCGTAGTTTGGTCACAATCATCTTCAAAAGACGATGATGCAGCACCTATGCCTACTGCATCTGCAACGGCTGAAGCATCAACTGAAGCATCTGCAACTCCAACGGAATCAGCATCTACTGGTGCCGCAGTTGCAACAATCGAAGCTCCAGCAAAATTTGTAGCTCTTGGCTCAGCTGATGGAATCAAGTTGCGTTGGGTTGCCCCATCAGCAACCGATGGTTTAACCGGCTACCTAGTTGAAATTGCACCAGATGGAAAAGCTTGGCAGAGCGTTGCCACAGTTCCAGCTGATCAAACAACTCTAGATATGGCTAAGAGTGAAGGCGGCTGGACTCAGTTCCGAGTTTCCAGCGTTTACTCAGATGGTCAAGTTGCACCAGCAAAAATTTTCGGATTGCCTGGTCAATATAAGTAAAAGTAAGACGGAATTAATAAGAAAGACCTCGAGTAATTAACTCGGGGTCTTTTTTATTTCTTAGCAATTACTTTGCCAGTGCTCTTAATTGTTAAGGGCTTCCATAATGGCAGACACATAAACCTTGATTCCAGCTGGCCTTAAATGAACGCCATCAGGTGCGAAATACTCCGGATGGTTCTGCGAAATCGTGGCCCAATCGACTACTCGCGCTCTTGGATTAGCAGCGGCATATTCAGCAATTAGCGCATTGTTCTCATCGCGCCAAGGACGTGGCACAGCAGTATTCACAACAATTATCTGACTCTGATTAGCCACCTCAGCAAAAACCTCTGCCACTTGAGTTCGGGTAAGTAAGTTGTTATTTCCCAAATCGAAAATAATTGGCGCATTGCCAACAGATAATTTGTCACGTTTTATAACTTCTAATAGCTCAGGTGCTTGTCGGCCAACCCGAGCATTTATTAATCCGATTGTGCGCAGATCGCCAAGTTCATATCGAATACCGAGAATTACGGAATCGCCAGTGACCCAAATATCAGGTAATCCCACATTTGAAATCACCGGAGGTTTCTGCGCAGAAGGTTTAAGTTCTTGGGTTAATTCTTTCTCAAGTGCGACTGCTTCTTGATCGGCAACTGAAATTGCAGTTGCACTTATTGCTGTGGTTGCAGCGAGAAGTGCAATGATGCCAACGGCGACCGAAATCTTTTGACGAACACGAACTTTCTTTGTTCGATACTTCATTCCGCGGAACCAAGATTCAACCGCGCCGCTTCGAACTGGTAGCTCTACTAACCGTAATGAAATGTCTGCCAGCGCTAAAACTATTAAGAACCGCACGGTGTAGAGCGCCCATTCTTGGCCAGCTAGATCAACGCTAGGGCGAGTTAATTGAAAGACAATCCAGTGCCATAAGTAAATTGCATATGAACGCTCGCCAATCCAGACCAAGGTGCGAGTGCGCAGTAATGGCGCGAAACGAGAAGCTGGGTGCACTATCGAAGTCAAAATTGCACAACCAAATATTCCGGCAAGCGGGAAAGCAATTCGATAAAGCGTGGTGTCACTCTCGTTAATTAATAAGAACGCGCCGAGGATTCCAATGAACCCAATTACGCCAATGCCATCAACAAAGTCTTGCGCTCGCTGTGTTACTTCGCTTTTCAAATTTTGCGGGATCCAACTAACTGCCAGTGCCGCGCCCAGGAATAAGCCAATGCTGTGGGTGTCGGTTCCAAAGTAAACATGGCTAACTTGCGAACTACTTGACGCGTCGAGTGAGAGCGAAACAATAAATAGCGTGATTCCCGAAATTGCCGCAATCGTTAGCGCAGCTCCCGGAATTCGCTTCTTGCCAAACCACTTAAGAATAAGCAACAGCACCAGGGGCCAAACTAGATAGAACTGAGCTTCAACGGCGAGCGACCAAGTGTGTTGCAACAGCGGTGGGCGGCCAATGGCCTCAAAGTAATCAGTATGGCGAAAAACTAGCCACCAATTCATGCCACCAAATATCGAAAAGGGTGCATCGCTAACTAAACGTCGAGTTGTTTCTGGCGCCCAAATACCAACAAAAATCGCAGTTCCAAAAATCATGAAAAGCAATGGGGGTAGCAATCGTCGCGCACGCGCGAGATAGAAAGCACGCAGATCTAGCCCGCCACTTCGCTGAATCGAATCGAGCAGCAGGCGAGTGATTACATAACCGGAAATTACAAAAAATAGATCTACGCCCAGAAATCCACCGGGAATCCAAGAAAAACCTAAGTGATAAAGCATTACTGCGATTACGGCGACAGCACGCAAACCATCAATCGCAGGGATATGGGTGATCCCACGTTTTTTAGATGACATGACTTTTGGTAATCGGTAAGAAACTACTTACGTTTTGCAGCAGCTTTCTTCACTGGTTTTTTAGCGGCAGCCTTTTTCGCAGGTTTACGACCAGCTGACTTTGCTTTCTTTGGTGCCTCGATTGCAACTTTGGTGCGTTCGCTTGCCACCCGAATTGGGCCACGATTAATAATTGTGTCATCAGCATTTAGGTTTTGAAGAACTTGCACTTGTAATTGCTCTAAGCGCTCAAATGAACTCTGTAGACGAGCACGCGATTGCTGAATTGCGCTTTCGGCCTGGTCAAGAGATTGGGTCTGCACTTTGTATAAACGTTCAGCTTCAGAAATTACGCTGGCCAGCCATTGGCGATAGCTGCCGACTTCACCGGTTGCTTCAGTAATTATGCGTTCGCCCTCGCGGCGCGCAGCTGTGGCCATCGCGGTAATTTCGCGCTTCTTATTTTCAAAGAGAGTTTCGGCTTCAACTTCAGCTTTTGAAACCATTTCTTCAGCTTCAGATTCAGCGGCTTGTAAATACTTGCGCCCACGTGTTTCGGCAGAGGCAAGAACTGAACGAGCTTTTTGTTCGGCGTTCTCTAAAGCATCTTTAGACGCACGATTTGTTTCGGTAACTAAGCGGTCAGCTGCAGCTTGTGCTTTTGCTTCGCGAAGTTGCGCCGACTTGATCATGGTCATGGCAGTTTCAGTTGCCAAAATTTCAAATTCTTCTTTGGATAGCGTGGTGATGTCACGACGTGAGCGCAGATCGTTTAACTGTGCTTCAAGCTCGCGAATGCGATCAACCGAATTTGGTTGACTGCTCTCTTCGCCTTTAAATCCAACCCAATTAAGGAAGGAGTTCTTCTCGGCCATCGCTACCTCTTTATGCTCTTTAAACACTTACGGAAGGCTTAGATTAGAGCAAAAGCGCCATACCTAAAAGTGGGGTTAGCGCAGGGCTGATGCGGGGTGAAAATGGGCTTGATTAGCGGGATCTATAAACGGCAACACAGATAGCCACATACTGCGAGATCCATGCGGCCAGTACGAAGATATGAAATAGCTCGTGAAATCCAAAGTACTTCGCCTCGCGCCCTGGTCGCTTCAGTGCGTAAAAAATTGCGCCAATTGAGTAGAGCAGGCCACCCAGAATAATTGGCAAGATTACCCACCAGCCACCGCTTCGATATAGATGCGGTGTATAAATAATTGCGACCCAACCTAAAACTAAATAATTAGCAACATATAGCAAACGTGGCGCACCAACCCAGAAGACTCTAACTGCAACGCCAATCAAGGCGCCGGTCCAGATTACGGAAAGCAGAATTGTGCGATCGCGACCTTCTAACAAAGTAACTGCGAACGGCGTATATGAACCAGCAATAAGTAAATTAATGTTTGCGTGATCCCAGCGACGCCAAATTTTCTTTTTAGCCGGTGACCACGGTACTCGATGATAAATGGCTGAAACACTAAACAATAAAATTGCGGTTAATGAATACAGGGCAATCGCAAATTTGACTGAGTTGCGGCTAAGCAGGAAGAGCACAAGCGACGCGATGATTACTGCAGGAGTCGCCCCTAAGTGAAACCAGCCACGCAATTTTGGTGGTGCTACAGGCTGGATCATCGCATCGCTCGCTCTCAGTTAATTACTATGCTGAGCCTAACTCTTTAATAGTGGCTCTTGCTCTTCTTGGGCCTAGTTTGGATCAACTAGCGCAGATCACGCACAGATTTAACGAGCAGCGAGAGCAGAGCGGCAACACAAGTGATGCCACCAGTCCACCAAAGCGCATTTGAAATTCCGATTGTTGCTGCAATTGGGCCAGCAATCACAATGCCTAGAGGCGCAATGCCGTAAGAACCAAAAGCATCGTATGAAGTCACTCGCGAGAAAGATTCCTCGGGAATGTGTTTTTGCATTGAGGTATTCCAGTTGACCATAAATATTTCGATTGCAAAACCGGAAAATAGTGCGCCGATAATTGGGAAAATAATGGGTAATTCGAGGGCAATCGCGAAATCCCAAAGTGCTGATGTGGCAATTAAGACCATTGATATTGCAAGTGGTCTGGGGAACTTAACTTTTAGCGCGACAGCCCCGCCGATCATCATTCCAACGGTTAGCGCTGCCAAGTTATATGACCAATGTTTCGGGCCAGCATCGCCTTCGTTGAAAGCTAACGGGCCTAAGACTTGCAACATAGATTCAAAGCAAGCATTGATTGCGGCAAAGGTGACCACCATTGCGACAACCCAAGATCTAGATGAAAATTCAATCCAACCGATCTTTAGATCATGCAACATTGAATTCTTTTCGCGCACAGGCATTGCTGGTAAATCTATTTTTAGCACCAGTACACCTGCAATAAAGAAGGTAATTGCATCAGTTAGCAAAGCCCAACCTGAGCCATAGAGAGTTACAACGATTCCACCAAGTAAAGTTCCGGCAATAAATCCGATGTTAGTCATCAGACCAATTACAGCATTGCCATGTTGCAGTTTTTCTTTCGGTAAAATTTCTGGCAACACGCCAGACATTGCTGGCCACCAGAGCGCGTTTAGTACGCCAAAGAGCGCACCCATTAAAGCTAATAACCAAACTGATGGGAATCCTGCAATAAATGCAATCGCACTTACAGCGGTAAAAACAGAACCGATTATGTCAACGGTACCGACAATGCGATTTCGTTTAAAGCGATCGCCAATCACGCCACCGAATAACATAAACGCAATCAGTGGCACAAAGCGAGCTGCCATCACCAAACTTAAATCACTGCCATCGGCACCCGGAATACTTAGTACGCCATAAGCAAGTGCAATCGGAGATAAACCATTTCCAAAATTCGAGATGAAACGCGAAATCGCTAACGAGGTAAAACCATTGTGTGCACGCAAATCTTTAAGTTGATTGATCATGCTTTGATACTCAACCGATTCGGCTTAGTTTTCTCCCCGCAGCGCCTTTTCGATTTGGCCAATGTGATCAAGTGGATGCGCTGTGTAGGTGCGGGCCCATTTCTCTATTGTGTAAAGGCCGCTTTCTGAATGCACTCCAGATTTTGATAAATCGGCTTCAGTTAATCGCTCAATCATGATTAACGATGAGGCACGAACTGCGCTAAAAACCTTTACCGAAAAATCAATTGGCAGCGTTGCGTAGCCCAATACGGCTGAATCTCCCCATGCATTCTCGTCGTAACCTTGAATGATGGTGCCTTCAGGTTCGGCGATTAAGCGGCGAATACGCGCATATGAATGCGCTTCAGAGTCAGCCACATGGTGAATAACTTGGCGAGCAGACCAACCTTCAGGATGTTTAGTATCAAGCTGATCGCTCGGAATACCTGCAACAAGTTTTTCAAATGCTTCAGTGCTTTGGCGGTATGCCGCTGCGATCTCTTTGATGCTCATATCAACTCTCCTGAATAAAGGTTAAGAGTTGAACTATAGAGCGCAGACTTAAAAAGCGGGAGAGCGATTAAATAATTTCGGCCAATAGTTCAGTTACTCGACGCTTGATTTCGTCACGGATGATACGAACAGGTTCGATGCCTTGACCGGCGGGATCTTCGAGAACCCAATCTTCGTAGCGCTTACCCGGGAAGAATGGGCAGGTGTCGCCGCACCCCATGGTGATTACAACGTCAGATTCTTGAACAGATTCGGTAGTTAGAATTTTTGGAACCTCATGAGCAATATCAATTCCAAGTTCGGCCATTGCTTCAATTGCAACTGGATTGATTGTCTCTTTAGGAGCAGATCCAGCTGAAAGCACTCGCACTTTTCCGCCAGAGAGCGAAGTCATGAAACCCGCTGCCATCTGTGATCGACCGGCATTGTGAACACAAACAAAGAGAACTGTTGGCTGCTTCTTTTCATCGCTCATGGTTTTAATGCTAAACCCAAGTCAAAGAAAAATATCTGGATTTAGGTGAACATCTGATTAATGAATCTATGAGAAAAGAAAATTAAAATGCTGTGTGCGGGAGGCGGGACTTGAACCCGCACGTCCGAAGACACAGGTTCCTAAGACCTGCGTGTCTGCCATTTCACCACTCCCGCTTAAGAGTGCTTACCGTGCTGCACTAGGGAAATCTCTGGGTCTTTGTCCGAGAGGTTGTCCGCTAGATACTGGGCAAGATTAGAGGTAAGTTCGGCATAGTTACAAACGAGCGCGTACGAAAGGGTCAATCCATGGCTACAACACCTACCCCGGCAGATAAATTTACCTTCGGTCTCTGGACCGTGGGCTGGCAGGCACGCGACCCATTCGGTGATGCAACTCGTGAAGCCCTTGACCCAGTTCGCACGGTTAACGAGCTTGCTTCGCGCGGTGCTTATGGTGTGACTTTCCACGATGACGACCTAATTCCATTTGGCAGTAACGATGCTGATCGCCAAGCGCACATCGATCGTTTTAAGGCGGCTCTTGCCTCATCAGGAATGAAAGTTCCAATGGCAACCACAAATTTATTTAGCCACCCAGTATTTAAAGATGGCGCATTTACTTCAAATGATCGCGATATTCGTCGGTATTCAATTAAAAAGACTATGCGCAACATTGATCTTGCTGCCGAATTAGGTGCAGAAATTTATGTTGCTTGGGGTGGGCGCGAAGGTGCTGAATCAGATGGCGCTAAAGATGCCTACGTTGCACTCGATCGTTTCCGCGAAGCATTTAACACTCTTGGCCAATACGTTTTAGATAATGGTTACAACATCAAGTTTGCGATTGAACCAAAGCCAAATGAACCACGTGGCGATATTTTCTTGCCAACCATTGGTCACGCTTTAGCCTTTATTAATTCACTAGATCACCCAGAACTAGTTGGTCTTAATCCAGAAGTTGGCCATGAACAAATGGCTGGACTTAACTTTGTGCACGGTATCGCGCAAGCGCTATGGCACAAGAAGTTATTCCATATCGATCTAAATGGTCAGCATGGGCCAAAGTATGATCAAGATTTAGTTTTCGGTCATGGTGATTTAAAGTCCGCCTTCTTCTTAGTTGATTTACTTGAACGCTATAACTACAGCGGTCCTAAGCACTTCGATTACAAGCCAGCTCGCACTGAAAGCGATAAGGGAGTTTGGGAATCAGCGAGTGCAAACATGCGCACTTATTTAATGCTGAAAGAGCGAGCACTGGCTTTCCGCAATGATCCACGCGTGATTAATGCGATGGCAGAGTCCAATATTCCGGGCTTAGCCGAGCCAACATTTGCTCCAGGTGAAACATGGCGCGATCTCGCAAACGAGTTCCTCGATATTGAGACAGCTGGCAAGCGCGGATATCACTATGAAGCACTTGATCAGTTGGCACTTGAGCACCTAATGGGTGCTAAGTAAAACTAGTTCAGATCTAAACGGCACTGCCGCGGCGAGAAACCGCATCAACGCCAGCTGAAACTAATAGCACTGCACCGGTAACAATGAACTTGATACCAGCTGCGTAACCGAGCAAACCCATTCCGTTATCAATAACGGCAACTACTAGGCCACCTAGAATCGCATCGCGCATCTTTCCTTTGCCACCGAACAAACTGGTACCACCAATTACTGCGGCGCCAACTGCATAAAGCAGAGTTGAAGAACCACCAGTTGTTGGTGAGATTGAGTTTTGACGTGATGCAAAGAGCAAGCCAGCGATTGCAGATAGCGCAGAACAAATTACGAAGGCTGCGATGCGAATATTTTTCACATTAATACCAGCGCGACGAGCAGCTTCGGCATTTCCACCAACTGCATAGATGTGGCGACCAAATGCGGTGCGACCAAGTACGAAGGTTCCGATTACAAGTAAGAACAAAATAACTGGAACTACGTATGGAATACCTTTGAGGCTAACAAGTTCGCGGTTGTTACTGCGCTCTAAGTTAAGGGCAAATACGGCAAGCCCTGAAACACCAACCAAGCTAACTGTTTTGATTAACCACAACTTAAATAGTTCAGCCTTTAAACCAGCTTTACGGCGAGCATTAATGCGGCTTAAACCAAGTAATACATAGAAAACTGAGGCGGCAATGTAGAAAGCCCAACTTAAAGTAGGCGAAAGATTGCTGTTTTGAATCGCTAAAACAGTTTCATCTTCAACGCGAATAGTTCCGCCTTCGCCAGCCAGAATCAGCAGAATTCCTTGGAAGCCTAAGAAGGCAGCCAGCGTTACGACGAACGATGGAATTCCAAGTCGGGCCACTAAGGTGCCTAATCCAAATCCCATTGCCATGCCGACTGCAATGCTGGCAGCAAGTGCGATGTACCAAGGTTGGCCATGATCGGTAATCAGAATTACTAGAACTGCGCCGCATACACCTGATGCGTAACCAGCAGATAAATCAATCTCACCTAATAGAAGTACGAAAATTAGCCCCATGGCAATCACAATTACTGAAGCTGCTTGAGTTAATAAGTTTGCAAAGTTGCCAGGCGTTAAGAAAACACTCGACATCGAACCGAAAACAATACAAAGTGCTATCAGGCCCAAGACAGCAGGCAGGGCACCGATATCGCCAGCTTTTACCTTTGACCAGTAATCATGTGCGGCGCCCTTTAGCGATGTCTCTGTAACTTCAGTGGCTGCAGTTGAAGTGCTCATTACTTAACTCCTGCCTTCTCGACACCAGCGGAAACGCCAGTTGTGATTAACTCAATTACCTGTCTTGGAATTACCTCATTCTTAGCAACTTGAGCTGCCATAGATCCGAGATAAAGCGCTGCGATGTTATCGGCCACTTCAAATACATCGTTTATGTTGTGGCTAATCAAAATTACGCCAAGGCCGTTATCGGCTAAGCGGCGCACTAAATTCAATACTTGTTCAGTTTGCGCAACACCTAACGCTGCGGTTGGTTCATCGAGAATAACCACCTTGCTATTCCAGAGCACAGCCTTTGCGATAGCCACAGTTTGGCGCTGACCGCCCGAAAGAGATGCCACAGTTTGGCGAATAGATTTAACGGTTCGCACGCTCAAACTATCTAGAGTTTTGCGGGCAAGTGATTCCATCGCTGATTCATCTAGCACCGGGCCCTTTTTAACTTCGCGGCCTAAGAACATATTGTGAACAATGTCTAAGTTATCGCAGAGCGCTAAATCTTGATAAACAATTTCAATACCTAAAGCAGTTGCGTCGCGAGGGCCAGTGATGTTTACAACTTTGCCATCAAATTTAAATTCACCATGATCCGGTGTGTAGATGCCAGCGATGCACTTAATTAGAGTGCTCTTGCCGGCTCCGTTATCTCCAACTAGAGCGGTAACTTGTCCGGGATGCACATCGAGGTTTACATCCTTGAGAACATGTACTGGACCAAAAGATTTATTAACTCCGCGAAGCGAGAGAATCGGTTCGGTCACTTTAAGCTCCTGTTCAATTTATAAAATTAATTACTGAAGTGTTACTAGTTTGGTGTTGCTTTACCTAAATTACAAGGATCTTGATCTGCGCATCTACTGACAATTAAGAAAGTTCGGCTCGAGGCCATTTGGCCCCGAGCCGAACTTTTTACTTATTTAACTCGATACAGATCGGAAATTAGATTCCGTTTGCTGTGCAGAGGTCTTCGATTTCAGCACAAACTGCTTCACGTGTCTGGAAGCCATCTGTGATGACGTCCTTAACGTTGGCCTTTGTGATACCGACTGGAACTAGTAGTACTGAAGGAACATCAATTGATCCATTGTTTACTGAACCAGTTGCTGTTGTTGCTTCTTCACCATTTAGAAGTGCAATAGCAAGAGCTGCTGCGCCTTCTGCTTCAGCCTTGATGGCCTTGTAAACAGTGTTTGAA
>Ga0222712_10004290_pt1 | contig 15025 bp, 19 predicted proteins | sample C33_657DmetaG_FD_165043 | JGI IMG/M metagenome (GOLD analysis project Ga0222712, IMG submission 165043) | Estuarine water microbial communities from San Francisco Bay, California, United States - C33_657D | ecosystem: Environmental > Aquatic > Marine > Unclassified | place: USA: California... | reverse complement strand
TAACAAACGTTGTGCCAGTAAGCCAGCCACCAAGGGCAAGATAAGCAGTGGGAAAAAGTAATAGTCCAGACCAACCCACAAATACAAAGCGATCTCGTTTAAGCCAGTCATCCAGGACATCAAACCATCCCCTCTGTGAAATTGGTTGTGAAAGAGTAGAAGAAGTCATAACCTCCTATGTTATTTCTCATATTTATCTTAACATAAGTTAACAAAGAGGTCAATGAGTCTTTCTACTTAGTTGAGTTTGAACATCTCTAACTTAGTTAAAGTTCCACCAGCGTCTCCACCAACAACTTGACTGGTTGGATTTCCAGTATAAACAGTAAATTCAATATAATCAGTACTACCATTCATTGTTACAATAGCATTAATATTCATTGTATATGTGTGTGTTTGTACTCCAAATACAGAAAGTGCAACTGTAGTTCCATTTCTTCTTATCTGAATATTTGACTGAACAGTATTCGTTGCCGCACCTGCTTCCCATTTTACCATTGCATTTATACAATAGTTTCCAGCAACAGTTGGAGTGATACGATTATTTCCAGAGTTGAACCAACTATTACCATCACTGATTGCAGAAAAACCAATTAAAGTATCAGAACCATTGTTTATTGTTTGGTTTGACGTTCTTGCTAGTTTTACATAATAATTTCCAGCTGCATTTAGATTACCAGTTAATCTTGCATTACCTGTTGGAGTAATTTCAAATGGTGATGATCCATTTGCAGCATTCGCATCATCCTCTTTGAAAAATCTTAAGTTGTTTGTATCACCATCATTATCAATATTCCAACGATATGCATTACCTGGTTTTGCTCTAAAAATAAGTCTGCCGTCTGCATTTGAATTATTGAGTATCTCTATTTTAGGAAGAACTGATAGTTTTTCAGTTGCATTATTAGTTCCTATACCAACATTACCAGTTGAATTGTGTATTCTTACTCTTTCACTACCACCAACTTCTACTGAAAGATCAGTTGTGTTTACAACATTTATTCTTCCAATTAGTCCAGTTGCATAATAAAAAGATAAGAATGATCCAGCCCTATCTTGAATATTAACTCTTGAAGTTCCAACTGATCCACCAATAATATTAGAACCTGCTCTTACAATTCCATCCCCATCATTTGATACTGCAAAAGTGTCTGCATATATGCCAGCAGCAAAAGACCCAGCAATTGATACATTACTTGATGGATTTGTTGTTCCTACTCCAAATTTACCAGAAACATATCCACCACCAGTTACTTGAAGTCTTTGTGATGCAGTATTTGTTGATGTTCCAGAACCAATCAATACTGGTCCGTTGGTGAATGTAGAAACACCTGTAACCTGAAGTTGAGTGACTGAAGCAGTACCACCAGTTACTGATGTAGATACTCCTGCAGTGGTTGCATAAGTGCTTACACCAGCAGTTGTAGAGTATCCAGAAGTTGTAGATACTCCTGATGTAGTTGCATAGGTAGCAATACCAGAGGTTGTAGAATATCCAGAAGTTGTAGACACTCCAGAGGTAGACGCATAAGTTGCGATACCTGCGGTGGTTGCATAAGTGCTTACACCAGCAGTTGTAGCATAAGTTGCGGAACTTGCATTTCCAGTTAGGTTCCCTACAAATCCACCAGTTGATGTTGTAACTCCAGAAACATTAAGTCCTTGTGTCTGTAATGTTCCATAAACAGTTGCACCATAACCTGTAGTTTCAAACTCTTTAGAGTTATCATAATAGAGTTCTACTGAACCACCATCAGTGAATATAGCAGCCGTTTTGTTGAAATTAGTATTTGTAATTCTAACTGCAGGTGTAGAAGCAAGGTATAAGTCCCCAACTCCAGTATCCCTAATTACATTATTACTTCCACTATAATAGATTTGGAAGTCATTATTATCACCAAGATATAAAGCGCCAGCAGTTGCAATCTTTACATTATTTTGGAATGTACTTACACCAGATACATTCAACTGAGTAACTGAAGCAGTACCACCACTTACTGATGTGGATACACCAGCAGTTGTAGCATAAGTTGCGGAAGTTGCAATCCCTGCAGTTGTAGCATAGGTTGATACTCCAGTAGTTGTTGCATAGGTAGCAATTCCTGCAGTTGTAGCATATCCAGAAGTTGTAGATAATCCTGCGGTGGTTGCATAAGTAGCAGTATTTGATGTTGTAGCATAAGTAGCAATACCTGCAGTTGCGGAATAAGTTGCTATACCAGCAATTGTAGAATAACCAGAAGTTGTAGATACTCCAGCAGTGGTTGAGTAAGTTGCCGATGTTGCATTACCATTAAATGAAGTTGCAGTAACAACACCTACACTCATTCCAAGAGAAGATGTATTACCTAATAGGAGTGTATCATCAAGGGTTTGAGAACCAGACCCACCAGCAGTTGCACCAATCCATTTACCAGAAATGCCATCGTATCTTAGATATCTACCATTTACTTTAGCAGAATCTCTGTCAATATCATCTAGAAATTCTAATCGCGTTTCTCCACCACCACCTATTGTAGAAAGTTGTTGTTGAATACGATTAAGAAATATTTTATAATGATTGTTTAAATCATCAAGTGTTGCAAAATTCTTATCTAAAGGAGTTAAAGGATCTTCTTGTTGTTTAATATGTGATGGTTCAGAAAGAAGACCTAAAGATTTCTCTACAATTTCTCCATTACTTTTAGGTTCTACTATTATTTCTTGAATAAACTCTTGCGTATCTTCTTGAATATTTTCTTCTTTGATAACTTCTTGAATCCAATCTTCTACTGCTTCTTGTACTTCTTTGGTTTCGGTTACTTTATCATTATATAAAAAGTTTTCAAATGCTACAAGAGCTTTCTTTTCTTTTTGCTTTTTCTTTTTTTCATTTTCTTTTGATACCTTTTTAATTGTTTTAACTTCTTCAAAAAGTGTATCTAAAGTAATTTCACCGACCAATCCTTTTATTTCTTCTTCTTCTTTTTTCTTTTGCTCTTCTAGTTTTTTCTGTTCTTCTAACTTTTTCTTTTTCTCTATTTTTTTGTAATTGGTTACTTCCGCAAAGATATCATTTAAGTTCAAATCTCCAACAATGGAATCAAACTCTGTTTTTTTCTGTTTTTTTTCTTCTGCCAATAATTTAAAAAAATCAGAGAGATCTCCAGACATATTAATACTTATCTTTTAATTAGTTACTTTCTAGTATTTATTTTAACATAGAAACCATTCATCCCCAATAAATTACTGAAAGAGTGAAGGCGACAAACACAATGATGGTGAATCCCATCATACCTACACCTGCCCAGATAATCCAGGGTTCCATAGGATGATGTTGATTATTATGAGACATAAAAAAGAGGGTTATTACACCCTCTAATTATATCAGTTATTCAGTTTTTATCAACCAAGAATACTTTGTCTCCACTCCTCACTCATATTCACCATAATAGATTCTGCTGCTTCTGGTGTTTCAGCATATCCTTCATCAAGTAAGTGTGAGAGGATGATGTCGTAAATATCATAATTTTCTAAAGAAAAACTTGGAGAATTTTTATCCTTCTTTTCTGGTTCATATGAACTTCTTTTATCTTTTGGAACCTTAGTTCCAAATAATCTATTATATTGACCTTTAGTTCGTTTTCCCAAATAACTTTTCTTAAATTCGTGAGATTTTCCTTTTGGTTGAGTGCCCCTTCTCTTCATTTTATCTTGTGCAGCAGCAAGATTTCCGTGCCTTGCATATTCTTTCTCTCCAGGACCACCTTTTTCAAAAGAACTTTTATCTGGATCGTCTACACCAAGTTGTTTTCTTTTTGCATCTGACTTTTCTTTAGGAGTTAATCCAGAAGGATTTGGATTTTTTTTATCATCCCAAGCAACCTTTCCTTCTGCCATAACAACTTCCATATATGCTTCTTGAAGACTACGAAAATCTTGTGCGCCCATCTTACGAATACTTTTTAGATATTTATAAAAAAAGAGACCCTTTCGGGTCTCTCAAAAACTATTGAGTTTTTATCAACCGATAGAAGGAGCGGTGAGAGCAACAGGAGTTGCTTCTGCAGCAGCAAGATCCAATGGGAAATTGTGAGCATTACGTTCATGCATAACTTCCATACCAAGACCAGCACGGTTGAGGACATCTGCCCAGGTATTAATTACTTTACCTTGACTATCTACGATAGACTGGTTGAAATTAAAACCGTTGAGATTAAAAGCCATAGTGCTTACGCCCAGGGCGGTGAACCAGATGCCTACAACAGGCCAGGCAGCAAGGAAGAAGTGCAGTGAACGGGAGTTATTAAAGGAAGCATATTGAAAAATAAGGCGTCCGAAATAACCGTGAGCAGCAACGATGTTATAGGTCTCTTCTTCTTGACCGAACTTGTAACCATAGTTCTGTGACTCGTTCTCAGTGGTTTCGCGAACCAGCGAGGAAGTAACCAGAGAACCGTGCATAGCACTGAACAGAGAACCACCGAAGACACCAGCAACTCCAAGCATATGGAAGGGGTGCATCAGGATGTTGTGCTCTGCCTGGAACACAAGCATATAGTTGAACGTACCAGAGATACCCAGAGGCATCGCGTCAGAGAAAGAACCTTGACCGAAAGGATAGACCAGGAACACTGCAGATGCTGCTGCAACAGGTGCAGAATAAGCAACACAGATCCAAGGACGCATACCAAGACGGTAAGAAAGTTCCCACTCACGACCCATATAAGCATAGATACCAATCAGGAAGTGGAAGACAACTAGTTGGAAAGGTCCACCGTTGTACAACCACTCATCAAGTGAAGCGGCTTCCCAGATTGGATAAAAGTGCAGTCCAATTGCGTTGGACGAAGGAATAACAGCACCAGAGATGATGTTGTTTCCGTACATGAGTGAACCAGCAACGGGTTCACGGATACCATCAATGTCCACTGGGGGAGCACCGATGAATGCAATGATGAAGCAAGTTGTAGCAGCAAGCAGGCAGGGGATCATCAGGACACCAAACCAACCTACATAGAGGCGGTTATCGGTTGAAGTTACCCAGTTGCAAAACTGTTCCCAAATATTCGATTGTGATTGTTGACGTGAAATTGTAGCAGTCATTTTTAAGAGTGTTAGATAAGAGTTCGGGGGTACGAACTGGTATCAGTATGTTCCACACCACCCTCTAGTGTGGATATGAGAGACGTTTTTATACACCCATAGGTCTCGGTTAACGGGTGTTCAACAATGTTAAGAGTTGTGATAAACCCGTAACATTTGTTTACCTATTTATCATACTACGGTTTGTCACACCTGTCAAGCCATCCACATATGGGTACATTCTCCTAAATAACAATAGTGTTTATCACAAAAATAAGAAAAATGAAAAGACTTCTACTAGCCTTTTCGTTATTCTTCGCAATCCCAGTTAATGCTGCTGAAATTACATCTAAAATCACTGATTCCGTTCAATTGAAAGTTGATGGTGCTGCTGTTCAATCAACCCGAATTGGTGCTTCCTATTCAGCGTCAGGAACCAATATCCAGTCTACATCCTTTGGTGGTGTAGGTGGTGCTGGAACCTATGATATCAATACTCCAGGTCAGGCATTTAGTTTCTCAGAAACTATTATTGATGCCGATACTCCTGTTCTTAATCAAACAGTTACTAATGGTGTAATTGGAACACCAAATCTCTATGGAGATAGTGTAACTCAAGTTGGTGGAGACAAAGGAACTCTTGCAGGTGCTCTTTCCCCAACTGGCGTCGCTACTATTACTGCTGGTGGAGCTGGAACCAGTGGCACTGCTCAAAGGTCCATTGAATTAAGCGTATTCAAATGAGACATTTAACTCCCGCTTTGCTTTTAGCGGCGGGAGTCATCTGTACTCCCGTTTACGCTGAGAGTGTTGTGCCTAATTTTACTAGAGGTACAATCAATGCAACAACAGAATCTACAACAAGAATTGTAGAGACAATCCGCCAAGTTGAGTATACAACTGGCACATCTTATACTGTAACTGGAACTAACATTAATATTCCTGGCACTCCCCAGCAAGGAGCAAACTATAGCGTTATGACTCAAGGTGCCCCATTCCAGTTCAGTGAAACTTATCTCGGACCTGGAGTGGCAAAAGAAACATGGATCGACAGAACTACAGAAACGGAATCAACCACTACATCAATCTCTGTCTTTACGCAATAATTACCAGTGGAACGGCACTCGCACAAAGCACTCCTGCTCCTAGTAACACTAACATTGCAGGTCCTAGTGCTAGTGCCACTGGTAATGTTACAAATCAAGCAGTTCAAGTTTTACAAGGACCATATGCAGTCAACACCTATGGTGGTGGAGTAAGTTGTCAAGGAGCAACATTTTCAGTTTCTCCATTTGGTATGAGTAGCAATAACACCAGTGATGACCCAGAATCTTTTGCATCACGTAATGGAAACTGGGGAATTTCTGCCGGTCTTAATATTCCATTAGATAGAAATCTAATGAACTTATGTAAAAAAAGAGCAGAAACTGAAATTGCTAGACAACAAGCAGAGACTGACAAAGCACGTTTAGACTTTGAACTTGTAAGATTATTAAAATGCGGTGAAGCACATAAAAATGGTGTGATGTTTCATCCCAATAGTCCTTACTATAAAATCTGTGCTGATATTGTTGTGAAATACCCAATAGTTGAGGATGTAGTCGATGGAACCAATACAACTAATTGATAACCCAAATCTAAAACATATAATCGGAAATAATCCGATTAATGTGCCAAAAACAAACGTACAAAATGCAAACATCAATAGAATATCTGGTCCATCTGTAATTTCAACTATAGATAAACCAACTATTCTTGGTGTAGAAGCACCTGTTGTTCGTGGATTGGAAATTCCTATTGTTGATGTTCCAAATACTACAATCAAATATCCAGTTATTAACGTACCAACTCAAGCACAATTTAATGGTGCGACAAAGGCGGAACGTGAAAAACAAGCAGCAGAACAACAACAAGAAAAATCAAGGGGGTTGCCTGACGCAAAACCACCAGACATTCCTCCTGCAGTTCAACAAATAACTCAACAACCTCCTGCACCTACTCCAGTTGCAGAAATTCCAGCAGATAAACCACAACCTACTTTTTCTGTTTATGGAGTCAATGTTAATTTACCTGATCCTTCTGTTGTTGCTACGGCTGGTGCTGTCGCCGTAGTCACTACAGCAACTACTATGATTTCTGGCATCGCTTTAAACATGATAAAGAATGCCGCTGAGCCTCTTCTCCGTGAAGCAGTCAAGAATAAATTTAAAATCAAAATCAAACAAGTTAAACCTGTACTTCATTATGTTATGACTGACACAGGACACATTGATATCTTTGAGTATTCTGCTGAGGGCACAAAACTAATTGATACTACTGACAACGTGGAGAATTACATTCGAGCACAAGTAGAAACAAACTCTTTCTACGAAACTGAAAACAAAATCATTATTGATGATGTCGTAGCAGATAAGTTTACAAAAGAAGGTCAGAAAAGATTTAAACCTCTGTTTGCTCCCGCAAAGAAGGTAGCGAAAAAGTTGTCCGCTCGTTTATCCTTTTGATTTATTTTTTAATTTAAAAGCAGCATCACCAAGAAAAGAACCTACAGCAAGCACAAGTACTTTTGCATATGCATCTCTACTTGTAGTTTCAAGTTCTACTTGACCTTCTGTACGAATAGCAACAGATTCTACAGCAGAAATCATAAATGCTGCCCATATGATTATAAACAGTCTAACGATATTAAAGTAAATCATTTTTGTCTCCTAGATTCTAATAAAGCAAAATCTTTTTTCTTAGTTCCACCATCATATTCCCAAGCGTAACCGGATTCAATCATCATCTCATTGACAGATTTTTTCTTATTCACAGCGGATACTTCATTATCTCCAATAAACAAATGTCCCAGAATTCTACCATACTTTTCGGTAGAATCTGGGAGTTCTGTTTTAACGATAACATCAGTTTGTCCTTCTAACTTTTTCTTGAGCCATTCTTTAACTTCAAGACCAAGTGCCTTTTCCTTTGCATCAGTTGTTCTGCTCTCTGGGGTATCGACGCCAGCAAGACGAATTCGCTTAGTAAGGGAGATATCAAAACCAAGATCAATAGCAGCGTCAATAGTGTCACCATCTACAACTTTAAGAACTGACTTGATTCTATAAATGTACGGATCTTTGTCTGCCATTAGAAAGGAAACTTAATACTTCCAGTATTTAGTTTAGGAATAGGTAATTTTTCAAATGCTTTATTGACTTGATTTTCTACAACTTTACCAACAAACTCTTCTGGATTATTAAGGATTGCTTCTGCTTTTTTATAAGTTACATAAGCACCATAACAAAGTACTCCACTAATTGCCAGACTCGTCGCTGACAGAATGATTGCTAAGTTCTTCATTTTTCATTTCCTCGTGTGCTAGTTTTAGTATGTAGTAAATTACATATGCAGTGAAGATAAGACCACATCCTAATATTGTAATCACTCCCCACGGCAATTCCATCAATACTTACCCTCAGTACAATACTGAACTTTCTTATTTGGATAATAAGGATATTTGCCCTCTTGAGGTTTCATCCATCCACATCCAATTAACCAATCCATTGTCATAGGAGTTGGTCTAATTTGATCCCATAATGGACCCTTAGCACACATCTCTAACTTTTCAGCAGTCACATTTGATTGTTCTTCTGCCCAGTTCGCATCTGCCTCCCAAGGAACGGCGCGACTCTGCATCATTGATTCATAAGTCAATCTCGTATTCTTCATTACCCAAGCAGGTATCTCGGAATCCTGATGTACCTGTGCCATAAAGGATGTTTTTAGTCCACCACCCATACAATCTTGAACGGTATGCCATCCTTCGTGTCTCATCGTTCCCAAAAACTCTCTTGGATCCTTGAGCAGTTCTTCATTAACAAAGAAACGATTATAGTTTGGTTTGTATAATCCTACTGTTCTTGGAGTAAAATACCTTTCTTCTGCAACATAAACAGGAACATTTACACCATCAAGAGCAGTAATAATTCTTTTTAGTTCTTCTCTGAATGGATCAAAGTCTGGATCTTTTAGTAGTTCAGAATCTACTGTAAGTTTTTCTATACCCTCAGTGCATTCTAGGAGTATCATACAACCCATTGCCTCTGCACTATAAGGTCTTACTGTTGGTTGCTTTGGTTCTAAAGATGATGCTATAGCAGGAAATGCTAAAGATAAAATTAAACCAGCTGAGGTGAGTAACTTTTTCATTCGTTCCACCATCCTTCTTCTTTGTGTATCCAGACTTTCAAATCTTTTACATAATTTCTCAAGATCTGGGCCTGTTCTTCATGCCAAAAATCACCCGTCTCCATGAAAAGACGGGTGTGATTATCTATGGCTTTGAGTATTTGATGGATTGGAGCATTCCAACACTCTCGTTTAGGAGTGTTCCATTCTCTTGGCATTGGTATGTAAACGTGTAGATTTGATTGTCACCTAGAAAATCTGTTTGACATAAATCAGGTCCAATCAACATATGGCCAACAATACTCAAAGTCACAAATTCAATCATTTTTTCTTGCCACCATTCTTCGCTTTTTTGGCATTCGCATTTCCAGAATTCTGCTTCTTATTATTAGCAGAACCCGCTCCACTCTTCTTGCCCTTGTTTGCTGATTTTGCCATTATGCTCCACCTGTGCGAGGTTGTACTTGACCTTCAAGAACTTCTACTCTTTCTTCAAGAGTTGGTTCTGCAGCAACAACTTCTGGTGCTGGTGGTTCTGGAGTTGGTTCTACCACAACTTCTCTGCGTGGATCTTCTTTTTTCTCATCATCATCACCACCCTTCTTCATCGTGTTAATACCAAAGGTTGCAGCAGAAGCTGTAAATACGGTAGCAATAAAAGTTGGGTCCATCTTAGCAAGAAGACCAGCATAACTAGCAGTTAAGAGAGCAGCAGACCAACTCAAAATAGCAACACGAATAACAGTACTCATACATTTACCTTTTTTGTCTTCCATCAGTCCTTGTGATGATGTCTTTGTTATTTAGGATTTTAGAACTTAAATTTAAGTTTTGCGGAAACTGCGGTGTTAGAAACACCATCATTAATTTGATGAATTCCTTCAATAACAACCATCTCTTTATAATCAACAGAAGCAGATGCTTCAATCATTCCACTGGTCTCATAAGAACCACCAACAGTCACTCCGAATAAATCCTTTTTATTTCCACCAAAGCGGTGTGAAATATTTAGACCCACCTCACCAGATTGTGAAGTTTTGTTTATAGCATCAACAGTTCTTCTGGATTGAATAGAACCTTTTTCAGTAAATCCGTCTCTCTGATAGTTACCAAAAGTATATCCAACAAATGGTCTTACATTCTTATTAAGATGCCAGAATAGTCTGTTATTTACAAACCATTCCTTTCCTTCTGTTGAACTTTCATTTCCAAATACACCTTGAACAGTTCTCTTGACATTATATTTGTTTTGAGAAACTCCAGCATTTGTTAAGAGCGAGAATGTATTTCCACGGAACATATTGAATATTCCATAATGATTTTTCAAGAGTTTAGAAGTGCTATCAACTCCACCCAAATCAACATTCATATTATTGTATTGAGCACCAATCGTCCAGGTTGGTTTAATATCAATCTCTAATCCACCACCAATGATTAAAGTCTTACCATTATATCCATTCTCACCAGAAGACCAGGCATAATAGTTATTATTGAATACTCTTACTCTATCTGTGGTTGGTTCAGTTGGTTCGTAAATAAACAGATTTTGCAATCCACCACCAATCTTATCTAAAACTTCGTATTGGTCAGTGCGTCCAGAAAGAACATCGTGATTATTTTGAGTATCAACAGAAAGAAGTAATGAACTTACGACTGTTCCATCACTGTAAGTATCTTGCTTCAATAATGGAGTTTGAGTTGTAGTTGCAAAGTCTCTTCTAATCTTTTGAACTCCATCCTTCTCAGACGCCTTATGAGTTACTTCTGTGGTAACAACAACTGGAAGTCCTGGTGCAGGAACAGTCACAGAGTTTAATAATGTTGGTGGTTGTGGTTCAGGAGTTGGTTCTGGTTCTGGTGTTGGTTCAGGAGCAGGAGTTGGTTCAGGAGTTGGTTCAGGGGCAGGAGTTGGCTCTGGTTCTGGAGTTGGTTCTGGTTCTGGAGTGGGTTCTGGTTCTGGAGTTGGTTCTGGTTCTGGAGTTGGTTCAGGAGCAGGAGTGGGTTCAGGTGTAGGTTCTGGAGTTGGTTCAGGAGCAGGAGTGGGTTCAGGTGTAGGTTCTGGAGTAGGTTCAGGTGTAGGTTCTGGAGTAGGTTCAGGAGTTGGTGTAGGTGTAGGTTCAGGAGTTGGTTCAGGAGTTGGTGTTGGTGTAGGTTCAGGAGTTGGTGTAGGTGTAGGTTCAGGAGTTGGTTCAGGAGTTGGTGTTGGTGTAGGTTCAGGAGTTGGTGTTGGTGTAGGTTCAGGAGTTGGTGTTGGTGTAGGTTCAGGAGTTGGCTCTGGTGTAGGTTCAGGAGTTGGTGTAGGTGTTATATCATCAACAGATGGAGCATCTGGATTGTTTGGAGCAACAGCAGTAAATGTCTGACCATTTGCTGTTGTAGTTCCAGGTTGACTATCAACCAAAAGAACTGGTGATAGTGCGGTATCTCCAAGGTTGAAAACTGCAAATCCTAAGAGATAATCACCATCGGCACCTACTTGATAAGTTGAATACTGCCATCCAGTAGAACCAAAAGAACCTGTTGAATAATCACCTGTTCCTGGATTAGTAAATCCAAGTAATGCATAGTTTTGAAGTTGATTATTAACTGTAATTGATGGAGAAGTTCCTGATCCCTGATAAACAAGTGAAGTGATAGAACCATCATTAAATGGAACATAATCAGTTCCAATGTAGTTCCAAGACATTGTATAGATTTTTCCAGTCTCTAAGGTGACTGATTTTGTAATCCAAGCAGCATCAGTTGGATTTGGATTTCCAAGTCCCGATGCTTGTTGCTGTTGAATAAGAAGATCTTTTATTGCTTGATTTTGTTCTGGTGTTAAACCAAGTGCTTCTGTTGCTTGGTTGAATGTTTGCTGACCGTTTGGTTGTAATGCAGCACCAGCAGTTCCGTAAGGAGCAAACTCCCAAGTTGTTGGTGATACTGCAGGTGCATAGTATGGATTAGGAGATCCATCAGGTAATGTTGGTTGTCCTATTGCAGGAAAAGAACCGGCATTGAAGATAACTGGATTATCTACAACACTAACACCAGTTCCTCCTCCATCAATTGTACTATCTAAGGTTCCTGTTTGATTTCCAGTATTCCATCCTGAGGTATCCCCAGTCTCAAAATCTGTTCCAGATATTGTATCTGCTAATGCTGCTGTTGATGCCCCCATTAAAAGAGCAGACGCTACAGCAAGCGCCTTTGTAGCGTAAGACATAGAAAGTCCTCTATTACTTAGTGTGTACTAAACGAAACAAACTAAAGTTGTTTAAAAGTAAAGTATTCACCAAGTCACAGAGGACTCGGAGTATGTAGATTCAGACCAGTTAAGATCAAGAATCAGATATGATTTTTATTATTTATCCTTTTTTCCAGGCTTCACCTTCTGCTTTTCTTCTACGAGCAAGACCTGCTTCTACATTTGAACCAGGATTGCGATAGAGAAATAAAGCATCAGGAACTAAGTCCCATTCTTTATTCTTCAGGCGTTTAGTAATAGTATTAAAGTTATCGCCACCGTAGAAACCAGCACCGAGATTATAAGCAAAACTGAGCAGAGCGCCTCTTTTTCCATCCGACATTTCACTCCAATGAGGGATTTTACGCAAGGCAGGAAGGAATTCTTTCTTACATTGTTCGATAAGAAGTTCATCTGCTTCTTGCTGAGTTAAAGTATCACCAAGTTTAAATGGTGAACCATCTTTCTTGCGAGTGGAACCCCAACCAATTGTGATTGGAAGTCCACCAGTAAGAGGATCAGGATATGCTTTTAGATGACATCCTTCAAACTCTTTGATGAGTTTAAGACCCATCATTGGAACATCATCACCACCAACTACAGGTGCTGCAGCAGCAGGAGAGGATGCTGGTGCAGCACTAGTCTTTTTTCCTCTATAAATCTCCGCCCAATCAATATTATCTTCTAGATACTTAACTGGTAAGTTGTCTTCTAACCACTGCACTGCTTTAACGTGATTAGGATTCTTCTCGTCATAAAACTTGAAGAAGTTATGTAAGTCGATTCTTGCCATTGTTGTCTCCGAAATACCGTTGATAAAGTTCGTTTGCTTCTACATGCCTACCATTATTTGTAAGATCTTTAATCACCTTAAGCATCTTTGCCTTAAATCTAGTCGAAGATTCTGCCCCATCCATCGTTGCCTCCTGGACACCAACGGTGCTTAAGAACTGCTTTGGTATAGATTGTTTTCTTACCGTTAGTCACAGGACCAGTGTAGTTATCATTCAATGAACCATAAGGATCATTAACATAATATCCTTTACCATCAGGAGTCTTACCGATTACAACACACATGTGCCCACCAGTAGGTGCAGAAAGAGAACCCCTGTGAAGGATACCAATAACGACAGGCTTCCCAGAGTCAAGACTTTTATCAATATCAGCGAAAGAAAGATTGTAACTAAAGTGTGACTTAACTCCAAAACCTGCAAGTACCTTCGTTTGTACCGCATGATCCGTAGTATCACCAATCGCAAATACTTTCTTGACGTATTCATCGTCGCCTTTAATGCTTCCTGGCTTGAGGAAAGCAAGGCACATAGCGCACGATGAAGAGTTGCAAGTTCTATGTGCATCTCTATAGTTATCTACTTGGTTGAAGTAAGGAACATCTAGAACTGCTGGTGTAGGGGGTTTAGTTCTAAACATTCCAATCCAATCTGTTTCTGCATCATCAAGAAATTGAGCAGGAAGGTTATCCTCTAACCACTGAACCGCAGCTACATGGTTCGAATTACTATCATCATAAAACTTAAAAAAGTTATGAAGATCTAGGGTCATGGATTATCTCTATAAACACTAACGTATTTATAAAAAAAGCGCCTCTTTGGACGCTTTGATTATCTTCAAGCAGTAACAGTTTCTCGGACTGTAGATTTCACATAATCCAGAACATTCTCAGGAGTAGTTGCTTCATAAGGGTCACTGTCTGCGTTGTCGCGCTGACCTGCCTCAACGAATAGTTTTTCGATGATTCCGTTATCCACGACCGCAGCATAACGCCAAGAGCGATCACCGAAACCAAGGTTAGACTTATTGACGAGCATACCCATAGAGCGTGTGAAATATGCATTTCCGTCTGGAATAAGTTTTACTTTTTCGATGTTCTGGTCTTGTGCCCAGGCATTCATCACAAACCCATCATTAACAGAGATGCAGTAAATAGCATCGATGCCACTACTAATAAAGTCGTCGTATTTCTCTTCGAATCCAGGTAGCTGATAGGAACTGCAAGTAGGAGTGAAAGCACCAGGCAGGCTAAACAGGACCACACGCTTTCCATCGAAGAGTTCAGAAGAAGTACGGGTTACAAACTCACCATTCTCACGAAATACGAATTGTACTTGTGGAACTTCGTATTGTTCTTTACGCATTTTAACCTCCATCACCAAATACCAGGAATAATTTGGCCAGTAAAGGCATAAGATCCCATAGCGGCAACAATACCGATCATTGCTGCCCAACCATTAATGCGTTCTGCGCGTTCGTTCATTGTTTTTCTCCTTTATTTTACTTTAGAATAGATAGATGTTTCACCATAATCGCGGTGAGTTTTATAACCAACAACTGCGCCCTTGGTATTCATCAAAGCAGGCATAAAGGCAATTGTAAAGAATACTGCTGGTGCTCCAATAAACAGAGCAGCAACGATTACATAGTAAGTCAGCAGTTCAACTAGAGAGTGTTCCATTATAAGGGTGTTGTTGTTTAAGTTCAGGATTTGGTTGTGAAGGAACAACTGGGTTCCTTGACTTGTTTTTAATTACGATGAAAGCATCG
>Ga0222712_10004289_pt1 | contig 15025 bp, 19 predicted proteins | sample C33_657DmetaG_FD_165043 | JGI IMG/M metagenome (GOLD analysis project Ga0222712, IMG submission 165043) | Estuarine water microbial communities from San Francisco Bay, California, United States - C33_657D | ecosystem: Environmental > Aquatic > Marine > Unclassified | place: USA: California... | reverse complement strand
CATTATCTTTTTCTTTTTATTGTAAAACGAAAAAACCCCTGGTCTCCCAGGGGCTTAATCATGTCTAGAAACTAAACCCGGATTAAGTCGGCTGAAAGAACAGCCTCCCAATCAACCCTCTTAATTTGTTTTAATTGCTCAAGGCTATTAAACTTTTCACCCGATAAGGACATCTGAAGATCTTTAATCTCCCGAGCTGTCTTAAGACCGATACCCTTAATATGATCAGCGATCATCTGAGGGGTAGCGCTATTAATGTTTAAACGCGTTTCGGGTGGAAATGTACGAGGCTCTTCTTTAGCGGCCTTATCCTTAACTTGAAGAGTTGCAACTTTTTTGGTTGCGACTTCATCAGGGGTAAGTTCAGTTTTGTAAGCGGTATAAAGGCGACCGTCTTGGTCTTCGACCATGAACCAATCGCCGTTATCCCATTCACTTACAACTTTAACGCGAGCGCCTGTTTTGCGATGCTGGTAAAGCATAAGGACCAGATGTTTTAATTTCTGGTCCTAGTTTAACCTAATCAGCTAACAGTGCGGCCGAGGATATACTCTTCGATATCTTCGTAGCCAGGAGCGTCGTCAGGCTGGATGTAGCACACTTCAACCACGAGGTAACCCTTGAGGCCAGCGTTGTAATCAGCATCAGCCAGATACACACCACCAGACACGCCAGTGTCAGTGTTGGTACCGCGAGCGAACACTTTGAAGGTGGTGGCGGAAGTCAGGGACTTGTACACGCCAGAAGGGCCAACGCCAGTCGCACCGGTAGCGGTGAGGAAAGGAGTGGAGCTGAGGGCTTGGGAGCCAGCAGCGAACACAATCTTGGCAGACGCATCACCAGACACGGTGGAGGTCAGGTTGGCCTGAGCGATAGGCTCGCCCACACCGGTCACAGCCACAGGGCCGCTATCGTTACGGCCGAAAGTAACAACGTTACCAGTAGCAGCGTAGATACCGGTAGCAACGCGACCGTCACCCCAACCAGAAGCAACCGAGATCGCTGCGCGATACACGAAAGCAGGCTGGGTGGTGTTACCAGAGATCACCATGCCGGTGATGTCGGGGCGGGTGTCGTCCTGGCGGTAAGGCGAAGGAACGATCACATCCATGGTCTGACCCTTGGTGGCGGCATCGCCAGAGGCCCAGGCCACAGCAACGTAACCACGCTGCTGGAAGTAGCGGTAGCCAGGGACGGCCAGCACCGAAGTGGGGCCGCCCTTGGAAGCATCATTGGTACCGTTGTCGTTGGTATCAATGTTCTTGTACCAGCCGTTCAGAGCGTTGGTCCAGTTACCTGGATAGATCTTTTTGGAAGACAAGTAGGACATTTATTTCTCCTTTAAGTTGGATTTATATCTTTATCAGATGGTGCCGTCGTCAGAGACGAAGCTGAATGCGGTGGTTACGAAGTCCTTGTTCAGGATTTCGAAGCCTGCATACAGTTGCCAAATCAGAATAATAAAGCGGCTGAAGTCGTCGTTATTGTTGATCAGAACTTGAGCGTTCGGACCACCGATACCCACGCCGATAGCCTGAGGACCGAAGAAGTAACCTTGAGCAACTTCCTGGTTGGAGAAGGTGTTAGCACCATCGCTAGCGAAGGTTGCAGACACAGTCTTGGTTGGGAAGTTGGTCGACTCGAAGAACTTCACACCTTCGAACTGAACGCCGGTCGGCATCACGGGCTCACCAGCCAGGAAGTAACCCTGACCAGCCTGGGGACCCATGTAGAAGCTGGCGTTGTTAGGCATCATGGGGTTGCCCATGTACATGCCTTGACCAGGATTGCCGCTGTAACGAGCGATCTCACGGAAGTCAGGATCACGACGCAGGTGCATCATGAAAGTGGGATCGCAGATGCAACGATACAGACCATCAGCGAAGGTAGGAACGTTGCGCTTGCGCAGGTCCTTAACAACGGTCAGAAGGTCGGTACGCACCTGGAACTGCTGCACCTGAGCGGCGTACTCAGCAGCGGTGTACGAAATCGAACCATTGGCAGCTTTGCCTTTGCCACCAGGGAAGTAGTAACCACCTTGGGTGCTGGAAGCTTCACCGTTTGCTTCTGCTTTGGCAAGTTCGTCGATAAAGACGCGGTCGCGCCAGCGGCGATAGTCGTCGAGCAGGGTCAGCGAACCAATGCTCTGGTGGAACATATTGAGGTTACCGGTGTCCAGCAGCAGGCGCTGGGCGGTAATCAGGGTTTCACGAGCAATCTTGAAGGTGCTGGGTTGGGTCGGATCACCCGGGTCCGCAGGACCAGTGTACTCCTTAAGCACCACCAGGACTTTCTCCTTGGTGATGTTACGGCTGTTGGCAGTACCGATAGTCTGATCAGCGATACGCTCCCGGCTATCCTTGGTGCCAGGGGTACCCCAGAACTTATAGCGGTCGAGCTGAACAGTTTGACCGGGCTGACGAGTAAAGTCGTGAACCACAACGGGCTCTACGGCCATCTCAGCGATGTAAGCAGGGTGGGGACGGTAAAGTTCCGCACCAAGAATCTTTGGAAAGTCGTTCTCCTGGTCTCTAGTTTCTTAGAGGGGTGGACTATCTCTTCATCCCTGTGGGATGCCGGACGCTAAATCTGGTATTACGTAACAAGAGCGTGTTACCCCCAGTAGTCTCTGCACCTTCCAATCACGCTTGATTGGCTTGGCTCAGGATTACCCTCGTCTTTACGTTAGGGCTTCCCTGAATTCATCCGGTTTTCACTCATCGATTGCTCGGTGAGGTGACAACGTTGAGCGTTCAGTTGAGGCATGCTATTCTTTTGGAAACTTGTTTATGAACAAAATGAATCCAAAACTTGTTCCCGGATTTGGTAATCTTTACTTAACGGAAGAAGGAAAAGCTTTTGAAAAACAACTTGATCCCGATAATCAAGAATATTTTCAAGAGATACCCATTCGTTCAACCAGTGTTTACAACCGTATTTCAGTTCTTGTTGATGGAAGAAGAAAACGCTTTCATCTTCACGTCTTGATGGCTGTTGCTTTTTTAGGATTAGATCTGCGTTCTCATGGAACCAGTAACTTTTCCTTACAAGTTGATCACAAAGATAATGACAAGAGAAATAATCGACTTGACAATCTTGAGATCGTTACCAAACAAGAAAATTTAACAAGAGCCTGGAAAAACGGTTGTTATAAAAACAATGGCTTTGCCAGTAAAGGTGCGCCGAAAAAATCTTTAAGAAAGTTTTCTTCGGATGACGTGTCTCAAATCAAAGCTTTAAAAGAAGCAGGTCTGTCTTATCGAAAGATTGCTGAAAAGTTTGACTGTAACCACGGAGCTATTTACCAAATCTTGAAAGGCTATACCTACCAGGATCTGAACTAGCTATCAATAAACACCTTGGTGTATCCTCCAGTGTCAGTGTTTTTATCGGGTGAAAGATAAAGACACGTGTGTCTTATCTAACACAAATTTTAGCAGGTACTTAGCCTACATCACACATATTGTGTGGATGCAAGCGATTTGACGCCAAATTGTGCGCTTGGGGTGTTGTTAGAGCTGTAGCCCTCTGGGTCGATAGCCATGCCTTGCTGGAAGCCTGGAACACCTAATGCACCAAGACCAGCGCCAGCGGCTACACCACCGAGACCTGCTAAACCAGCGGCAAGTGGAACACCTGCAGCGGCGGCAGTTTCTTGGCTGATACCACGGTTGATTAAATCAGCCAGTGGTCCCATTGCTGTACGCGCCATTGCAGCACGCTTGCTACCAGCAGGAGCGTTTGCTCCAACAGCACCAAGGCCTTCAATGGCTTGGGATGCAAGTGCAGCACGGGCTGGGCCAGCATATTTACCGGCAAGGCGTGCGGCACCTAAGGCACCACGAGCGCCAAGACCAGCAGCAACGCCACCAAGTACTGCACTACCGGGATCTTCGCCTTGTGCGGCAAGAGCCCCACCGGCTACCAGACCGGCAGCGGCGGGGACTCCGTATGCAAGCAAAGGACGACGTTGTCCTAATGGTTGCATTTGCCTCACTCCATCACGAAGAGTTTGTTGGACACAACGTTAGGCTGGGCCTGATTCAGAACACGCCATGCATTCTGAGGATCACGCGTCATCATGTCGTTGAAGGTGCCCCAGAAGTTGGTGGGCTGCTGAGGAGCAGCTGCAGCGGGAGGAGCAGGGAACTCGCCGTAGTAGGAAGGATCAACTTCCTGGGTCGGGTAACCATAGGACTCCAGGTCTGCTTCACCCTCGTGCACGGGGTAAGGACCTTCAGGACCGAAGAAACGCAGAGTGTAATCACTCAGCACATCAGGGTTAGTCAGAATCTCGTTATAAGCAAGATTCTCGGTATGGGACTGAACCGCAAATTCAGCATACTGCTGGAGAGTCTCGGTCATCTCCTGGCCCCAAGTGACGGCACTGTCAAGCAGGCCTTCAAGCTGCAGGGCGTAATTATTTAGAATTGCGGGCGCTTCGCTTCCGAACGCGTCGAGGACTTGCAGGCTTTCCTGGCTGATCCCCTCCGAGGAGGTTGGGGAATAGCTGGGCGAGTAAGCCTGGTTGGTTGACCAGGTCTGCGGAGCCGATTGTTGCGTAGCTGGGCTTACTGTCGAACCGTAGTTCGCTGGGGCGTAAGTCGTCGTCGGAGCTGATGGTTGAGCCTGGAACGGGGATTGAACTGGTGCGCTCAGCAGGTTCACCACCTTGTTGAACGCCGATTCCCATGGATTGCTCTGAGGCTCCGCCGATTGGAATTGGGGGGCGTACTGAGTAGGGCTCGAGGGTTGGTAAGCCGGGGCCGCCTGAGGTACTGCCGCCTGGTAATTGACCGGGGCTGCTTGGTACGCTGTTGGGGCTTGGCTCGGCTGGTAAGACGGAGTCACGTAACTGCTCGGCGCTACTGCCGGAGTCGGGCTCGTCTGTGGGATCGATTGGACGGTAGCGTCCTGCATAACTCATCTCCTTTTGTAATGCCTCTAAGGTTCGATACAGATATGGAGTTAAATCCAACCTGGGATCGGCAGCCATCGGAAGGTTCGGTGACTGCGGGTGAGGGGTCTGCATCAGGCCACCCACCAGGCGAGAGAATTGGGCAAAAGCGCCCTGTAATTCACTCACCATCCTGAACGGGAACCCAGATAACATCTCGGCCCGTTCCTCATCCGTCTTAGACGGAAAGAGGTATTTCAGTGCTTCAATGCTATCAACACCTAATTCTTGCAAGTTGCGTACCACAATGGAATTGTTTAGTACGTCTTGCGTGGAGTCCTCGTAAACAGGTCCCGTCCATCTCCACAGCATAGTAATATCACCATCGGGAATGAGACCTGTCACACCGGGCGGTACTTGACGCGCATCAATACAAGCAGTTAGAGCAGCCTGAACTTGATCTTCAAAGGCGACAAGAGCTTGTTGATATGCATTCTTTTCTTCTTGCGAAGCAGATGCGGCAGGTTCAACTGGACGCTCAATGCCAAGAACCGAAGCCAATGACATTCGAAACAGCTGCTCTTCCTGGTAGATAATCAGCTCTAAACAACGACAAACGCCATAAGTATAAATAGCATTTGCTTTCTTTTTAGAAGTAGCTGATACTCGTCCAAAGAGAGACTTGTATTCAGTTGCGGTAACACCAGCGGAGATTGATAACTCATCCACACCGCCTAATGCAGTGCGAATTTCTTCGCGGTATTGACGTGCAAAATTATTTTGATCGCCGGTGATTGCATCTGGAACAATGTACCCAACACGGTCGTTTGGCTCCAGGTTTGCAATGACTCGTGGAACGCGGATCTGACCGTCAACACTGCGGCCAACAGGATCCGACTTAAAGGTTGAGCGACTCAGGGGACTGGCACCAGCGAAGCCAGAGTTTGCAGCAATAGAAGGACGTTGGACAATGGACTCACCACCAGCTTCAATCAAGTCCGTCTTGGGACGTGAGGAAAGAAGGGTTGGGTTCCCAAAGAACTGCACGTTCTTACGCATCGTGCGCACCAACTCATCGTGCGTAACGATATGGTTGGCTAATGCATCAAACTCACCAACTCCATCTTTAGAAAATCCTTTTGGATTGTTAAAGATTTCTACACAAGGAATAAAACCAAGGGAGTTCTTGAACGTTTTTGTTCGACCTGGCGACATACCGGATGGCATGTCAAAAGTCATCTCCGCATCGGAGTGGGTTTCTTCAATTTCGTTGGCCTTAATTGAGAGACGAATATATCTTTTTGCTCCAGGCTCACCTGTGACTGAGGTGCCTGTCATGTTGATGACATTAATGCCATCATGACCGCCACCTGGCTTCCGAACTTTGTAACTGTAGATGATTACAACTTCTTCTAGTTCACCGTCAATGTTGTAGTAGCTACGGTATTCGTGCTCTCGGAAATAGTAAATTCTGTAGTTTTGTTTTGTTGGACGGATATAAAAGATACCTTTGCCATCGCAAAGGAAATAATCCCAAATGGAATCAAGGCGTACGTCAATCTGGTTGTATTTAACTACACGATCAACAAAGTCTTTGCGTTGAGCCCCAAAGTTATCCTGCCCAGGAAAAAACTCGACACCCTGGCGGATGCCGAATAAACGCATCTGAGCCAGATGCGAAGCAACTACGCCCGTGTCAACAACCGTACCTGAATCTTTTTCAAGGTACGATTCAACGATTTCGTTGAGTCTGGCTTTCGCGTCTACGGCCATTAACTATCAGCCTTTTTACTTAACTCAATCTTAGCAGCTTTCTTGTGCTGTTTCCGATGTAAAAGCCAACGATCAAAATACGCAAGCTCCGCAGGAGTAAATAACTCCGGATGCTTAAGTGCTTCTTTCGCTAGCTTTTTCTTTTTCATCTCAAGAGATGTATTTACCAATGAACCCGGCGGGTGGTGTGCCTTGAGTAAACATCTGAGGTTGATAAGAAGGTTGCGTCGGAGGGAAGGCGCGATCACGGAAGCTATCCAGCATCATTTCTTGCTGCATTGCATCGTTAACGGCATCAGGGACGATGGGCATATTTGAATAATCGCCATCACGTGGACCCATGTTTGTTGTATCCCCGTACATGGGATAGCTTTGAGCCATCATGCCACCCACGTTACCAACGCCTGCGAAAGGAAGCTGGGGGCCAGTGCGCTGTAAAAAGATTTCTTTTTCGCTTGGATTATCTGTACGTACACCTTTGTTGTAAATTTTTTGTTGACGTGCATCACGCTTGAAAGCGCCTGGGTCAATTGCACTACCAGTGCCGCCCATGAAATTACCGCCTGCCAAAAAGTTGCCTGGTGCTCCAGGGACATTGGCTTCTCCGTAATACAGCATGTCAAATACTCCGATGTTTTTATTCTACTCTTCTAAAACTTCGTAGCCGGCGGGGTCGTGAACTTTGGTAATCGCGATACCTTCGCCTCTGACATCCCAATTGAGAATATCTCCTTCTTGCCACCCAAGGTCTTCGATTACTTCCTCAGGGAGAGTGATGAACTGATCTCCGTTTTCGTCCTCTTGGACCTCAAGGATGTAGCTCATTTTGACAAAATCTTTTCCATTAGCTTATCAAGTTTATTATTGATTTCACGGAAGTTGTTATGCATCTCCTGGATCTCCCTTAGGAAGTCAACCTTAAGAACGTATTCCATAGGCATACGGTTAATTTGATCTTCCAAGATGTCAATCCGTCTCTTCTGTGATCCAGTATAGTCAAAGGATTGCTGAATCCGTTCGCGTTGACGATCCAGTAATCGGTTCGCGGCCCAGCTGCCACCAGTGATAGCAGAAATAATCGCTGTCAAACCAATTGCGAGATATTCCGGACCCACGTTTATAAAAAGTATTTTCTTTAATTCTAAGTTTAGTAATCAAGTTGAAGTTGTCCTTTTCTTGACAAACCCGTCACAAGCCAGACCAAGGCGTCGACGCAGTCGTCGTGACTACTGACACCAAAGTTAGTCAGCTCTTCGAACATAGTTGTGAAGTTACGGTAACGATTGAAGATGATCTTGCGGTCTTCAAACATACCCATGATGCCACGGAATCGTGCAAGCTTGTCAGCACGGAAACCTTTCACCGGATGCCAGATTAAGTTGTAAAGACTTTCTTCGTTCAGGCAAACACGTTTAAAGTCTGCTTCCAAGGAAGCCTGGTAACTAACGGCTTCACTCCAGATGTCGCACGTGGAATAAGTCGGGAAGTAATTATCGTTTGCATCCTTGCCAAGAACGGACCAGTCATTAAGAAGTTCTTTGAGTGCATCAAGCTTCTCCAAGTTACCCATGACTCGCAAGCGCCGATAATCAATGATGTGAATGCGGTCGCCAATACGACCGCCAAGAATCATGACGGTGTAATCGTTCTTTTCTTTAGTGCCAGCGGACAAGTCAACCCCAACACCAAGCGTGTCAAACTCCGTAGCGATTTCTGCTTTGACGATCAGCTCAGGCGCAAGCGACAACTCGTTTTGCCTGATGATCTGATTCATGTACTGGAATGAAAAAGCAATTGGAGCTTGCCGTTTCTTTTCCTTTAGATAATCCAATGACCACATGTCGGGCCAGTAGGAAAGTTCGTCGCCCGTCTTAGGGTCTGTTGAGATAGCCGAGAGAACAATCTGAGTCCAGTTGTTTTGTTCGTTAAATGTGGTGGCGTGAATGTCATCATGCCTGAAACGCGTACCAAGGCAAATTGCCCTGCCACCTTCAAACATGGTGGGAGCAATCACTGCGTTCCAGTTGTCCTGCATCATTTTCCTGATGTCAGGGTTGGAAATATCTGCAGCTGATTTGATGGCGTCATCAATCATCACAAGATGAGAACGCTTGGAGGTCACCGAGCCTTTAAGGCCTGCGGCGCAGAGCGTAAATTGTTCGTCACCTGTAACATCAATGCCGGCAAACTTATGGTCGATTGACCAGTACTCGTTGCTGGTGACGTTCTTGAGTAGGCGCACCTCTGGGAAAACTTCTTGGTAGCGCTTACTTTCAATAATTCGTTTGATTGTTGCGGACTTAGAACGTGCAATATCAACCGTATAAGAAAGATAAAGAATCTGCAAAGGCTTCTTGGCTTGCGTATGGATGCCAATGGCCCATGCCGTAAGCAACCCCAAGACTGTGCTCTTTGCCGAGCCACGGGGTGCAAGCAAATCTACGTTTGGCCCAGCAATACGCAGAAGGCAGCTACTGTCTTCTTCTGTTACAAAATGCCGATGCCAATCCTTATGATGCTGAGCCGGAGGTTTATCTGCAACGTATTCACAAAAGTAACCAAAATCTGACCGAGCTTGTTTAAGAGACTCAAGGTTTTTATTTGGTTTAACTGCGTAATTTTTGGAAGCCGCCCTTGCGTTTCTTCTATAGGCTAAATGAAGATAAGAAGGCACGGCTAGCTTTCAATGTTATTGAATACTAGCTTACTCTTCGGTTTGCTTACGTTTTTTGTTTTGGTACTGACGGGCTTTATCAAGAGCAGCTTTACGTTTTTCTTTATCGTTCATTTCAGAACCGTCTTCTTTTTTGGCCTCTTTTTTCTTAAAGTGCTCAAGAAGCTGAGGAGGCATTTTACCTTTAGCCATGCTTAATCTTTTTCTTTTATTTTAATAGGAGTTTATTCTTCTAGTTGCATGCGAGCCCACACACTCATGGTTGCTTCATGCAAAGGTCCTTCGATTGGATCGTCTTTAAAAATAAACATGATTTCACGAATGGCACGATCAGCTCCAGCCATTAGTAAACCTTTGCGATCCTTAGAAGAAGTATATTGCTCAACCTGGTGAATGGTTCCACGGAGTTCTTTTTCCATGGAAGCAATACGGGCAACGCCTGCATCACGTTTAACGGCCATATTTTCAATGTCGTCTCGTAATTTGCGGATGTCCTCTCGCATTTCTTCAATTTCCATCAAGAGCATCTTGCGATGATCCGGTTTTGGGTAATGGCTTTTAATCCAAGCTTCGCAAGAAACAATGTTTCCTACGTACCCCAAAAAACGTGAATAAAGAAATGACTCAATAAAAGAATAATTATCTGCTACAAAAGCATGGAAAGACTCTTGGACAGAGTCTTCCTGCTCTAACAACCAATCTTTAAAAGCATTTTGATCGGCGTGAATAGGAACAACCGATTGCTTAGTATGCGTAAGCTTGCCTTGCCGAACGCTCATTCCACTGCTTCTGACGATACTGAGAAGATTCTAGTTCACCAAGGAGACTTCTGAATCGTTCTGGATCAAATTCGTCGGCTGCAATAGTAGATTGCCCTAACAAATAATCATTCAGGCTTTGATCAAAACCACCTGTTTGTTGCTCTGAAGTAGATGCTGTTTGTTGTGCAGACGGCGAAGATTCCTGTTGTGATTGCAAAGAATCAAAATAACTTTTGAGATCGCTTGTTAAATCTGTACCAAAAGCACTGAGGCGTGTTTCTAAATCATCCGCCGTTAAATCTGTTTTATTAGTGGTGTCGTCGGTTTTATTGGTAGTGTCGTCGTTTTTATTGGTTGTATCATCACCGGACGTTACGGTAGTCCTTAAGTTCCTAAGCGTTTCTTTTTTCTTCTGTTGTAAATTTTCTACGCGTTTATCTTTGCCAAGATCTTTGAGTTTGCCTAAAACGTCCTTATATTTTTGTGGATCAGCAAGCCCAGCGCTTGTTGCGCCAGAAATTAACGTTTTGGCTTTTTGAGTTAATTGATCAATACGCTGTTCTTGTTTTTGTTCTTGTTTCTTTGGTTCTGGAGCAGTGGGCTTAGGTGTTTCACGCGCTTGCGGCGCAGAGGGCGCAGACGGCTTTGACTGGGAGCCGCCGCCACCAGAAGATTGGCCGCCGCCTCCGCCACCACTTTTGTTTCCGCCGCCACCTCCGCCACCTCCAGAAGGTGCAGACGCCTTAGATCCACCGCCGCCTCCTCCTCCAGAGGATTGGCCGCCACCGCCGCCGCCACCGCCTTTGTTTCCGCCGCCGCCTTTATTTGCCGCCATAACTACTCCTCAAGGATAGGTAAAGGTTTTGTCTGAACCTCTTGTTCTTGTTTAGATTTTTTCAAGTCGTCCAGTAAACCTTGAAAAGCTTTCACATCAAACGGTACGTTTAATGGGGAAGTTGGTTTAACAAAAGGAGACCTAAAATCCATTGTTATTACTGAGTTAATTATATCAGCGTTTACCGGAAGGCATACGGGATTAAGTTGTAAAGGCTAGTAGCTTGACCAACTTTTTGCCCTCTTAAATTTGTTAAAGCAGATAGTTTTTGTTGGCGTTCAGAAGACTTAGCCTGGATCTTATAGGGATCAACAGAAGTAGCGTACAACATTTCGGCTACGGTTGAACCAGGGAAATCATCAGGGTTTAAGCCAGCAAATGGCCCTTTAGTTTCTCCCGAAGCAACAGTAGAAACAGTAGGAACCGTGGTATCTGTATTAATGTCAATTCGCTCATTGGCGTTCCAAGTGCCTTTGCTGGGGTCTAAAGAATAGTTTCCTTGCCCCATAAATTTACCAATTTGATCACCTAGCTCAGATTGAGCAAAGTTTTTAGCAATATATTCACGGATATCTCCGGCACTATAACCGGCTTCAATTGCTTTATTTAAATCTTTTTTAGAAAGAGGATCATACTTGGTATATTTTGCACCTTCTTGTTTAAAACCTTGTTTTTCAAAAATATCTTTTGCCTTGCCACCGAAACGGTCGATTTTAAAATTACGGGAAACAGTAGCAAGAAAATCTTCAAAATCTTGGCCTGATTTTTTTGCACCCCGTTGAAGCTCGGCTCGGGTAATTGTTTTACCTTTGCCTTTATCCCCTTTAAGTGTTAAAGCTTTAGCAAGTGCTTCCTTTTGTTTGCCGGAAAGCTCTTGGCCTGAACGGCGAGAAGCTGTTAAAAGATCTTGTAAAGCGTCGTTTGCCATCTTTAAATCCTCTTAATTAACAGTATAAAACAAAGAAATTAAGAGTACTGAACTGTAGTGGGTGGTTTAAAGCGATAGGTACCGGTAAAAGTACCTTCTGGTGTTTGGTACCCAACTCCATACTTGCCTTCGTAAGGAAGGTTTGCGGCAAATGCTAAGGGATTTTTACGGATATATTCCGGAGAAGACATCATTTTTGCCCCCAGGAAATTTGCAAATTCTTCTGGGCTTGTTTTACCAAGTGCACGGGCGGCTTCCTCTGTTGACTGAACATCTTGTTCAGATAAAGAAAGACCTAGCTGACGTGCTGCAAATTCTTGAAAAGGGCGGTAACGTGCTACAGACTCTTTAGGTGCAAGCCCTGCAGGCATCGTAGAAAGATCCCTGGCAACCTTAAAAGAGCCTGGAACGTCATACGCCATGCCGAAATCGGCAAAGAGGTCTGAGGCTTCTTCTGGACTGCGATAACCGCGACGTACTTGTGATGCTAAATAATCGGCATACTGTGGAGCTTCTTTGCCGATAGCAGCATCATATCCCTTGATGTCTTTAATTGCACCAAGGCCCGTTGAGCGCAAGGAGCGAATTAAACGGTTGAAACCTTTATTGCTGCTGCTTTGTTTTTGTTGTTCTGTTCCAGAAGAAGGGTTAAGAACACTAGCAAGAGTAGGTTTACCAGCTTTTGTAATACCAAGAGCCGCCTCAATATTACCAAGTCGAGAAGAAACGTCATCTTCTTTTTGGTTTATATAACCAAAGTAGTTTGACGCAGGCATATTAAAACCCTCTTTTGTTTTATTTTACGTTATACAAATAGATTGGTTGCAGGCATGAAGCCGGGCATTGCATCTTTGAGTCTGTCTTCGTATCGTTGAGCAGAACGCAATGCAATCATGGATGGATTATTCGCTTCGATATTTGCACGTTGAGCAATATCTCTTGCCGTGTTAATACGATTTAAGGAGGCGCCAGCGCCGCCTTCATAACGAGAAGTAAGAAAATCTAGACCAAAACCACCAATCTTACCGGCAAGCTGTGCAGTGGCTGCAGTTTTAGCTGCTTTTTCGCTTGCTTTGGCAGCAATATCAGCAGCTTCTCGAGCGGCATCGGCTTGCTCTTCAGCTGCACTTTTTTGTTGGAAGCCTCCAAAGATAGAAGCCCCTGTAGAAAGAAGACTGAGCCCAATTGAAAAAGGATCCATGCCAGTAGGTTTAGCTGTACTTGCTGCACTCGTAGAGGCTGGTGCCGCCAAAGGAAACGCTTGATTAACAGGCGTAATTGGTGCCGTGGTAGCGTATTGTTGCCAGCCAGATGATAAAGCCATCTTTTAATTATAAAGCGACGTTAGCTAAACCCACGTCCACGAGGAATAGATACTTCGGGGAAGGCGCCCCAGGAACTACGAATGAGTTCAGGGATTTGCGCACGGATACGAAGATCCGGTGCATTCAAGGCCATCTGCGCAAGATTGGCGCTGGTTTGCGTAATGGTGCGTGGAATATCCGCCATCAACTGATATTGGAAAGCACGTTTATCACGCTCTGCTTGGATCTGTGCGGCACGCTCTGCTTCTTTACCGCGCTCTTCTGTCATCACCTGAAGAAGCTCACGGAAACGAGTAGGATCGTTATAAACGTCTTCTCGTTTGCGATTGAGAAGCATGGCTCCCGCAAGACTAGGATCCATCTTTTTTAACAAGTCTTGTTCCCAGGGTTCCCAGGCTTGAGCTGCCGGAGTCATGGGGGATCCCATGGAAGAAGCAACTACGGAACCAAAGAGAGAAGGGTCAGCCATGGGTTATTCCTCAGCCAATTGAAATGCTAGGAGCAGCTAAAGCAACCGTATAAGGATTAGTTGCTAAATATTGACGCATCGTGGCGCCGCGTTCACGCTGAGCACCCAATGCAAGATTTGCTTGTGCTCCAAGGGTCATCTGTTGGAGATAAGCATTGTTTTGAGTATTAATCAGTGCTTGAGAACGTGTCAGTTGATCGTTTGCAAGCTTCGTGGTGATCGGAAGCATTGCCTTCTGCATATCAATTTCTTGTTGATTCTGGAACTGAGTAAGATCCTTCAGGTTAGAAGTAGTCATACCCATCATCGTGCCGTAATACTCAAGCTGACGCTTTTGATTACGGTTATTAAAATCTTCTTGGGCGGCAGCATCATTAAGGTTGATGCGTCCCAAGGGAGTTTCAATGTAACGAGGAGGTTGGCTGACCTCGGTCCCTGTTTTACCCGTAGGTGGTTTGCCCGTGTAAGCAGAGACCGCTGCTTCTGCTGCACCGCCACCAAGCATGCCGCCTAACGCAGAACCGGCTAGACCACCGATGACAGTGCCAACGCCTGGAAGAAGTGCAGAGCCTAATGCAGCACCAGCGGCACCACCAGCAGCAGAGCCCACGAGACCGCCAGCAGCTTCTGCAGGGCGTCCTTCCATCAGCGATGGGATTGCCATCAGTGCACCACCGGCCAGGCCACCCCTGAGTCCAGCACGCATCGGTTTGTTTTTAATATATTCACCTGTTTGCGCCGCTTTTTGCTTAACGTTTTCTAACGTTGATCCAGCACTTCCTTGAAGTTGTTGCACAAAATCTTGAAGACCTTGTTGTGCTTGAGCACGACGGCCTTGGGGTTGCTGGGCTCCACCAACTTCCATTACTTCCCCTGAAACGGGGTCGCCCATATAAGTTTTACCGGTGGCTGGATCCGTAAAAATGCGAGCCATCTATTTGATTATTTCTTATATTTTAAATTTTACCAGTAGTCACACCATACTCAGCAGTTGTCGGTAACTGATTGCGAGCATTGGTTGCAAGTAATTCATTGACCACATTACCGGTAGCAACACCGCCAAGAGAGCCAAGAAGACCGCCAACGGCGCCACGGATAGCCCGTTGTTTAGGAGTGCCACCACCTGAAGCAGCAATCTTGGCACCTGCTGTGCCACCAGCAAAGCCTGTAACCATTGGAACGCTAACGGGGAAGCCCAACATCCGAAGCTCGGGATGACCCTGGAGATTCTCCATTGTTCCTTTGACAATACCTAAACCAAGCAAACCTTTATCGTTGTAAAGGAAGTTAAGGTAATTTGAATAACGCTCAGGTGTTAAAGAAGGAATTTCTTCTTTTGCTGTTGCGTACTTGAGAGGGTCGC
>Ga0222712_10004288_pt1 | contig 15026 bp, 3 predicted proteins | sample C33_657DmetaG_FD_165043 | JGI IMG/M metagenome (GOLD analysis project Ga0222712, IMG submission 165043) | Estuarine water microbial communities from San Francisco Bay, California, United States - C33_657D | ecosystem: Environmental > Aquatic > Marine > Unclassified | place: USA: California... | reverse complement strand
CGCAGGCAGCGACGTATTCGTTTCCGAACGCTCCGACAAATGTCACCTCTTACCTTGGCGCTAAGGGCGTTGTAGTTAAGTGGACACCTGGCGCAGATGTTGATCCTGGAGTATCAGGTTATGTTGTTTCAGCAGGTGCGGGTTCTTGCCCAATCTTTGTTCCAGCATCAAACCACTCAGTTGTAACAATGCCAGTGGTTGTTGGACAACCTGCAGGTACACCAGTTGTACAAGCTGTTAATGCCTACGGTTTCTCAAAACCAGCTGCGTCTAACAAGAGCTACACAGCTGCACAACTGGCAACTGTTGCAAACTTCGGAAACAAGGCTGTACAAGTTCTACAGCTCAGCGATCTTCACGGTGCAATCGAAGTCGGATCATCATTTGGCGGACCGCTTCTTGCAAGTAACTGGGCTGCAGATCGCGCGGCAAACGCTGCAACAATCGCAGTTTCATCTGGTGACAACATTGGTGCAGCGCCACCAATTTCAACAGAGTTTGAAGAGCTACCAACAATTGAAGCTCTAAACCTTGCAGGTCTAGATGTTTCAACAATGGGTAACCACGAGCATGATCGCAACATTGATCACCTCAACAAGATGATCGGGGCTTCTGATTTCCAGTGGGTAGTTTCTAACTACAGCGCTGGTGCTTTGGATGCTCTTAAGTCAGGTTCAAAGCAGGCTAAGAACTACACAATCATCGAGCGCGGTGGCGTAAAGATTGGTGTTGTTGGATCAAATACACCTGAAACAATCGAGCAGGTATTCCCTGGCAACCTTGATTACAAGGATGCAGCAGGTGCAAAGAAGACCATCACAATCAACCCAGGCGTAGCTGGCGTTAATGCAGCTATCGCTGAGGCAAAGGCTGCTGGCGCAGATGTCGTCATCGCAGTTCTTCACCAAGGGTGGTTGGAAAATGCAGATGGTGTTGCAAAGGGATTGTTTAACTCTCTTGCATCACAGATTAAGGGTGCTGCAGCAATTTACGGTGGTCACAGCCACCAGACTTACGCATCAATTATCCCAGGAAACACACGCGTTGCCCCAACTGTTTTAGGACAGGTTCGTAATGCAGGTGTTGAGTACACACGCACACAGATTTGTATGCGCGGTGGAAAGGTTATTGGTCAGTCAATTCAGCATGTGCTAAAGGCTGCATCAGCAACAATTAACACAGGCGTTGTTTCAACCGTTACAACACAGGATGCAACATCAGCCGCAATGGTGAAGAAGTACAAGGATCAACTTTCTGCAAAGCTTGATGTAAAGATCGGTCAAGTTTCAGGTGTGTTCCCACGTGGTGGATCACCAGCTGTAGAGCGCTCAGGTGAAACTCCAATGGGTAACTACATTGCAGATTTGATGCGTGCTAAGTACAAGACAGACTTTGCAATTCAGAATGGTGGCGGTATCCGCGACACATTCCCTGCAAAGACTTATGTACCAGCAGCGACAGGTCTTGTTCGCACAGGTACTGGTCCACTAGATGTAACACTTGGTGATGCGTTCACTGTGTTCCCATTTGGTAACCAGATCGCAACAACAGTTGTTACCGGTGCAAATCTTTGGAAGGCGCTTGAAAACGGTGTTGGTGGTAACTATCCAGGAGATGGTCGCTTCCCACAGATTTCAGGATTCAAGTTCTCATTTGATGCCTCAAAGCCAGTCGGTTCACGTATCGTCGAAGTTACAAAGCTAGACGGCACAGCGATTGCTAAGGACAACAAGGAGTACACACTTACAACTCTCGACTTCGTTATTTACGGTGGAGATGGTTACGTCAATGTGTTCTCACCTGCACAAGCCAAGGTTCAAGGTGCACTACTCGATGTATTTGTAGAGGCACTAAAGGCTGACTTAGCTGCTAAGAAGGTAACGCAAGTTCCTGCAGCAGATGGCCGAATCAAGAAAGTTGGCTAATAAGTAAGTAAGACAAAGGGCGTCCGTTGATTCGGGCGCCCTTTGTCTTGTCCAAATGCGCTTGATGTATAAGGGTTTGAGGGCATTTGGGCGATGAATAAAAAGCAGGTACTATTGCGTTTCACAAATAAATAAGCGTGCGTAGCTCAACGGATAGAGCATCTGACTACGGATCAGAAGGTTAGGGGTTCGAATCCCTTCGCGCGCACAAGTTAAGCCTCGAGTGCCTTTCACACTCGGGGCTTTTCTTCTGTCATTTTGTTAAGCAAACACTTAATCACACCCTTTTTCGGGTGATCTTTGCGGGTGAACATCACTCCCATCGGCGCTTTTCTATAGGTACCTCATCACCCCGCTTTTACTCTTAAGCCTCTCTCGCTAGTTGCTAAATAAAGAGGTAAAAGTGATTCTTGATTTGGTGCGCGCATGAAAGGTAAATCCTTGCGCCCAAAAAGACTAGAAAAATTCTTGCTACCGATATTTATCGGAATTGTATTTTCCCTATTTAGTCAAACATCAATTACAGCTCCAGCGGAAGCAGCACCTCAGTCATCACCAAGCTGCGCTCCCGGTGTTGGCGTTGGCGGAACACCTGGAGTGACAACAAATCAAGCTGGACACGGTTGTGTAATAATCAAATACAACAACGGTTCAGCAGATGTTTTTGAAACATTTAATTACACAGGTGCTGATCAAAGTTGGACATCACCGGCAAGCACAACAACTCTCACATTCTATTTAGTCGGTGCTGGCGGTGGTGCATTCAATGGTGCCGCTACTTTCGGCTCAGGTGCTTCAGGAGGTTTTTCAACTGCAACTTATTCTGCGGCCGCATCAACAGTTTTTAAAATAATTGTTGGTCAAGGCGGATTTTCTTTAGGTGCCGTAAGCACATATGGCGGCGGTGGTGCTGGCGGTGGTGCTGGCGGCGGGTATGGAAGTGGTGGTGGCCGTTCTGCAATCCGCTTATCAACGGCACCTGATGACTTAATTACAGCAGGCGGTGGTGGCGGTGGTGGGTATGGCAATTATTGTGGAGGAGGAGGTGGTGGTGCTAGCGGCGCAGACGCCGTTCCAAGAAATAATCCAGATGCAAAAGGCGGAACACAATCTGCCGGGGGCGCTGGTGGTTTTTCAATAAATAGTTTGACAGGTATTGCGGGAAGCAAATACCAAGGTGGTGCTGGGCGCGACGAAAGTGGTGGCGGTGGCGGTGGTTATTACGGTGGCGGTGGTGGCGGTGATAACGCAGGTGGTGGTGGAGGTTCAGGCTTTATCGGGGGTGCGGGAATCACCAATGGTTCAACAGTTGCAGGAACATGTTCAACAGTAGGAAACTCGTCATCATTTCCATTTAGTATTACCTACGACGGAAATCAAAGTTCATCGGGAACGGTTCCAAGTAACACATCCATAAATGCCTTTTCATCGGGCACTTTGGCCTCCAACACTGGCAATTTGAGAAAAACTGGATTTACCACCGCTGGTTGGAACACACGTGCCGACGGCACGGGAACTAGTTATCCTTTTGGATCCACCTTCACACCATCCGGTGACACAACTTTGTATGCAGAGTGGCTAACACCAAGTTTCAACACAGATACTTCGGCACCAATAGGAGTGCTTGGCGGTGGTAATTTTGTTGTCAATACTGCCTACACTAATTCGACAAACGATCTTGTCTTAACGCAGTTTAATGACAAAATTCAGATAATCGCTGTCGCATCAGCAGGTACTGTCGCGATCACAACAACAACACGTTTGACTCTGCCTATTGGCTATCAATCTGCTTTAAACACAGCAGCTTCAACAATCTCCTTCATAGGTACGAGAGCGGATGTAAACGCAGCGCTTGCAACCTTGAAGTACACGGCACCTGCTACAGCTGTAAGTGGAACGATTAAAGTTTATGCCGCTCATGCTGGTGTAAATGGGGATTATCGTTACAACCCCACAACGGAATCTAGTTATTGGCGGGGTTCATCAGCGGTTGTTTGGGAAAATGCTTATGACCCAACGACCACTTCAAGCAACTGTGGAGTCTCATTTAACGGAATGTGCGGATACATGACGATTCCAAATGATGATGCTGAGACCCAATGGATTGCCTCTATATTAGGAACCGGCTGGGTTGGAATCACCGATGCAGTGCAAGGCACCTACAAGTATGTTGCGAATGCACCTAACGGAAATAGTACAGCCACCTTCACCTACTTCGCGAATGGTGAAGGCACAATAGCCAGCGAGCAGTACATTGCTATTAATTACACAAACGGGTACTGGGTGGATCTAAGTACTCAATCTAGGAACGCGCTGTATGAGTTTGGCGGTAAAGGTGAAACCTCTACATTTGCGGCGCTAACGCGCACAATTACCTTTGGGGCATTAGCAGTTAGCGGTACCCCGACACTTGCTTCTGCATCAGATACGGGTATATCTAGCACTGACAAGATTACAAATGACAATACGCCAACAATCAATATTGGCGGCCTAACTGTTGGAGCAACAGTAACTTTAACGGCAACACCTGCTTCTGGAACAGCAGTAACTTGCACCTTCGTAGCTCAAGCAACGACAGGCTCTTGCACCTTCGCAACAATGCTTGATGGCACTTACTCAATTGTTGCAACTCAATCATTAGGTGGAACCACAACAGCTGGTTCAGTAGCGTTGGCAAATGTACAAATTGATACCGTTCGACCTACGGTCACATTAAGCTCGACTGCAATTCTTTCTGGTGGAAATTCATTAGCAACTCCGGCTGCCCCATCACAGAACTACAACATAAATGCGATCTTCAGCAAAGTTGTAAATGGATTTTTAATTGGTGAGATTACAAAGAATGCAGAGTCAACAGGTTGGGAAATAACAACGACAGCTCTATCAACTTCGGCTTTATCTTCTTATACCTTCAATGTTCGAAATGCTACAGGTGCTGGAAATGCTGCGGGAAAGCTTTTCCTTTCAATTGCCGAGGGAGTTGCGACAGATGCAGCTGGCAATACAAACGTTGCAACAACCGCAGATTTCATCATAAATACCGTCATCCAATTAACCCTTACAAATCAGTATCAAGCTGGAATTAACCCTGTTGTAGGCGGAAATAATGCGACTGTCGTGCAATCTAGTAATGGCGCGAGTATTGATCTAACAGGTCAAGGTGGAGTTACGAGAGCTAACCACAGCTTCGCGGGATGGTCATTAGTAACGACAAACGGTAGTGGAGCAGTAATACCTTCACCATTTACACCTACTGTGCCTCTTTTTTTGTACTCCTCATGGGTTGCTGATACCTACATAGTCTCCTACAACGCAAATGGTGGAAACGGTGCACCAGCAACCGCTTCCCAAAACTTTACCTTCGGCGGAACAGCTCTAGTTCCTTCAGCAAAAGGCACTCTTACTCGCACAGGCTATACATTTGACGGTTGGAGCTTGAATACTGCCGGCACTGGAACGATTTATTCGAATCCTAGTGACACAGTTGCAGGCACGACGACTAAGACTTACACGCCCACAGCATCAATTACTATGTTTGCAAAGTGGACCGCTGGAACCTTTGCGGTGACCTTCGATGCAAATAGCGGGACAGGAACTGCAATGGCCAACATGGCTATCACTGCAGGAACTGCAAAAGCATTGACAGCAAATACATACACAAGGGCGGGATACACCTTTGGTGGATGGAATACCCTTGCTAACGGCACTGGCACTGCTTATGCAAATACTACATCCGTTACGTTGTTTGGTAACACAACAATTTATGCGCAGTGGGTAGTAGTTAAACCAGGTGCACCTTCTGTTACCGCTACCTCTGCAGGGAACACAACTGCCACAGTGACGGTTACTGGTGCGGCGGTTAGCGGAACTACTGCTGGCCCAGCAACTTCATATTCAATTCAAACCTATGCGAACGATGGAACGACGGTGATCACTGGTAAGAGTTGTACGGTGCTTGCAACAGCCTCACCTTTGAGTTGCGAAATAACAGGCCTTACTAATGGAACCACTTACAAGTTTTTAGCAACAGCAATCAATACAACTGGAAGCACTGCAGGACTCATCAGCACTGTTACAGCTATTCCTGCACCGTTTGTGGTTACTTACTCCCTAAGCGGAGGAACACTTACTCCTACTTCGGCAAACTTCAACTTGGGTAGTCCATTAACTCTTCCACTACCAACTAGAAGTGGTTACACATTTGCTGGTTGGAACAACCCATCAGGAATATCCGTTGGCTTAAATGGCGGTTCATACTCACCACCATCGACGATCACATTAACTGCACAATGGAGCGCGATTGTTTACACAATTTCCTATAACGGAAATGGAAATACTTCCGGTGCAGCTCCATCAGCAGGAAGTTTCTCTACAGGTGGAAGTAGCCATTCAATTTCAACTGCAGGGAACTTAGTCAAAACAGGCTATACCTTTGATGGTTGGACAACAGGATCAAATGGATCAGGTACGGCATATGCAGCAGGAGCAAGCTATTCAACTTCTGCAAATCTTGTTCTGTATGCAAAGTGGACTCCACAGGTATACACAATTACTTATGATAAAAATGGCGCAGGTGGAGCACCTAGCAGAGCTACAGATTCATTTACTTTTGGTTCAACACCTATAACTTTGCCAACTGTTACTGGAATGACCTATGCAAATTACACATTTGGTGGATGGTCTGAAACTTCAACAGGTACCGCAGTTATTAGCCCTTACTCTCCAACACAAACTCGTACTTTGTACGCAATCTGGACGGGTATCCAATATTCAGTTTCCTACAATGTGAATGGAGGAACTGGATCTGTTGCGGAAGCTGTTTATACAACTGGAGCAACGGGGCTAACTTTGAATAACGGTTCCTCTCTATCCCGTACTGGTTACAACTTTGGTGGGTGGAAAAACCTTGCAGGAACAACTGTTAGCGGATCTCCATACATCGCTACAGAGAACGTAACTCTGTATGCAATTTGGACACCAATATCTGTAGGAATCTCTTTCAATGCTGGCTTGGTCGCAGGATCAGCACCGACAGTGACGCTACCTGCCAACACAACTGCTCAATTCTCAACCTTGTATACCCTTCCAGCTTCGCTTAGTTCAGTTACTGACAATGCAACCCCAGCAGCAACATATGTTTTCGCTGGTTGGGAGTTCGCCGGCAATATCTATCAAGCGGGTAGCACCTACAGAATGACCACTTCAGCCCCTGTCTTTACAGCGCAATGGCAGAAGCTGTTGGCAGTCCGTTATGTTTTAAATGGTGGAACTCTTGCAGCAGGCGATTTTGTGCATGACACCCAGTGCACCTTCGAACCAGTTGGATTTCAGTGTGGAGGAACAAACCTAGTCATTAATTTAAATAAGAGACCAGTTAGAACTGGTTTCACATTTAGTGGTTGGAGTTCGCAAGGTACACCAGCAACGCTTGTCGCAGAAGAAGCGAGTTACACGCTCAACGATACTAATTTTATTTTCTATGCCAATTGGACACCGAACAGTTACCGAATTACTTATGCTGTTGGCGCAGGAGCAACATCTGCTCCCGCTACTGCGCAGACAGGTAACTTTGGAGACATCGTTACTCTGGCTAGCGGTGCCAATTACACACTAAGCGGTTCAATTTTTTCTGGTTGGTTGATCACTTCAAATCTTGCAGCTGGAGCTCTTTATACATTGGGAACAGATGCTGGAACTTTAACTGCTGGCACTTATGAATTAACCGCTACAGCACAGTATGCAAACAACACTTTTAAAGTTTTCTATAATACAAATGGTTCAACAGCTGGAAATACACCGGCAGCGACTGTTGCTGCAAGTGGTGCTGCTATCAACTTAGATGGTGCAACGGGATTTTCTCGTTCAGGGTTCACATTTGAAGGCTGGAGCGATGGCACTACGAATCTTGCGGCTGGATTGCCTACGACCATGGGCAGCGCAAATAGCACATTGATTGCACAGTGGAAGATAGCAATCCCAGTGACACCAACAATCTCATCGGTTTCAGGATCTGATGGCGGAGCAACAGTTACGGTGGCGGCTGGTAGTGGTGGCGGCGACCCTGCTTCATACACTGTCACATCCTCGCCAGCTGGTGGAAGTTGCACGATTACTGCACCTGCAACTTCTTGTTCTGTATCACCATTAACAAATGGAACGGCCTACACATTTAGTGTGACGGCGACTAACTCAACAGGCACCTCTGCAACTGCAACTTCTGAGGCAATTACGCCGGCGGGCAAGCCTGATGCCCCTACTGGCGTGACTGCAACAATTGGAAATGGATCTGCGACAGTTTCCTTTATTGCACCTGCATCAACTGGTGGACCTGCAATTTCTTCATACACAGTTACAGCTTCCCCTAATGGGGCAACTTGTACCGTTAATGCTCCTGCAACTTCATGTGTTGTATCAGGACTTTCAAATGGAACCGCCTACACATTTGCCGTAGTTGCCAATAATGGAATCGCTACCTCTGATGCTTCAACATCTTCTTTGGCTGTAACACCAGCAACCGTTCCGGGTGCTCCAACATCTGTAACGGCAACAAGTAGTGCTTCAGGAGTTGCAACTGTTTCATTTACTGCACCAGCATCAAATGGTTCTGCAATAACTGGTTACACAGTGACATCTTCACCGGCAGGTGCAACCTGTACCGTCGGAGCAAATGCAACTACGTATTCATGTTCAGGTTTAACAGATGGAACCGCTTATACATTTTCAGTTATTGCTACGAACTCGATTGGTAATTCCTCAGCAGCCGCGGCTGCAGCTGTTACTCCTCAAGGCGCGGCAAGTGCGGTCACAACTATTTCTGCTGTCGGCGGCAATGGTTCAGCTGTCATCACTTTTAGCGGTGCAAGTGCAAATGGATCCACAATCACTAGTTACACAGTTCAGGCGTATGACAGTTCTGGCAGTGCCGTTTCCGGTGCGACATGTACCGCAACAACATCGGCCACCAGTGGTTCATGCACAATCACTGGGCTGACAAATGGTTCGCAATACACCTTCAAAGCAGTTACAAACTCGACAGCAAATTCATCCGCGGTCTCGTCCGTTGCTTCGATTGCAACCGCTGCGGTAACGCCAGCCAAAGCACCTGAAGCTCCAACTGGTATTACAACAACGGCTGGCACTGGAAAAGTAACCGTTGGTTGGACTGAACCTGCTGATAATGGTTCCGCAATTACCTCTTACACAGTTCAGGCTTATGACAGTGCTGGAAATGCAGTGGTTGGCGCTACTTGTACGGCAACAGCACCGGCAACTACGTGTGATGTTTCAGCTAATTTGGCGGCAGGTTCTGCCTATACCTTCAAGGTGACAGCAACCAGCGCCGCCGGAACTTCAGCGGCGTCAACTGCTTCGACTAGCGCATCAGTAAACGCTGCACCTTCCGCGCCACGAAATGTCACTGCAGTGAAAGGCAATACAACAGCAACAGTTTCTTGGGATGCGCCGTTAGATTCACGAGGTTCAGATGTAACTGGGTACACCGTGACTGCATACACATCAGGAAATGTTGTAGCGGGCACTTGTACTTCGGTTGCACCAACAGAGACCTGTGTAGTTACAGGATTAACAAACGGTACGCCGTATACATTCAAGGTGACAGCTACTAATGGAATTGGAACATCTGCGCAATCCACTGCTTCATCAGCTGCTACTCCATCAACAGTTCCTAATGCACCAACTAGTGTCACTGTTGCAAGCGGGGATGCACAAGTGACTGTTTCATTTACTGCGCCTACCAATAACGGTGGATCATCCGTAACGGGATATACGGTTACCGCAAGTGATGGTTCAACTATTTCAGGAACAACATCACCATTAACTATTACAGGTCTTACAAACGGAACTGCATATACATTTACAGTTAAAGCAACCAACATCAACGGTGATTCGGTAGCTTCCAGTGCATCGGCCTCAACTACACCTGTGGAATCAAGCAAGCCTCGATTGGTAACACCGGGACAACCAACCGGAAATCCATATGTTGGATCCACACTAACTTCAAACGTAACTTTTAGCGGTTCCCCAACACCAACTCAGACATACCAATGGAAAGTCTGTGAGAGCGCAACAGATTTGTCCTCATGTACAAATATTTCAGGTGCTACATCTGCCAGCTATGTTCCAACAATTTCAGAATTAGGTAAGTACATAGTTGTTGTAGCTACTGCAACTAACCGCGTTGGCACTGCAACTGAAACATCTAATCCAACGCTTGTAATCCAGCCAGAGATAGATTTGGTCGCACTTTCACCAGTACCCGGAGCAACAGCCGGGACGGCCTACGTTCTTAGCTTGGCAGCAGCAGGTGGAGTCGGCGCGTTTGTATATACAGTTTCAAGTGGTTCGCTACCTGCTGGATTAACCCTTGATCCTTCCACTGGTCAACTTGCCGGAACTCCAACAACAGCCGGTACATATACATTCACAGTTCGTGCAACTGATTCAAATGGCGTCTTTAAGGATGTAGTCGTAACACTTGTTGTCGCGGCAGCAACAGTTACTCCAACTCCAACTCCAACGCCATCGCCAACTCCTACGCCTCCTGCCGAAACATGTGACAGCGCTTGTCAGTCGGCACGTGATGCAGCTGCAACAAAAGCAGCAGCAGACAGAGCAGCAGCAGACGCAATCGCAAAAGCAGCAGCAGACAAAGCTGCAGCCGATGCAGCCGCCGCCGCAAAGGCAAATTCTGATGCAGCAGCAACAACTGCAAGTACAAAGGCGACTGCAGATGCGGCAGCCGCTGCGGCGGCAGCAAAGGCTGCAGTAGAAAGAGCGGCAGATGCAGCAGCAGCAAAAGCAGCAGCAGATAAAGCAAGTGCCGATGCGGCAGCGCGAGCAAAGGCTGCATCCGATGCACAAGCCGCGGCAAATAAGGCAGCCGCAGCAGCAGCAGCAGCACTAAAGAATTCTGCTGCTTCGGCGTCAGCCAAGGCAGCTGCAACTGCAGCGGCAAACAAAGCAGCAGCAGATGCGACGGCAGCTGTAAAGGCTGCTGCTGCTGCAGCGCAGCAAGCAGCAACTGCAAAAAACACTGCAGCAAATGCAAACAAGCAGGTCGATATTGCAATTAATTCTTTGAATTCCAAAACCGCGGCTTCACAGGCATCTGCGCAAGCAAATGCGATCGCTGCAGCTGCAAAAGCAGCTGCAAATGAAGCGGCAGCAGCTGCAGAAACAAGAGCGGCTGAAGCCAAAGCAGCAGCAACTGCCGCACAGCGCTCTGCTTCAACCACGGCGGCAAGAATTGCAACTGAGCAGAAAGAAGCTGCAACAGCAGCCGCACTTGCAAAGGTAGCCGCTGATGCTGCAGCTAAGGCAACGGCAGAAAAAATCGCTACTGCCAACGCGGCAAAAGTTGCATCAGAAGCATTGCTAAAGGTTCTTGAAGAGAAGGCAGCCCTTGCTCAACAAGCAACTAAAACTTCTGATGAAACTGTTAGATCTGAAATTGCTAAGAAACTAGAAGAGATCGAAGTTAAAGCTGTTGAGGCTGAAAAGATTGCCGAAGAAGCAACTGCAGATGCAGAAGAAGCTGTCGCAGAATATGAAGCAGCCGTTGAAGATGCAACAGAAGCAAAAGAGATTGCTGAAACGCAAGCAGAAGAAGCTGTTGCAGTAAAGGCTGAGTCGGCTACAAAGACAGAAGCAGCAACTAAGGCAGTAGCCGCAGCAACTGTTGCGGCAAAGGTTGCGGCCGCAGCAAAAGTGGCTGCAGCAAAGGTTCCATCAAAGGCTGTAATTGCAACTAAGCCATCGACTTCAACGAATAAGAATTCTGCTAAAGCGACGGTTACTGGATTAAAGCCTGGCCAAAAGGTTAAGGTAACTGTGAATGTGAAGCCAAAGTCATGATGCGCAAACTGCTATTGCTAACACTAATCTTTCTGAATTTTTCGGTATTGCCTGCTGATGCTGCGGAAAAGAAGGTAGTAATCGATCGACTAACACAATCTGAGGCCGAAGATCTAGATATTGAAATTCCTGATGATGTTCCACCAGGTTTTCATTCGATCACTATTGAGGTTTACGATGATAATGGAACTGTAAGTCAGAAAGAGATTGAGTTTTGTAAGGATGAAGAAGGCGTTGTCCAGTGGGATAACAAATGTCCTAATCTGAATTTGGATGAAGAGCCGGCACCTGTTACACCTGAGCCAGAGCCAGTAAAGGCAATTAAGGCAGGGTTGCAGCCGTATGATCCATTGAGCGATCCTGAGACCACAAAGGGGTTGCAGTTAGCAGCTTTTGCAGTTCTTGCAGCGTTGACATCTGTTAAACGTAATGAGCGACAGAGTGATGAAGAGGCTGAGCAAGAGTCTTTGCAATCTGTCTCTTCCGGTGCTTTAAAGCTTCTAAAGAATGAACCAGGAAAGGGAGATCTATCCAATACCTGGGATAACAGGTTTACCGATGACACCGATCACGCATTTGTTTCATTAGCGCATCGATTTAACCGATTCTCGCCATTGCTAACGCGCACGATTCAAGATGGAAATACGGTCCGCGCAATTGTTGGTTCTTTTGCGGCGTTGTTGATTCCTGTCGGATTTATCTTGGGCATTATTGCTTCGATCAACAACGGAGCACAGGCTTTGCCACCAGTCTGGATTATTGTGGCTGCGATCATGGCTATTGCCATCTTTGATGCCTTTGCAGGCTTTGTTGCAGGCTTTGTCTTCTTCACCTTGGCGCTAGTCACAGGCAACATCACTAGCCGACCAGAGCTGTTAACAACGATTGGTGTGATGGTTTTGTTCTTTGCCCCTGCACTTCTTGCCAGTGCCTTTAGACCTTTCCGCCGCTTGGTGCGAAACCAAGATGATATGTGGGAGCGGATTACAGATTATGCACTGGGCACACTGCTGACCTTTTGGGTGATCACCAAGATGGTCGCTGCGATGAATGGTTTGGCACGGCTTGAGCTTCCCATTACCGATTACGGAACCGAGCTTGCCTTGATTGCTGCCGGTTTATTACTAATCCGCGTTGCACTAGAAGACATCGCAGTTGAGCACTATCCAATGCGTCTTCGTGCGCTGCATGTTGAGATTAGAAAGCCATCTCAGAGCCAGAAGGTTCGCTCCCTTGCCTTCAAGATCTTTGTCTTTTTCATCATGGCAGCACCATTTGTTGGTTCAACATTGAATCTGATTCTTGGAACCTTGTTGTTTGCTATTCCTCAAATTACTTCCCTTAGCTTTGAAGACAACCTGCCTAAGAAGAAGTTGTATTTACCAAAGGGTGTTTTTAAGACCGTTGTAATGATCTTTGTGATGGCACTTGCCTCAAACCTAATCGAGGGTGCTTTTTCATCACCTGAGGCCTTCCTCAAGTGGAGCTTTGTTGTTATGGCTCTGCCAGGCTTCTTCCTTCACTATCTAGATGCGATCACAGATGCGCCAGAGACAGATTGGAAAACAACTGACAAGGGTCGAAAGATTTATCGAATCGGTGGGGTAGTTGTGTTTATCTTGATGGTTTTAGTTGTGAAGGGCGTAGATATCGCTTCCTGGCTTGTTGGGTAATACTTAGCGTATGACTAAGGTGCTGCTGACAGGGTTTGAACCCTTTGGAAAGGCAACACAAAATCCTTCAGCTGAGATCGTTAAGCAGATCAGCGGTGACAACATCGTTACAGCTGTTTTGCCTGTTGCATATGCGCAATCTGCTCAACGATTGTTGGAGTTAATCACTGAACACGATCCTGATGTTGTCATTTGTTTAGGTCAAGCGGAGGGTCGCACACAAATATCACCTGAACGAATTGCCATCAACTTAGATGATGCACGCCTTGCAGATAATGATGGCGTTACACGAATTGATCATCCGATTGTTGTAGATGGACCGGTCGCGTATGAAAGCACCTTGCCAATTAAGGAGTTTGTTACAGCGATTACCGCAGCAGGAATTCCGGCTGCGGTTTCCTTGAGCGCAGGTGCATTTCTGTGTAATCACATCTTTTATGTAGCGCAAGACAGGTTAAAGGACACAAAGGTCCGAAGTGGTTTTGTGCATGTTCCATTGATGGATGAGCAAGCGGGGGAGTTCCCCGGATTACCGACTATGCCGTTAGAACAGATGGTTAAAGCGGTACGAGCTATGCTCGAAGTGCTTTAGCAAAATCGCGGAAATCTTCAACAAGTAGATCAATTTCCTTCTGGCCATGTGCCAAAGAGATTAACCACTGCTCATCAAGTCCTGGAGGAGTGATGATTCCGCGGTTAAGTGCGAATAGCCAGTGCGCTTCAGCGATGCCGAAATCAGTTGCCTTGTAATCGCGGTAGTTGCGAACAGGCTCTGTCGACCAAGTAACACAACCCTTTACGCCAAATCCAACTGTGTGTGCAGGAAGTTGGTACTCATCAATGATTGCACTGATGCGATCTAGCGCTTGCTGATTAAGTGTTTCAGCAGCGGCAAGTGCCTCATCTGTACAAATACGATCGATTGCGCGAACACCGGCCATTGCTAACGGATTACCGTTGAAAGTTCCGAAGTGAGCCATCTTTCCGTTGGTCACAAAGTCCATGTACTTCTTCTTGCCACCAAATGCAGCAAGTGGAAGTCCACCACCGATTGATTTTGCAAGAGTAATGAGATCTGGTTGAACACCTAAGCGTGCAGATGCACCATGTGCTCCAGCTGTAAGACCAGTTTTGACCTCATCAAAGATCAGAACAACGTTGTATTCATCGCATAGTTCGCGAACACGCTCTAGGTAACCCTCATCAGGAAGAACAATTGCAAGGTTTTCTAGAACTGGCTCAACGATGTAGCAAGCAATCTTTGAAGCGTTCTTTTCAAACATTCTTTCTAGTGCCGGAATGTTGTTGAAAGGAACAACGTAGATATCTCCTGGAACCAAGTTGGAATCGATTGCAGGAGTTGGATCTTCAGGATCACCGATCTTGTCTAAGGATGGTTTACTTGAAACAACAAATGGATCGTAGCTACCGTGATAGCCACCTTCGACCTTAAGAATTCCCATTTTCTCAGTTGCAGAGCGTGCAACACGGACTGCGTACATCGTTGATTCAGTTCCGCTGTTAGTGAATCGAACAAGATCGATACCAAACCGCT
>Ga0222712_10004286_pt1 | contig 15031 bp, 14 predicted proteins | sample C33_657DmetaG_FD_165043 | JGI IMG/M metagenome (GOLD analysis project Ga0222712, IMG submission 165043) | Estuarine water microbial communities from San Francisco Bay, California, United States - C33_657D | ecosystem: Environmental > Aquatic > Marine > Unclassified | place: USA: California... | reverse complement strand
TATGATGGTTCTTGTAAGCTTCCAGAGAGCTTAATTAATAAGTTTACCTTGCATACTCTTACAAGGATTAGTTATTTCTGTCTTCCAGCGGTACTTCTACCTGCAATTATATTACTCCGATTGCATAAATTACTTTAAGTATAAAGCTTTCGCATTTCACTTATGCCTTTCTTACAAAGATGATTAGTCTTTTCAACCTTTACAGAGGTTTAGTTAGGAGTTATTGCATCTAACAAGTAATCATCTTGTTTCTTATAATCTTACTGTAATAAGATTAAATCAATGACATAAATTAGTACTCCTATAAGGTTGCAACCCTTATAACTTACTTATGCTTTATAGAACTCATTTCTTCTCTATTGAAATACAATTTCACCAAGCAATGAAGGCTATTCTTGTCTAATAGATGCACTGTTCTCCAACAGATGACGTAGCAATTCAGTAAGTTAGTTATACCACTTGAGTGAGTGGTATCCTGCTTGGATGAGAGTAAAATAATAGGCTTGCTAATTACCCTATTGATTGTTATCTTACTTATAGCTTAGAGTAAGCCTATATCCTGTGTTAACTATGGTATATAGGATTTAAAGTAAACATAGCCCTAGTTATAGAGCTATGCTTATCACGCATGTTATTATGCGTTGGTGTTTACTACCCAATCGAGGATAGTAATAACACCGTCTACTATGATGTATGTGTCCATAGTCTGAGGTTTTAGAGGTGAATACTGAATTAAGCTATAAACTTAATATATCGAGTCGTATTTAAGGACCGAAGAACAACACCAATACCCCCCGAAGGGGGTTGGTGAGCACTCTTAGAACGCCATAAGTACCTGTCTACCAGCAGGATACGTGGTGCCGTTGAACTCGAACTCGCGTGTCGAGACGAACTGCGCCATGGTCCACTCACGGTCGGTAGCGGTCGTCTCGCCCGCCTCGATATTCTTGTTACGAAGGCGTACGTAGTAGCCTTGTAACATGAATGTCGTGTCGTCGACGATCGTTACGCCTTCCGTCTGTGCGGTGAAGGTGCCGATGGTTTCTTCGATTTGAAATAGTGGCGTGCCGTACTGCTTGACGGCTGCCGAGATGAGGTTGAGGTTTAGTGCCATGATTACGGTTTTAGAGGCGTTAAACAGGACGGGGGTGTTTCCCCCGCCCAAAAGTTAGTAGGGGTTGCGTGTATAGGTGGTAACCACTGTCGAGAGCACAGAAATTTTTTAGGGGGGGGGTATATTTTTTAAACCCATGATACACATTCATCAGGCCCTTCTAAAAATATTTTTTGGGAATACTTTTTAGCCTTCGGCAAGAGAAATAAAAACTCCTAAATAATAATAATAAGCGTGAAAACTCAAAAAATCTTCTATATCCCTTACTACTCCTACGTTACAGAGGATTTACCCTACTGCTAAAAATAGCAGTTATAACGCACTCTAACTGCTAAAAATAGCAGTTTTAACAAAATCAATTATTTTATTTTTATAAAATTTGTATACTATCTACATGTTTTAGTATATTTGTATACACTAATAATTTATTGTTTATGAGTACAACAGTAAGACAACAGAAAACAAAACGTGTTTTAAATTTTGATGTAGATAAATATGTTAACGTAGAGACAGGGGAAGTACTAAGCTCGGAGTTAAAAAATATTAGACCCTCTGTCACTGTCACAGAAAAAGGAGATTATATGATTATGTCATCTGATGACTTTATTATACTAGATAGCAAAACAGCGGAGTACCTTGCTGAAGAACTATCTAGAGCAGAGTTCGCTAACATGCTTAAGATGGCTACTGATCTTAAAACTCCCTTAAATCTTGTATATAATGGTCCTCGACCTCATACTAATGAAACACTTCAGAATTTTTTAGGATATGCGTCAGAGTCTATGTTCTCCAAATTAATTAAAAAGCTTATGAAAGTAGGAGTGCTTTATCAGATTAAGGGTAATATTATGGGAGAAGTTAGAGTAATATATATGCTTAATCCTTTTATAGCTCGTAAACGTAAGACTGTTGATACCAAACTATTTGAAGTGTTTAAGCCTTTTATAAAATAATTATACTATTTACAAAATTTTTACCTGATACTATAAATTATTTATATATTTGCCTCATGATAGTAGTAAACTTAGATACACAAGACAGCATATTACTAAGATCTAATGATACTAGTTTTCGTGTTCTTTATTATATATTGTTACAGAGGGATCCTCGTAATAATATCTGGTATGCAGATTTTGAAAATAAAGAGCTTATATGTAATGAGTTAAATATTTCAATGCCTGCTATGGCAAAAATTTTAGCATCCTTACACGAAAGAGAGATATTAATACGATTATCAAAAGGGAAGTACCAACTTCCAGATTACTTTTTGGACTGCTGATGGAGATTGGAGAATTAAAATCAAATAGTCTTGAAGAGCTTTTTGCGCGAGAGAAAGCCCTGGTAGAAAAATTTAATTCTTACTGTAGACAGCACAGTAAGAATTTAGAAATAGAGTATTTACTCTCTGCTTCAACTAGGGCACCTCTTTTTACTTTAAAATTTAAAATCAATAATAACAATGGGAACAACGGAGAAACTACAAGTAATTAAGGAAGTATTAGCTAATACTTTTATGTTAGCTACACATCGTGCACAGCAGTACGGTCTGCAGTTTACTTATAAATCTTATCCTGTAGAAGTAGAAGCTACAGAAGAAACTGAAGGAATCAAAGCTTGGCATGTAGACTTGCTAGTTAAAGAGGCTGCTTATCCTGAAGTAATTATTCAGCAATTTAGATACCCACGACCTGCAGGAATCGACGCTAAAAACATGGAGTACCATGTGTTAGTAGAAGTACTTGCAGCTTTCACAGAGACGTCACTATTCACATGGCTTCAAGTAGGTAAGATGATGAACACGGACGAAGAATTACAAAAACAAATTATCGATGAAGCAACGCAAAGTAATTTCACTACCAACGAACCAGAACAAGATCTATAAACAGATACTGGCGTTTATGAACTTTATGCTAAATCTCACGCCACAAGAGCGTGATGTTTTAGCTGAGCTTATCAGACTAGATAACGAGTACGCTGCTCTTCCCGAAGATAAGCGTGCTAAGTTTATCTTGTCTACTGATATGCGCAAAGAAATCAGAGATCTGGTTAAGATTGAAGAGAAGCAGTTTAATGTTATTATCTCTAGACTCAAGAAGAAGCTCTTGTTTAACAAGCCTCTTATTGACGATAATAATCTTTTACATCAAGAGCTTAGATACAAACCTGACGAGGACGGTTTCCGCATTGAGGTAAACCTCGTCATGTCCTCTATCCCTACTACTGCTCCTACTCCTACTTCTGCAACAATAGATGATGTAGAAGACGCAGAACAATCTTTTAATGATAAAGTAAAAGATGCTATGCTTGAACAAGCAAAACAAAATATGCAAATTTTAGAAGATCTAGCTTGGAAGGGGGAAGCAGTTCCTCCTACTGAGTACAAGCACGATGCTTCTCAAGCACCTGTGATTGAAGAAGAAACGTTTGACTTTACTATCGCTGCACCTGATGAAGAGTAAGCAGCGAGATATATTGTTAGAGGTAGCTCGACGCAATGGCGTGACTGTTGCCCAGGCTGAAGAAATCTGGAACAACTTCGGTTTAACCATTGCTAAACATATTAGCTCTAATCACAGAGACGAGGATAATAAGTTTAATCTCGACAAATTTCCTGTAATTAATATCCAGCACTTTGGTAAATTTATACCTAGAAAAAAGAAAATAAACTACGCTAACTATTGCATAGATAAAAACAAAACTTATGACACTGAACATAACACTACCGATAGTAGAATTTCCTAATCAGACTGACGAGGAGCTTCTTAAAAAAGTAAAGATAGAAGAACTACAGGACGAAGATCCTGTGCCTGTTTATACTACGTTTTATACTATTAACGCTATCTCTCCGTTTAGAACACCTTACGGTGATTATACTATTATACATTCAGGAGGTACGGAGTTCTTGTGTACTTACACTTTTAGCGAGCTTTTTGATAAGCTGTCTGTTATCTACACTAAAGAACACGGCTCTAAATAATGAAAGCTATCCACGATTTTAGTTTTTGGGATGCACATCCTGAACTAATGATGCTAGAGTCGTTCAACGCTCTACATCATAAAGACTCTAGTAAAAACAAACAAGATAGCTCACGTAAAATGTGGGCTATTTATTATGCACATAATCCCGAGTCTAAGTTCTTTAACATGCCTAATAAACTGCTTGTACTTGCGAGAGATTTTCTCAAGGACCCAGCGTTCAATTGGGATAGTATTCGCGATCAAGTGTTTACTTACAAAGAGCTAGTGCTTACTCCTGCAGAACGTGGTCTTGTCAATTGGACAGAGATTATGAATGTTCGCGATGAGTCTCTTAAGAACATGTATAAAGACGCTATTCTAGAGCGTAACCTTAAAGAATTAGTAGAGTTGGACAAGATGCTAGCCAACACGGCTAAGCTATTCCAAGATTACAAGAAGATCAAGCAGGAATACGACGAGGATAAGACAACTCGTAAAGGCAAATCTATTGCGTCACTATCAGATTCAGGAGAAATTTAAGATGATAACCAACTCTAACTTCAGATTAAAAGACGTTCCTAACTTTCACCCAGAGCTAGAGTACTACGACCGTGTAACTTTCTGGAAAGAAGAGAAGCGTAAGTGTATAGAAGGCTATTGGGTAGGAGGCAAGTGGATGCCTGGCCCTCTTTATTACTACATCAACTTCCACAACATCCAGTTTGAGGATGATTCTTCTGTAGCACAGGCCTTTGGTCTACCGTTTCTACGTGATATTGATTGGGAGTTGTTTCTAATCTACGAAGAATGCCGTGGTTTCTCTGGTTTTAGTAACGACCCTGCTTTCACATGTGACAGGAAATACGGACCTGAAAGAGAAATGGCTGTAAAGCTAAAACGTATCACAGAAGCCGAAGCAGATTCTAAGACATACATACCTGCTAGAGAATACTTACGCCGTACACACGGTAAAAACTTGGGCAAGCCCTTATACAAGAATTCCGCCCAACACATGATATCGATTCAGGCTCGTGGTTCGGGTAAATCCTACTCTTCATCAGGTATTGCTGCCCACAACTTCTTGTTTGATGGGGCTACAGACTACGATGATTACCTAGAGCGCAAGAAACTTAAGCAATACATTGCATCTGATACAGTTATCGGTGCGATTGACTCTAAGTATACCGTGCCTTTGATGAAGAAAATACAAACTGCCCTAACTTTATTGCCAGGTGGTTTTGAAATGGGGGAGGATACGTACCCTTCTCCACTTTCTACTGTATACACAGGCTCATTTATGCCTAACCGTGACGCAACAACCACCACTGGTTCAGTAATGCGACATCGATCTTTTAAAGATAACCCGCTTGCTGCCAACGGTACACGTCCTAACCTATGTGTGCTTGATGAGGTAGGTTTCATGTACAATATTAAAGAAGCCTGGGGTGCCATTGAAGCAACACAGGCGTCAAAGGCTAAGAAAAGCTTAGTTATCTGGGCCCTAGGAACGGGAGGTCTCGTATCTGGTAGAGCAGCACTCTATGCAGAGTCAGTATTTCGTAACCCACAGGATTACAACTGTCTTATCTTTGAGGATATCTTTGAGAACCGTGGCAACATCGGATACTTTGTACCGTACCGCCTGACTCTCAATGAGTTTAAGAAAACAGAAGATAAAGTCACAGACTTAGATTTAGCAAAGCTTTACATAGAAGACCGTCGCTCTACAGCAAAGAAATCACCCGACCCTACCGTATATCAGACAGAAATTATCAACGGTCCTGAAGTACCATCCGAGGCATTCTTGGTACTCGAAGGCGCATTCTTTCCTACACTACTGCTCAAAGAACAGTTGGCTGAGGTTGAAGGCGGTAAGTACAAGAAATACCAAGAAGCAAGCTTCAAGGGTCACATCAGTTTTAATGATAAGAATGAGCCAGAGTTCTACACAGAGCAAGACATGCTTCCTATTAGAAAGTACCCGCTCAGCAAGAACGATGAGAAACGTGGATGTATAGAAATTTGGGTAAAACCACAACGTAGTCCTGACGGCATTGTTCCTCGCGGTACCTACATTGCAGGAATTGACGTTGTTGATAAAGACAAATCTACGACAGACTCTCTTCCTTCTATTGTATTAATGAATAGATTAACAAGACAAATAGTAGCAGAATACACTGGCCGTACAGGTGAGGCTAAAGATTTCTACGAAGTTTGTCGTAAGCTACTTCTTTACTACAATGCTGTTGGGATGTATGAGAAAAACCTCATCGGTCTTTATAATTACTTTGATCAGATGAAGTGCACTTATCTTTTAGCAGATACTCCGTATCAATTACGTTCTACTGATACGTATAAAGCAGGTACTAACACATCTAAAGGTATTAACGCCTCTGGAGCAATTAACGCAGAAGGACGTAATATGGTTAAGTCTTGGTTACAAGAAAGAATATCTACTGTATCAGAAACTCGCGTGTATGAAACTATTTACTCTAGCGCTCTCATTACAGAGCTTATTATGTGGAACCCTGATGGAAACTTCGATAGGGTTTCTGCGTTAATCATGTTAATGTGGTTAGACTCTACAATGTATAAAGAAGTTACGCAGCGTGTAGAAGAGGTTAAAACTTTCTTAGATCATTCCTATTTTCAGGATATGGGTTTAATAAAAAAGAAAATCCCTACTACATTTGATTCGAAATTTTATTTATAGATTTGTATTTTAATTAAAAAATTATTATGAACGCACCTGTAAAGATTCAAGGATATATCAGTTTCCCTCGTCAGAAACTGTCTGACGCAGAAAAAACTGACTACTGGTATAAGAAGAACATGGATTTTGCAGAGCATTTATTAACATCAGATGTTAACTTGCGTTCTAACTTTAAAAACAAAAAAGTAAACTATAATCTTAGAGCCAATATTATCAGCACTAAAGATTTTGAAAAGTTTATTAACCCTGATAACTTAGACTTAGAATCTCTTCCTGCTAGCTTTCAGCACATCGGCATTGAGAATACTAAGATTAATTTACTCTTAGGCGAATATTCTCAACGACGTAAAGAGCACAGAGCTTACATTTCTTCTAATGATTCTGAAGCTATAGGCCGCAAAGAAATGGGGCTCATGGATGAGCTCAAAAAAATTACTAGTGAGATGATTATGAGTACGTCACTCACAGACGAAGAAATTCAAAAAAGATTAAAACAATTTGAACACTACCGCAAATATGAGTACCAAGACATTGCAGAAATAGTAGCTAACAAAATCCTCAAGAAAGAATACAAAGAAGGAGATTTTGACTTTACCTTCTTAAGAACATTTGAAGATTTACTTACTGCAGGCGAAGAGATTATGTATTGTGGAGTACTAGGCGGTAACCCTGTTATGCGTCGAGTAAACCCAATGAACCTTTACACCATGGGAGGCAACTCAATGTATATTGAGGATGCTGATATTATTGTAGAATACGGGTATAAATCTATCGGCCAGGTAATTGATGATTACTGGGATACTTTAACCCCTTCCGATATTGACTTCTTAGAAAATGGTAAAGTAGATGCATCACTTGGAACAGGTGGCGGTATTGGCCTAAACCGTGACATCTCTGTGTATGACTACTACGGAGAGCAAGGAGCTATGAATATTTTCCATCCTAACGAGATGGGAACACGTACATTTGCTGGGGCATTTGATACTTACGGTAACGTGCGTGTACTAAAAGTATGTTGGAGATCAAGACGTAAAATTGGAGAATTAACATATTTTGATGAAGACGGACAAGAGCAAAAAGACTACGTTCCTGAAGACTACAAACCTAAGAAAGAGTTAGGCGAGAAAGTTAAATGGATCTGGGTAAACGAGTGGATGGAAGGTACAAAGATTGCCGACCATATTTACACTTTATTGCGTCCTGTTCCTTACGCATCAAAATCCTTAGTAAACAAATCTAAAGGCACCCCTCCGTATGTAGGGTCTGTTAACTCTACTAATGATTACAAAGTCCAATCTCTTATGGACGTGATGAAGCCTCTTGCTTACTCATATGATATCGCATACTACAAACGCGAACTAGAGATCGCTACATACAAGGGGTCCTTTACTGCCATTAACTCTTCCTTGATTCCTTCAGGTTGGGATCCTAAAGAGTGGATGCGTTATGTCACCATCAATAAGTTTGCATGGTTAGACCCAACTAATGAAATCCTCAAGGGCCCATCACAGGGTAAATCTGCAGGCGCCTTCAATCAGCTTACTGCTCAACAGATTCAGATGGGCGACCCTAACGCTATCGGCATGTATACTAACCTACTGCTTGACATTGAGACTACACTAGGCAAACTTGCTGGAGTCTCAGGTGCGCGAGAAGGGCAAGTACAAGAGCGTGCGGCTGTATCTAACGTTAGTCAAGAAGTAACTCAGATATCCCACATTACTGAAAAGTGGTTTGCTATTGATGCTAATTTCCGCAAGCGAGTACTTACTAAGTTCTTAGAGTGTTGTAAGTTTGCTTACAAATCTAATCCTAAAAAAGGTCAATTCTTGTTAGACGATATGGGACAAGAGTTTGTTACACAATTTGATGAATTTGTTGCTACAGACTACGACCTACACGTATCTAACTCTACTAACGATACTAAGCTTTACGAAGACTTACGTGCACTTTCTCAAGCAGCTATTCAAAACGGTCAGGCTACTATCTCAGACCTTATTGGTATTTCTCAATCTGAATCCGTACAAGATATTGCACGCCGCCTACAAGATTCTGCTGAGCGTATTCAAGAAGAAAACAGCAAAATGAAAGAAGCCGAACTTAAACAAGCACAACAAGCTGCAGAGATGGATAACCAAGCTAAGAAGGCACTTCTTGACTTTGAAGTTAAACGTCATAATGATGTTGTTAATATCGAGCGCGAGAAGATGGCGACTAACTTAGAAATTGCTAAGATTAAAGAAATGGGTGCTGACGTCCGTGATGCTAGAGCTAATGGTTTAGAACAAGATCGTGTTGACACAGATAAAAACGGCATTGACGATTATATTGATATACGTCGCACAGATATTGATGAAAACTATAAGATTAATCAAATCCGTATTAAAGAAGAAGAACTTGCAGAAAAGACTCGTGCTAATCTTGTAGCAGAAGAACTTAAAGCAAAAGAATTAAACATTAAAAAGACTCAAAGTACACAGAGTAAATAAAAAGCTATAGGGCTATAGAAGCTATCATAAAGATTCTAGGCCCTATTTATAAAAATAATTTTAATATTGTAACCAATTAACGACAGCAAAATGGAGAATAACGAATTATTCGAAGGTTTACAGATAATGTCACCTGAAGAATTAAATCAAGCCGTAAGCGGGCAACAAACGGACGGAGAATCCGACACTAACGCAGGTCAAGAAACGCAACAGAATGAACCTGCAAACTTATTTACCCCAGTAAGCACTGAAACAGGAGAAGGTGCGGGAGAAAATAAAACAGTAACAGAGAAACCAGCAACTTTAGCAGTTGACTCTCTTACTAAGAACGAAGCGGTATACAAAGCTCTTATGAAAGAGTTAGTGTCATCAGGAGTTCTAACAGTAGAAGAGTTGGAGAAGTTAGATGAGTTACCTGGTACACTAGACACAATTAAAGACTTGGTTTCTAAAACAGTTGAATCAGGAGTTAAACAAACTCAAGAAAACTGGAAAAAGAATCTAGATCCTACTAAGAAGCGCTTTCTAGAAATAGAAGACGCTTTTGACGCTACGGACCAAGCGATATTAATGGCCCAACGATTAGAGTTCTTTGATAATGTAGATGCAGCATCAGTACAATCAGACGTAGATCTTCAAAAACAGATTTACTTTGAGTTGCTAAAATCTAAAAACTTTTCTGACCAAGATGCTATTGAAGCTATCAATGACGCAGAAGCTATCAACAAACTTCAGGACAAAGCTTTAAAAGCTATTCCTGAACTTCGTAAGCAAGCGCACACTGTAGTAGAACATGCACGTCTTGAAAAAGAAACAAAAACAAAAGCTGAGCAAGAAGCACAGTCTAAAATGTTTGAAAGTTTAGTATCAAACATTGAGTCTCGTGATGCTTTTATCGATGGTTTAAATCTTAACAAAGTAGCCAAAGATAAACTCAAGTCTAACATTATGAATCCTGTACACAGGGATCCTGAGACAGGCGTAGAGTACAACAGCTTGATGTACAAACAAAAACGCAACCCTGTTGAGTTTGAAATGTTGATCAACTACTATGACACCATAGGATTGTTCAACTTAGATAAAGAAGGTAAGTTTAAACCTGATATCACAAAACTCAAGAGTGTAGCAAAAACTGCAGCGATTAACGAACTTGATAAAGTTATCGCCGCAGAAGAACAACGTGGAGTAGGCCGTAACACTTCTGTAGAAACATCACAGAAAACTGAAGGGTTACTTTCCATGTTAGAAAGTGCTTTTAACAAGAAATAAATATAATTCGTCTAATAAATAAAAACAAAAAACAATGGCTCAATTACTTCCACTACAACGGTATGAGGCTAAAGATTACAACGGGTTGGTGACTGATAATCACTTCTACTCTTTGTATCAGCAAAAACCGCAGTTGATTAGTAATGTGATCAAAGAGATCTACAAAACTAATCTCCAAGGTAAACTTCGTGAATTCGTTGATCGCTTCCCAGTTAAAGAAGTTGAACAAGAAAACGGATTCTACAACTGGATGTTGCAAGGTCAACACGACAAAAACTTGCCTCTAGTTGACGCAGAAACAATCTCAGGCGCTTCTATTTCTGCTGGTACTTTTCCAGCAAACGTAGGTTCTAACGGTGAGCGTTTCTACCTTATTTTCGACGAACCACTTTTCGAAGAAACTAACGTTCTTCGTGGCGAAGTAGACGATTACCACCTTTTGGTAAAACGTGTTATGGACGCAGGTTCTCGTTACAAAGTTGAGGTTGAATTAGTAACTGACAACGTTAACAAAACTGTTCCTTCTGAGGAATTAGCTATTGGTACTCGTTGGTCTAAGTTCTACTCTCTTTCTCCTTCAACTCTTTCTTACCAAGGTGCTAAGCCTTATTTCACTTCTCCTTGGAGAATGGAAAACCGTCCTTCTACACTTCGCATGGAGTATGAAGTAGCAGGTAACACAATCAACAAAGGTAAAAACGAACCACTTGAGTTTGGTTTTAACTACAAAGGACAACAAGAGTCTGTATGGATTAACTACCAAGATTTGGTAGCTCACCACCAAGCAGAAGAAATGTTTGCTCGTATGTTGATGTACGGTAAGAAAAACTGGACTTCTGATCACAAATACCTTAACAAAGACGATAAGACTAAATATGCTATCGAGTCTGGTGCAGGTTTCTTTGATCAAATTGCTCCTTCAAACGTACACTACTACAACACTTATGACCTTGATTGGCATTTAGAGTTGTTGTTGGATATGGGTGTTGGTAAACTTGAGCGTGGCAAACGTACTATCCACTTGTTAACAGGTGAATTCGGTGCGATCGAAATCTCTAAGCAAATCAATGCTAAATCTGGTAGCGGTAAATTTACAGTTATCTCTGATAAATTCCTTACATCTAACACTAACCCAGGTAACCTTGGTGGCAAAAACACTAAAGGTCTCATGGAGCCACAGTGGAACGTGTACGAGTGGTACAACGGAGTTACTATCATGGTTGAGATCGTTGATTTCTTCGATGATGACGTATACTTCCCACAACGTCACCCAGATGGAAAAGGTATCGTAGAATCACACCGTATCTTAGCTCTTGACTATGGTGACAACGCTGGTATCTACCGCGTTAAACCAAAAGGAGTTCCAGATTACAACTGGGCATACATCCCTGGTATGCGTGATCCGTTCTCACCTGCAGGTAAAGGTTCACCGAAAATGGTTGCCTCACGTGTAGATGGTTACGAAGTACACATCCAAAAATGGGGTGGCTTGATGATCGAAGATCCAACTAAAGTAATCGATTTACGATTGGTTGTTGAAAGATAATCACCTAAACTTACCATAGAAAGGGGGGCTTCCTTGAGAGTTGAAAGCCTTGAGGACCCCCTCTTTTTTTAAAGAGAATTAAATTAAAGACAGCAAAAAATGGAGACAGCAGCAAAAGAAAAAACGATTTACGGCACATTTTTACAAAATAGAATTGTATCAATTAAGCCAGTAGAATCATCGGGTAAATGGAGTAACCTATTAGTACAAGGACAGGAGAAATTAAAAGATCCGTTCATGTACAACAAAACAAAGAGAAGCTACCAAGTTCCTCTCAACAGTGAGTCAAGAGGTGGTGGTGTAAAAGTAATCTTAGACGACATGGCTCGTGTTAAGATTCAAAAATACATGGAGTCGCATCCAAACGGGATGACTCAAAAAGAGTTCTTTGAAAAAGAGTTAGGTGTAGATTTAAACCCTACACTTCAAGCAGAAAAAAACTTCTGGAGAAGTGATCGTCGTGGACGTGTTATTCTTACTAAAGAAGGCACAACACTAAATTTGAACTTACCACTAGATATGTTAAAGTATCTAATTCTAATTGCTAATAGAATGCTTATCTCTCCATCTTATGAAGAGAGAATCAACAAAGCAACTTATGAGTTTATGGTGGTAGATGAGAACAAAATCACTTCTAAAAAACTTGAAGAAGCAGATCTTAAAGCTCAGGCTTATGTTAAGTACGCTGAGGTTACAAACAGTAAGGCTGCTACAATAGGGTTCATCAAATCTCTCGGACGCACAATCCCTGCTACTGCTACAGATGAGTGGCTAAAATCAGAGGTTGCAAATATTGTGGAAACTAATCCTAAATATTTCCTTGAGGTTGTGACACACCCACAATATAATGAGCGTATCTTTGTACAAGAAGCCGTTGAAGCTGGTGCAATTATCCGCAAAGGTGAGAAACGATACACACTTGATAATGGTGCAGAACTAGGAGATCTAACAGATGTGATCAACTATCTTCTTAACCCAGACAATCAAGAAGTAAAGCTTCGAATTAAAGCAAAAATTGAATTAACTAAACGTAAATAACAATGACGGCAAATCAGATGGCCAACGAATTAGAACTAAAGCTTGATCGCTCAGACAGCTATGGTTCACCAGGTTACGAAGACTTTGAATTGTCTTCTGTGCTTACCGAGGCCACTAATTTTTACGTCAAGAAGTTTTACGATGAAGTAAACAACCGAAAAGCTAGAGGCTTTGAGGAAACAGAAATAAGAAATCAGGGACTGGCAGCGTTGGTAAAAGACGCTGCCTCACTCCCAGTTTCGGCTTCACAAGTAGGTGTTATAGCTAACACTTTACTTCAAGGGAAGTTCTTTGATTTACCGACAGACCATATGTACACGATTTTCGAAGAGTGTACGATTAATAAAACGCAATGTAGCACAACAGATCCTATCTACGCATACGTTATCACAGTTGGCCACAACGAGATCCAGCGATTTAACTGGAGTAAGTATAAGAAGCCGTTTTATAAATCTTATGGTGATAGTAGAGTATGGCGCTTAGAATTTAGCAGACAGACATCAGGTATTAGTCCTGCTGCTCCTGCTACAGCTAAACGACATGAGTTACTAACGGACGGTACTTTTGATATTGCTACATATCATATGCGATATCTTAAAAACCCATCAGACATTATTGTCAACAGAACTACTCCTGCATCACAGCAAAACTGCGAGCTTGATGAATCTACTCACAGAGTAATCATCGACATCGCAACAGACCTAATGATGCAACGAGTACAAGAACAAAAAGTACAAACGGTTGAACCGTTTAAAGAGTTAGAATAAAAAAAATAATTATTAATTAAAAATTAAACAAAAATGTTTAGAAAAGCAAACAACGTATTTAGCGCTCTTTTGTCTGACGCTAGTGCAACAACTGCAGCATTAAATAGTGCTGTAGCCGCAGGGAACGTAGTTACAAACTTAAACTTGCCTATCGGTGCAGTAGTAGTATGTGACATGGGTATGCGCCGTCTTAACAGCACTTCCTACGGTCTTTTAACTGCAACTGACAAATTCTTTATCGTACAAGGTAAAGGAGCAACTCAGCCACTAATGAAATCGCCTGCGATGACTAAAGGTATGGTTGCTATCTCTGCAAGCAAGTTTAAAGCTGCTGTACAACAAGTAACTATCGTTGGTTATAACGGTACAACAGGTTCACTTCCTGTAGCTAACAATTCTGATTTCTGGATCAAGATTCGCAAACGTGATAACGATGCCGCTAACCGCTCACAACCTATGAGCTTGTTTGCAGGTCCAGTTAAAACTGATGCAACTGGTACACAAGAAGAACTTGCTTTCTTGTTGGTAAAAAATGGTTTGAAAAATTTCGCACAAGAGCCTGCAAACGGTTACTTGAAATTTGAAGCAGTTTCTAACGGAACTATGACAGCTACTGCAGCAAACGCTACAGTAACTAAAGGTTCTAGAGCGGTTACCTTTGCTTCTAACGTAACTATCGCTGCTGGTACACTTCTTGCAATTGCAGGAGCAACTTACTCAGTAGCTGTAGGCGTTACTGCTGGTACTGCTATCACATTAAACATTGCTTACCAAGGAGATTCTGCTACTATCACAGCAGGTACAACTTATGCAACTACAATCGGAACTCTTGCTTCTGTTACTGCATTTGGTGTTCGTCTTACTGGTGTTGCTGCTCCGTTTGATGTAAACGCATTCCGCGATTATTATGCTAACCGTTGGACTACATCTTTCTCTGATTCTTCAACTTTGATTACTGTATCTGGTGCTCAAAACGGAAATGGTGTATGGCAACAAGTTGCTATGGATGAATACTTGAACTACGGTTTCGAAGGCGAAAATAGCCAATTGGCTGTTCCTTCTGTACCACGTGATCAAGTTGTTAAAATCCCTGGCGTAGCTGGTAATACTGCTCAGTCTTCTCGTTACTCAACGTTG
>Ga0222712_10004283_pt1 | contig 15033 bp, 7 predicted proteins | sample C33_657DmetaG_FD_165043 | JGI IMG/M metagenome (GOLD analysis project Ga0222712, IMG submission 165043) | Estuarine water microbial communities from San Francisco Bay, California, United States - C33_657D | ecosystem: Environmental > Aquatic > Marine > Unclassified | place: USA: California... | reverse complement strand
GAGGTCTTTTGTAAAAATGGCTTCCATGCCCCAGGTCCATCCATTTCCAATACGTTGGTCAAATGCGAGGTTGGTTCTGAATATTTGTGGAAATTTGAAGTTGGGATCAGATACCACAATATTGGAAGGCACGGAAGTACCCGCTACGCTTGGGAACCTGCTGGCATAGGCATCAGGATTGGGATCGAATTTGTAGTTCTGAAGTGCTGTTATACCTGCTGGGGTTGCATTTGTTACATTGGCTCCGAACTGGTACATACCCGTGTTGGTAGGAATATTGGTAAGCCAAACAAACGGAATCTTTCCAGTGAAGATACCTGTACCACCACGAATGATGAGGTCTTTGTCATTTTTCACATCCCAGCGGAAACCGATACGGGGTGAAAGCAGCATCTTGCTATTGGGGTAAGCACCGGTGTTGTAGCTCACAAGTTTGCCGCTTTGATCAGGGAACTTCAGTTCAGTAATCTTGGGATTTTCCAATGGTTGGCTATGGTATATGGGTACATCACCCCTGATACCTACTGTTACCTTTAGGTTATCGCTAACAGCAATTTCATCCTGTGCGTAAACACCCAATTGACCAATTTCTAATTCAGCTGAATAGACTGATTTCTTACCAGGAACCAATGAATAGGTATAGGCATAGTAAACGGGAGCCTGGTTGGTGATGAAATCATTCAGGGTATTGTAGATGTAATAGCTCTGAGAGCCAGCCATAAACATGTTACCCACCCGCTGGTACTCATAGGAACCACCTGCTGTGATGGTGTGCTTCCCCCTGTACCAAGTGGAGTTGTTGATGACACTGTATACATCATTGATTACATCGTTGTTGTATGAATAGGGCTCGTAACCAGCACTCATGTAATTGTTTCCAGTTGTGCCATTGAATATGTCAATGAAAGGGAATACCTGGCTTCCTGAAGAACGGGTAGCCTGGATCTTCGTGAGCGTGGCAAGAAACTGGTTGGAGAACTTCCCCCCAAAATTGGAGTTCAGTTCAAATGTTCCGGACCTGACGATATCTTTGAACCGGAAGTTAGAATTTTGGTAGGACATGGATAACAGTCCGAACCTGTTTTGGGGAAGACGGGTTTGAGATCCTGCTCTCCCAGTAACGACGAATCCACCTCCATTGGGCACTGAACTTCCGTTCAGCTGCTGGTCATTTTCGCTCACCATTTCATTGTACTTTACAGTCAGCTTGTGGATTTTGCTGATGTTCCAGTCAATTTTGGCAAGGATCTTGTAGTTCTCAGACATGAAGTTCTGGAAATTGTCATAGGCCCCTGTCTCATAACCATATTTGGTTTTGAGGAAGTCAGAAAACTTCTTCAAGGAATCAACAGAGGTGCTGGATTCGTTGCCTGCGCCTGTTCCGCCTTTGGGCTTGAAAGGAATACCGGGGAATTCTCGTGTTTCTTGCTCTGCGCTAGCAAAAAAGAAAAGCTTGTTTTTGATGATGGGCCCACCCAATGTGAAGCCAAAACTCTGGCTCTCAGATAGTGCAGCAGGCGGAAGTTTTGTGTCACCTACCTTGGTACCATTGTAATCCTGGTTTCTGTTATAACGGTATGCAGACCCTTTAAAAGTGTTGGTTCCGCTCTTGGTTACTGCATTGATACCAGCTCCGGTGAAACCTGCCTGCCTTACATCGAAGGGAGCAATATTAATGGCGATTTCTTCAAAAGCGTCAAGTGAAATGGGTTGGTTACCGCCTCCTGGAAGGGGATCTGAACTCAGACCAAAGTTGTTGTTTAGGTTGGCGCCATCAACCTGTATGTTGTTGTAGCGTGCATCTCTTCCTGCAAAACTTGTTCCGTTTGCCTGTGGCGTCAAACGGGTAAAGTCAGTAATACTCCTTGAGATGGTAGGAAGGGTTTGAAGTTGACGAACACCTACGTTTGTGGAGGCGCCTGTCTTGTCAGTTGACAACTTACTTTTCTTTCCTAAAACAGTTACTTCACTCAAGGTGGTTTCAGCTACCCCGAGTGTGGCATTGATAAAAAATGGCTCACCAAGAAGGAGGTTGATGCTCTCAATTGTCAGCGTGCCAAATCCTACAAAATTAACTTTCACCATGTAAGGACCGCCAATTCTGAGATTGGGAAGTGTAAATACACCTTCTTTTTTGGCAACGGTGCTGTAAGTTGTTCCTGACGGGGTGTGTACCGCCATGATGGTTGCACCTTCTAATGCCTTGCCTGAAGCATCTTTCACAATACCATTGATGCTACTGGTGGTTACCTGCGCCGAGGCCCCCATGGAAACGAGTAATGTGAAAACTAAGCTAAATAATTGTCTTCTCATAAACTGATTTTTAATTCAAATGCAAATTTTAAGATTTGTGGGGTTAAAACCATAAAAAAATGTTAACAAATCATGCCCATTTTGGTTCACAAAGGTGCATTAAATATGCCAATGTCAGCATCAACAGCCATTTTTTATGGCAGAATCATTTTAACAATGAGTTTTAAAGTCGTTTTTTCCGTTCAAAAAACCTGTCAAACTCAGTCCTGAAGGATACATTCCCTCCAGTGCGGTCCCGTTTTCCTGAGGTAGACAGCACATCAAAACTGCTTCTGTAAAAGAAGGAAGTCCTGAACTTACCGTCCGGAGTAATTTTGTATTCAACATTGACGTCAGGAAGAAAAAGAAATGATTGGGAATTGCTGGCGAAGTTATTTCCTCCAGCTGCAGCAAAATTAAAATCACTGCCAAAGGTTATGATAAGCTTGTCATCCAGCATCGATTTAATAAACTGCAGGCTCACATTTTCCCTGAAATTATTCTGACCGCTTCCGGTATTTCCAGTAGAGCCGGTGATGCCAGTCATGGTCCTTGAATAATTGAAATTTACATCAACAGAAGATCCCAGCACTTTTGAAAAAAAGTTTTGTACACTGCTGGCAAGAATTCCATTGATAACACCGGAAATGGTGGTATTGATCAATTCACTATTGAGATTGCTGGAAACAACTGCCGCTTGTGGGGCAAAGCTCTTGAAAACGATCAGGTAGGTTGATTGTTTGCTTACCTCCAAGGGGTCGCGATTGATGTTTTTCAGTTTGCTGTCAATGGTGGCATTGTTCCTGGCCGTACTGTTCTGGGGGATGGCAATCTGAAAGGTAGGGTTGGGGCTTGACAAGGTTCCCGAGAGATTACACCGCACCTCCACATCACTGATTTCCCTCAGTACATCAGCGCTGACTCCAGAAACAGTTGAACTGCTGGGGTCTGTGAACAAGGTACTCATCCTTACTTTTTCGGCCAGGTAAAGCGCATCAATATTGATCTCAGCATTCAAAGGATCTCCTGTCCAGCTGATATAACTCCTTCCGCCACCCAACAACTTGAATGGCTTTTTGAACACATCCTGAAAATTAAAGTTATAGCTTCCGCTTTCGATGTTGTAGCGACCGTTCATGGATAGGGTTTCTTTGGTGCCGGTATGGATCTTGAGGTTTCCATTGCCTTGCCCTGAAATGATATCCCCTGTCAGTTCATCCAGCACAACATTCATTTTCAACAGTGGAGAAGCCGTTAAATCTAGGTCGATGATCAGGTTTGAGATGGATTCTGAAGCTTTGGCTTTCATCTCACTCCCGTAAGATCTCCATACGATGTAATCCACGTCTGCAGACTGTTTGCTGCTGGTACTGGTAAGGATATCAATGGTAGAACTGTCAACTGGAGCACCGCTCACATTCATCCTGATTTCATTTTCCGGGCCAGTAATGTTGAAATTGAATCTTGCAATGGCCTTTCCATAAAAAAGGTTGTTATCTGTTCTTCCAGTATTGAGCACCAGCAATTTTTTGGATGTGGCACTGATGTTGTATTTGAAATCCCTGAAGAAATGATGGTCAAGGCTTCCTTTCACAGTGGCCAAATTGCCATTGACATCTTTGAGTTGAATGTTTCCCAGGTTGATTTTTCCGGGAGAAAATTCAATAACTGGATCCAGAAGGGTATAGCTACACTGGGTATAAGCCACCGTAACTTTGGCATTCGATATTTTTACTGCCCCCGTAAAATCAGGTTCTTTGAGGCTTCCGGAGATGCGGAGCTTACCGTTCCCTAAACCATCCATCTGGCTGAATACAATGCCAAGGTAGGGTTGGAGCAGGGATAATTTGACATTCACAACGTCAATATCAGTTTCAATCTGTTGCTGGCTGCTGTCTTTCAGGTCCAGTTTGCCTTTGACCCCAAATTGATAGTTGGGGTTATCTGATTCAAGATAATAGCTGGCCCTCTTTTCCTTGCTGTCCCAAAATGCGTTGATGGAAGTCAGGCCGATTGAGTCATTCTCAAACCTTGTTTTATCGGTCTGTGCGTTGAGATAGAGTTTGAGGTTGTTGAATGGGTCTTCAATGGTCAAGTCTCCCGAGGTGATACCCTGGATCCTCGGCTCCTTCAGTACAAAGGGTAGAAGCTCACCCAGGTTTACCTTCTCCAGGGTAAGGATGATTGTTTGGGCCCTGTCTGCAGCAGGTGGGAGCGTAATCAATCCTATCGATTGTTCGCCATTGGTTAGCTTAAAATTGCTGGCGTCAAATTTTGCCTTGCTGATCAACACCTCGCCGTCTTTCTCAATGTTCCATGTTTTTTCATTGAACACGAGTGAAGAGGGATTGAAATGAACCAGGATGCCGTCTTTCAGGTTGTTGACGGATGCGGAAAGTTTAGCACCATATTGGGATGACTCAGAAAAAGTATTGATGTCAACTACAGAAACATCTTTGGAAGACCTGATCCGAATTTCATTGTTTGGGAAAAACAGGCTGTCGTTGAAAACCACTGAACTTGTTTTGGATGCAATCAACAGGCTGTCTGCTCCGCCTGAAGCATTCATTTCAAAATCATAGACAGACAGGTTTTTATAGACAAGTTTTGGAATGGTTGCTGTAAGGCCAAAATGTTTGTTCTTGGTGTCGATGGTTCCTTCAATATTGCTGTAGTTCAAGCCACTGACACCAAGGTCCAGGATCTGTAAGAGGGAAGTTGCATTTTTAAGTACGAAGCTGAAATAAAGGTCCTGGTCTTTTTTGGGAGGTGCAGCTTTTTTGAAATAAAGCGGATGATAACTGCTTAAATATTGGTTGAATGTGGCAGGTAGTTCTGCAAATTCAAAGTGCCCTTGCATCTTGGCATCAATATCCTTTCCAACCAAGGACAGCGATCGGTAATCCTCTATCTGTTCAGCCTTGAAAGTAAGGCTGTCAAATATAAACGCTTGGTTTTCTTTGAACACACTCAGGTCTGTAAAACGCGCAATGCCATTGATGTTGTCTGGATTGTTGCCAGCAATGTCCATTTGTGTTTTACCTGAAAAAGTCAGGGGCATGTTGGTCAGGTTGAGGGCTTTCAGGTCAGAGAGATGAATTTGAGCATCAACAATGGTTCTCGGTATTTTGCCAGCAAGGTTGATCCTGGTAGACAGTGCGGCAATCAGGTTTTTATCATCAATGTCCAGCGCAGCTTCAAGCATATTATTCAGGTAACTTCCCCTTGCATTGATGTCTGTATACGTATACTGGTTGAAAGCCAGTTTGCTAAGGTTCGCATTAAAATTGATCCCGGTATAGACATTCCCTGAAACATTGTATTTCCCGGCAATAGTCCCAAGCTGTTTTATTTTCAAGAGTTTTCCGGCTTCTAATCCGTTGATATTGCCGCTTGAGCTAAATTTCATTGCCTTGGTACCAATCTGCTTCAGGTTTGTAATGGTGCTTACATTCCCCAAGGCAGTACTCAATAAACCCTTGATGTCTACATTCTCTCCCTTGGCCATCACATCACCCCTGAAACTGATCGCACCCATGGGTACAAGGTCTATGCCCAATGATTTTTTGAGGATTGGCAGTAGGGTATAGAGGTCCTTGGCCGAACTGATGGCCGTTGCATTGGTCAGCATATAACTGGTTGTTGCAACATCAGGAAGCCCCACAATGTGCAGCTGACCAGAAAGTGCAGTAAGGTTGCCATATTCAATCCTCATCTCTTTTGCAACCAGATCTCTTACCAAGCCATTTACTTTTCCATTCAATTTCAAGGAGATGTTTTTGTCCTTTAGCAGTGGTGCAAAAAATGCAATATCCTTGAGGTTCACGGTACTGTTGTAAATATGGCCTTCCATCCTGACCTTGTTAATAAAGTCGGCCATGTCATCTGTGAAATAATCATAGCCCATGGAAAAGGCGTTGCCAATTTTGCTGTAAGGTGTTTCGATGGAGAGGTCTGTAAAGGACATGATGGTTGGGTCCATCTTCAGATGGGCACGCAATGACTTGATTTCGAAACCACTTCGCTCTTTTGTTTTCAACGAAAGCATTCCAGACAAAGTATCGTTGTTCAACCCCAGGTTATTGATGCTTCCAGTGATGTCTGAAAAATGCAGGTGGGCGCCATCAAAATAATCGTAGGCTTTTCTGCTGGTTTCAAGATCGCTTTTAAAATTTCCTTTTTGCAGGCTGATGGACCCGGCACTGATTTTCCACTGTCCTGGATTCCAGTACAATGTACCATTGATCCTTTTTTCTGTTTCGGGGATCAGGGACTTGGGCCTTCTCCCAGTGTATTGGTGAAGCCCAAAATCGGGTTGGTTGATGGTCAACTGGTTGAGCTGAATTTTTTTATTCTTCAGGTCTATGAGGGCAGATGAGAGAAGAAGCTTGCTAATGTTCAGTTCCTGGTCTTCGCCTCTCCATTGGTCTTTTACCTTATACCTGATTTTTTTTACATCCAACGAAGCGATGCTGAGCTTCAGCGCAGTTGGCTTTCCATTGCTGGGCTTTCCAGAAGAAAGGGCATCGAGGATGAACTGATAATTCCATATGCTGTCCTTGCGGTTGGTATTGATGTAAACATCTACCAGCCCCGCATAACTGATTGCAATATCTTTTTTCAGGAAAAACCAGTCGGTGATGTTTAACCTGATCTGGCCGGCATACAGGAGCGTATCTTTTGAACGGTCCTGCACCAATACTTCGCTGATGGAGAATTTGTTGAAAAGCGAGAAGTTGACAGAACCAATGCTGATGGGAATGTTCAGGTTTTTGTTGATGGTTGTTGTGGCATAATCCAGAAGCCTGTTTTGAACATAGGGGGTTTGGATAAGCAACCAGAGGGCCAGCACCAATGCAATGATGCTGCCCAAAATATAGGAGCCTATTTTAACTGCTTTTCTCAGAGGAAGAGTTTGTGGTAAAGTTAGCCAATCCCCACTAGAGAATGACCTCTCCCAAAGGAATTAAAAGTTAATTGAAGTTGAAAAAATATCAATAAGCAGCTGCATGGTCATCGCCCCTTTTATCGGCTACTGCTTCAATCGATCTTAACTTCTTACCACTCCATTCCAGTTTGATTACTTCAGTCCTTCCAATTTGACCACGGTTTGTAAACAAGTATCCCATTTTTTCCAATGAAGATTGAAGGCTTTTGGGGAAGTCATTTTCAACCATCACCTGGTCTGGAAGCCACTGGTGATGAAACTTAGGATTGTTGACAGCATCAAGACTGGACTGCTTGAAGTCGATGATGTTTACCAGGGTTTGAAAAACCGAAGTGGGAATGGTTGTGCCTCCTGGAGTGCCTACCACCAGCCAGGGTTTCTTGTCTTTCAATACAACAGTTGGGGTCATGGAACTGAGCATTCTTTTTCCTGGTGCAATGGCATTGGCTTCCTTGCCAACAGCACCAAACATGTTCGGAACACCCGGCTTCACACTGAAATCATCCATTTCATTGTTCAGCAGGAAGCCTGCACCGCCAACAACGGTCTTTGATCCGTATCCGCCATTGAGGGTTGTGGTCACACTGACCACATTGCCATATTGGTCTGCCACAGACAAATGGGTGGTTTCATCGCTCTCAGGATTAGCCTTTCCTGGCTTCACCATATCACTGGGGGTTGCCTTGCCAGGAATAAAATCCTTCATCCTTTCTTTCAGGTAACTGTCACTCGAAAGGGTTTTCACGGGCACTTTTACAAAGTCTTTGTCTCCCATGAATTCTGCCCTGTCGGCATAGGCGCGCCTTTCCACCTCAATCATCAGTTGTACGGCAGCGGAAGAATGAAATCCCATTGAGGCAATGTCCCTGTCTTCAATCATTTTCATCATTTGCTGCATCAACAGCCCGCCACTGCTTGGCATAGGCATTCCAATTACGGTATGACCCTTGTAGTCAAAGATGATGGGATCCCTTTCGGCTGCAGTATAATTTTTCAGGTCTTCCAAACTGATTTTCCCTCCACCTCTTTTCATTTCGGCTGTGATCAGCCTGGCTGTTTCCCCTTCATAAAATCCTTTCATGCCATTGTCGCGAATCCTTGAAAGGGTTGCTGCCAGGTCTTTCTGTACCAAGGTGTCGCCAGCTTTCCAGGTATTTTCTTTTACAAATGCAGGACGGACAGTGTTGTATTTTTCAAAAGCTGATTTGCTGCCATTCAGAGATCTGGCTTCAGCGGCAGTGATCACAAATCCTTTTTCAGCCAATTCAATGGCGGGTTGGATCAGGGATGCAAAACCAAGTTTGCCATATTTGTGTGATGCAAACAGACCCGCAACAGTTCCAGGTACGCCACTCGCAAGATGGCCGTTCTGGCTGAGGTTCAGCAAGGGGTTGCCATCCTTATCAAGGTACATATCACGTGAGGCGCTTCCTGGGGCCTTTTCCCTGTAATCGATGGAAATGGCTTTCCCTTTGTTTGTATAAGCAACGAGGAATCCACCACCTCCTATATTTCCAGCTCCAGGATATACAACGGCCAAAGCCAATTGTGTAGCAATCGCAGCATCAAATGCATTTCCGCCTTTTTTGAGTATTTCCAGCCCCACCTGGCTGGCGAGTGGGTGAGCGGATGAAACCGCACCCTTGTTGCCGTTGGCCATTTTATTGATGGTGTACTGGTAGGGATTGATCTGTGCGTTGGCCATGCCAGTCATCAATACCAAAATCAGGGATATCAACAGATGAGCACTACGCAGCATGATGGAAATCTTTTTCATCCCATAAAGATAGAAATCATTTTAAAAGAATATGGCATCTGTCTTAGTTCTTAAGCCCTATTTGATTATTTTTATTCACTTAATCAAGCTTCTTTTCTGATGAAAATATTCCAGATGCACTCTCTTTCGATATTCCGTTTGCTGTTTTTCGTTGTATTGATTTTCACAATTGATTCTAACGCTATAGCTCAAAAGCAGGTGGCTGCAAGCAGCAGTGAAATCCTGCATGCAATGAAGCGATTGAACGTACTTGGAACAGTCATGTACATCGCCGCCCATCCAGACGATGAGAATACCCGTTTGCTGGCTTATATGGCGAGAGACCGGAACTATAAAACCGCTTATCTTGCCATGACCCGCGGAGATGGTGGACAGAACCTCATAGGCGATGAACAAGGTATTGAACTGGGAATGATTAGAACCCAAGAGCTCTTGGCGGCCAGGAGGGTGGATGGCGCCGAACAGTTTTTTACCCGTGCCTATGATTTTGGATTTTCAAAAAGAACAGAAGAAGCCCTGGCGATTTGGGACAAACAAAAAGTCTTGGCCGATGCAGTCTGGGTGATCCGTAATTTCAAACCAGATGTCATCATCACCAGGTTTCCTGAAGACAGCAGGGCTGGGCATGGACACCACTCAGGCTCTGCCGTAATCGCAAGGGAAGCCTTTGTTGCCGCTGCTGATCCTAAGATGTTCCCAGAGCAATTCAAGTTTGGCGTTGGGCCCTGGAAAGCCAGGCGCATCATGTGGAATACCTTCAGTTTTGGTTCGAGCAATACAACTGCTGAAAACCAACTCAAGATTGATGCAGGAAGCTATATCCCATTGTTGGGTAAAAGCATTGGTGAAATAGCTGCGGAGGGAAGAAGCCAGCACCGCAGCCAGGGATTTGGTTCAGCTTCTACGCGGGGATCAGCAACAGAATATTTTATCCATACGCTTGGCGAGAAAGCAGAGAAAGATCCGATGGATGGTATTGACTGCAGCTGGTCTCGGGTGGAAGGTGGATCCGTTGTCAATGCACTCGTCAATCAATTGGTGGAATCCTATTCGGTGCATGATCCTTCAGCTTCCTTGCAGCAATTGATTGCCATCAGAAAGGCCATCAATGCCATTGGTGATGCCCATTGGAAGAGGATTAAATTGGGCGAGGTGGACAGGATCATCCAGCTGGCATCAGGATTACACCTGGAGGCATTGGCAGACAGGTCATTGGTCAAACAAGGCGACTCCATCAGGGTGAATGTATTGCTCAACAATCGTGCAGGTGCCGAAATCAATATTGGAGAAATCAGTTTTGAAAATACAAAGGCTGGCCAGGGCATGGGGTTGAAAAAAAATGTCAACTGGACAAATAGTTTTTATGCTCCAGTGCCTTCGACCAAAAAAATATCTCAGCCCTATTGGCTGGAAAAGACAATGGATGCAGGCTATTTCAATGTAGATGACCAGCGATTGATCGGTATGCCTGAAAATAAACCTGCCTTCACTGTCTTGGCATCATTAAATGTCATGGGCGAAACCATCCCCTTTGAAATTCCGGTGCGTTACCGGGTGGTAGACCCTGCCAAAGGAGAATTTTTTCACCCTGTTTATGTAGTCCCTGCAACACCGGCAGCGGATAAAAAAATGGAAACAATTGCATACGAGCATATCCCTTCACTCACTTATTTCAGCAATCTGGTAAAATTTGACCTGCCCAAAAATCTGAATACCACAGGCAAGCGGATCGGATATATCACCGGTGCAGGAGACAAGCTGCCCGATATGATCAGGATGATGGGATTTGATGTGACGGAGCTGGGGCGAAGTGACATAAATCAAGGCAAGCTGAACCAGTTTGATGCCGTGGTGGTGGGCGTTAGGGCCTACAATGTCAACGAATGGATGGCAGAAAAACACGCCATCTTGATGGATTATGTTTCCAATGGAGGCAACCTCGTTGTACAATACAATACCAATAGTTTTGCTGGCCCTATGCAAAAAACCATGATTGGCCCCAAGCCATTTAGCATTTCCAGGGGGCGGACAACCGAAGAGGATGCTGATGTTGTTTTCCTTGATGAGAATGATCCACTGTTGAATTTTCCCAACAAGATTACCAAAGATGATTTTTCAGGATGGATTCAAGAACGGGGGATTTATTATGCAGAAAATTTTTCTACTGATTACAAAGCAGTTCTTTCAATGCATGATAAGGGAGAGGCAGACCTCAATGGAAGCCTTATCGTCAGAAATGAAGGAAAAGGCAGGTTCATTTATACTGGCCTCGTGTTCTTCAGGGAGCTTCCCGCAGGCGTTCCTGGTGCTTTCCGTTTGTTTGCTAACATCATTTCCAACCCGAATAAAAAAATCAATGGCACAAAATAACAAAAGACGGTCTCCGGTTTTTGCCATGGTGGTTGGTTTGGGTCTTGGCCTCCTGATTGCATTGGTCAGAAAAAAAATAGCACTGGGATTACTGATCGGTATCTTGGTGGCCGCCATCATTTATAAAAGAGATAAAAGATGAGTGTTATAGACTGGTCGGTCCTGCTTCTAACCATTGTTTTGGTGGTCTTGTATGGCGTTTACAAGGGAAGATCCACCAAAGACATTGATGGCTATTTCAGGAGCAGCAAGCAGCTTCCCTGGTACATGGTGATGCTCAGTGTGATTGGTACCCAGGCCAGTGCTGTTACTTTTTTATCTGGGCCTGGCCAGGCCTATACAGACGGTATGCGGTTTGTACAATATTATTTTGGATTACCGCTGGCGATGCTTGTCTTGTGCATAACCTTTGTTCCAATATTCCACAAGCTCAATGTGTATACGGCGTATGAATTTCTTGAAAAACGGTTTGACAAAAAGACCCGCTCTTTCACCGCTTTTCTTTTTCTCTTGTCCAGGGCTTTGTCAACAGGTATCAGCATTTACGCGCCCGCCATCATCTTGTCTTCTGTATTGGGTTGGAACATCTACGTAACCAATGTTTTGATGGGTGGAATTGTTATCCTCTACAGCATCAGTGGTGGTGCCAGGGCAGTAGCCTATACGCAGCAATTGCAGCTGATCATCATTTTTTCAGGCCTTTTTCTTGCAGCATATTTGTTGCTAGACAAGATGCCCGAGGGGATAGGATTGGGTGAAGTTATTTCACTTGGGAAAGACCTTGGGAAAATGAATGTGATTACTACCGGAATGACCGATCAGGGATTTGATTGGACTGATCGTTTCAACATCATCAGCGGGGTGATTGGGGGTTTCTTTTTGGCGCTTTCCTATTTTGGTACCGACCAAAGCCAGGTAGGAAGGTACCTCTCTGGAAGTTCCATCAAAGAAAGCCGCATTGCCCTGATCATGAATGGAATTGTAAAAATTCCAATGCAGTTTTTCATTCTCTTTATTGGTGTACTGGTTTTTGTTTATTACATGTTCAATGCGTCTCCGCTCTTCTTCAATCAACTGGCCATTGACAAGTTGAAAACAACGGCCTATCACGACCAGGTGGTTGCACTTGAGCAGGAACACAAGGTTATTTCATTACAGAAGCAAACATTGCTGACAACCATGAAAGGGAAGGGGCAAGCTGTTTATTCTTCAGACCTGCATGATATACAGCAAAAAGAAACTGCCATTCGCCTCAGGGTCAAAAAAATGGTAAAGGAGTCTGGCATTCTGGTAGAGAATGCTGATACCAACTATGTGTTCATCCGGTTTGTGATGGACCATTTGCCCAAGGGATTGATAGGCCTCTTGATAGCGGTCATTTTTCTTGCAGCATGGGGCAGTATTTCAGCAGCACTAAACTCACTTTCAGCATCAACCCTCATTGATTTTCACAAACCATTCATCAATGCAAACCCATCTGATGCAGAAGCAATGAAACTGTCTCGCATGTATACCTTGTTTTGGGGAATGTTTTGTATCATTTTTGCCCAGTTTGCCACCAATCTGGGTAGTCTTATCGAAGCGGTGAATATCTTGGGCTCCTGGTTTTATGGGGTGATGCTGGGTATTTTCCTTGTTGCGTTTTACCTTAAAAAAGTACAGGGGAATGCTGTTTTTTATGCAGCGATTTTGGGAGAGATTGTTGTGATTGCCATGTATTCCCTCACGAACATAGGATGGTTATGGCTCAATGCCATTGGTGCCATTGCAGTCGTAGTCTTTGCTGTTGCTTTAGAAATAGTGTTGGGAAAAAAAACAAATGAACTAAAAGAATCCCTGAACGGGTGATTTTTTATGTGCCTCGGGCGGGAATCGAACCCGCACTCGCTTTTTCGGCGAACAGGATTTTAAGTCCTGCGTGTCTACCAATTCCACCACCGAGGCATGCGATAAGCATGTAATAACAAACGAACTTAAACTAAAAATTCCATCAAAGATGGAATTTTTATGAGCGGAAGACGAGATTCGAACCCGCGACCCCAACCTTGGCAAGGTTGTGCTCTACCAGCTGAGCTACTTCCGCAGTGTGTGTAAGAACATAGGGGGTGCAAAAATAAGAATAAGATCTTAATCTAAAAAGAAAATTCTTATTTGTATTTAGGAGTGTACTGAGTGCTTTCCGGAATTTCCACTTTGGGTTTTCCTTTGTAATGCATGCTGTACAAGCCATAGCATCCACCCAGTACAAAAGCCATAAAGGCGAAGAGCTGGACGTGAAACAGGAATCGGGAAGAGATTACCCAGTTTCTGCCAAAGTCTTTCTTTTCAGCGATGTCAGTTGTATTGTGTTGCATATGTTTCTTTTGCTCGGCAAAAATAAGGAATCAAGTTTATTTTTCAATTGCAGTTTTCAACAATTTCTGAAAACCTGCTCTTGCCTTTTACAAAATGTTGCCAAACCACACTGCCCATGTATCTTCCAGCGGGTTTTGCTATTCTTTTAGAAGGAAAAATACTTTCTTTCTGACCAGAAAGCAGCCAGATGAAAAAGCCAAAATGGGCTTTCGCGACAGCAGTAAAAAAATAAGACTGTCCTGACAGCAGGTTCTTCCAAGCGCTGATCGCATCCAGCAGGAAACGAAAACCGACCGTCATTACAGCATCCATTCCTTCAAGGTTTTTCCAGAGCATGATCAGGTTGTTCCTGAAATTGAGGTAGATTTTCTTTGGATTGTTCTTTGCAAGGGTTCCACCACCGATATGGTAGATGATGGACGCCGGGCAAGACATGAGCCGGTGACCGGCCAGCTGTAATCTCCAGCATAGGTCAATCTCTTCCTGATGCGCAAAAAAGTAACCATCAAATCCGCCTACTTCATTGAATGCGGAGTGACGGATAAACAATGCGGCACCTGATGCCCAAAAAATGGGTGCTGGCTTATCGTATTGGTGCTCGTCTTTTTCTAGCACATCAAATATTCTACCCTTGGAAAATGGATAACCAAAACGGTCTATCCATCCACCAGCAGCACCTGCATATTCAAAGCTTTCCTTGTTTTTATAATCCAATATTTTGGGCTGTATGGCTGCAACATCCGGATTTTGCTTGAACATATTCATTACTGGCTCAATCCATCCCGGGCTGACTTCAATATCAGAGTTCAGGAGCACCATGAATTCTTCCTCAACATGACTGAGGGCCATGTTGTATCCGCCTGCAAATCCTTCGTTGGAGGGATTTCGAATGATGTTGATGGAAGGGTATTGAGCCGCTAACCAATCAGTAGAGCCATCCGATGACGCATTGTCCGCCACGTAAACAACCATGTTGGGGTAAGTGGAAGCCAAAACAAAAGGCAGGAATTGTTCTAGGTAATGTTTACCATTCCAGTTCAGAATGACGACCGCAAGTTTAGGATGAGGATCAGATGGTTGCATGTATTCAACAAATTTAGGTCCTATCTCTTTAAAAATCGCCACTCCATTTTTTCATGTCTTGATTTTTACATAATTTTGTTCTCCCTCGGGCCCAGGTGGCGAAATTGGTAGACGCACTACCTTGAGGTGGTAGCGCTGGAAACGGCGTGCTGGTTCGAATCCAGTCTTGGGCACAAACGCCCTTCCAACGAAGTTGGAAGGGCGTTTT
>Ga0222712_10004282_pt1 | contig 15035 bp, 14 predicted proteins | sample C33_657DmetaG_FD_165043 | JGI IMG/M metagenome (GOLD analysis project Ga0222712, IMG submission 165043) | Estuarine water microbial communities from San Francisco Bay, California, United States - C33_657D | ecosystem: Environmental > Aquatic > Marine > Unclassified | place: USA: California... | reverse complement strand
GAAAAATACAAATACTCAAGGAATGGGGCAACCGTACAATCCCAATACGGGTATGCCATTAGATGAATATCAAACCGAGGCAGCTTATATCAATAATAATCCAGCTGAGTTTGCTGACTTTTCGATTCCTTGGTCATTTAATTTTTCTTATTCTCTTCGTTTTCAACGGGATCGAAAGGCTGACTACAGTGGCTTTTATACAAATATATATCAAGATATGAACTGGAGTAGCACCTTATCGTTAACACCTAAATGGCAATTAGGCATTAATGGATTTTACAATATTACTCAAAAGGAAATTGGAACGATGTCAGTTTCTATTGCTCGTGAAATGCATTGTTGGCAAATGGCTTTGAATGTGTCACCGATAGGAAGGTATAGGTTTTTCAACATTACGATTAGTCCCAAATCTGGTCTGCTAAGAGATATTAAAGTTAATCGTACGCGTTATTTTTATGATTTATAAATAGCGAATTACTAACTATTTTTTAATACAGGTATTTATTGATTAAATTAATTTGAACCTCCCAGCCATCCATGGTTGAGTTTAATTGAATTTGAGCAAAAAAATTGCGATAAATTAAATCCGTTGTTTCGAGTATCAACTCAGTGGATGCAAACCTTACGGATTCTTTAGGTTTTTGTAATTCACCTTTAAATTTAGCAGGTTTTTTATCTGCGGTAACTATTTTGCTTTTCTTCAATTGGTTAAAAATATCTTTATATATTTTGAAAGCATCATTAAAATCTTCACCATCATAAAAAATTGCTTGCCAACTAGCTGAAGTATCTAATTTAGAATGATATCGAATAATAGAACAATGTAGCGCTCCAGGTAAAGTTGTTTTGGATTGATAAACATTCATTTCTAACTGAGGTGTCATTTCCTGACCTTGAATGGTGTTGAAATTGGTATTAAAATCAACTATAATTTTTGTTAATGAATCTGAAAATTCACCATTCGGTAAAAGTGATTTATAAAATTGAGCATTACTATTAATTGAAAATGCTAAAAAAATTAAAATGATACTAAATATTTTATTCATAGTTTCCTATTTACACTGTGTGTTAAATCCTAATGACAACTAAATTAGTTCAATGAAGTTAGGTAATTATTTAAACTCATCAATGAATCAAATAATGAATTTATCTTAATGAAATCACTTGTATAAATTGGAAATCATGAGTTTTATAGACAAGACCATAAAATTTGGATTTTTAATTATGTTTTTAAACCTTTTTTTTTAATGAGTAATCATTAATTTTAACACTATGAAGACTGCAACAATTAGTGAAATAAAACACGAATTATCGGTAATAAATCCATCAGTATTGATTGAACTCTGTTTACAATTGGCCAAGTTTAAAAAAGATAATAAAGAGTTATTGACGTATCTACTTTTCGAATCTCATGATGAGGGTGCTTATATAGAACAGGTTAAATTAGCAATTGATGCTCAATTTGAAACAATTAATTATTCAACTGTATATTTTATTAAAAAGTCGCTTCGAAAAATAGTCAGGTTGACAGCTAAATATATTCGGCTAACTGGATCCAAACAGGTAGAGGTTGAATTATTATTATATTTTTGTAAAACTTTAATCAAAAAAGATATTCCAATTGATAAAAGTCCAGTTTTAAATAACATTTATCAGCTACAATTAAAAAAAACTGCACAACTTATTTCAACTTTTCACGAAGATCTTCAATACGACTATTTAAAACAATATAACCAACTCCAATTACTAAATTAAATTATTGTTTGAATTATTGTTAGAGAATTATTAATTAGGTAATTTTATAAAAAATATGTTATGGATATAAATGAATTATTTGAATTGGCAGTGGTAGATAGTAAAAAAATTTCTGAAAAACCAAGTAATGAAATTTTACTTCAGCTATATGCTTACTTCAAACAAGCAACAGAAGGAGATATTACTATTGAAGCTCCATCTAACCCTTTTGATTTTGTTGCTAAGGCAAAATATGCTGCATGGGAGGAACTAAAGGGAAAGTCTTCATTAGATGCCAAACAAGCCTATATAGATCTTGTTAAAAGCTTACAATCCTAATGATTGCCTTTTCTTCTTCATTTTTAATGAAGAAGAAAAATTCCTATTTATACCTATTTATCTATTGATTTGGTAAGCGTATTCTTTCTTTTACATAATAAATGATTGAATATGATATATAATACTTACATTTGTATTGTGATTATAGCTCAATGAGCACATCGTTTATAGATAGATTCAATTTTTTACTTCTCCACGTATTAGTTTTCTCTTCTTAAAAGTTTGTTTTTAGTTACCATCACAGGTATTTTATTTTTTATTAATTAATTTTTAAGATTATGAACATTTACGTTTCAAATTTAAGTTTCAACACAAATGATGCTGAGCTTAACGAACTTTTTTCAAAATTTGGCGAAGTTTCTTCAGCTAAAGTTATTATGGACAGAGAATCTGGTCGCTCACGTGGTTTTGGTTTTGTTGAAATGCCTTCAGAAGAAGAAGGAAAAGAAGCAATGGCATCTTTAAACAACAAAGAAGTTGAAGGAAGAGCAATGTCTGTTTCAATTGCAAAAGAAAGAGAAGAAAGATCAGGCGGCGGAAGTCGTGGTGGTTATTCTAACAACCGCGGTGGCGGAGGTGGTAACAGATGGTAATTCCAAACTGATATTCTTAAAAAAAGAGCTCAAATTGAGCTCTTTTTTTTTGCTTTTAATTTAAAATTTCATTGAATAATCTTTGTTATTTTAATTTCTAAACTGAAAGGTCAACTATCTTTGTATCATGTCTTCCAATCGATCGGCTGCAATCAGCTTTATTTTTATTACCTTATTAATTGATGTTACTGGAATAGGATTAATTATCCCTGTGGTTCCAGGTTTAATTAAGGAATTAATTCATGGTTCGGTGAGCGATTCCTCTAGGTATAGCGGATGGCTTACTTTTGCTTATGCAGTCATGCAATTTATATTTGCCCCTTTGTTAGGCAATTTAAGTGATCGATATGGTAGAAGACCCATTCTTCTAATCTCTTTATTTGGATTAGGCATTGATTATATCTTTTTGGCCTTGGCCCCCTCAATTGGATGGTTATTTTTAGGTAGAATAATTGCAGGATTAGGAGGGGCTAGTATTACTACTGCTACTGCCTATATAGCAGATATTAGTACTCCTCAAAATAGGGCACAAAATTTTGGTATGGTAGGGGCTGCTTTTGGTGTAGGATTTATACTTGGTCCAGTTTTAGGAGGCTTGCTAGGCGAATGGGGGCTAAGAGTTCCTTTTATGGTAGCCGCTTTGTTAAGTTTTCTAAATTTCGCTTATGGTTATTTTGTTTTACCTGAATCATTATCAGTAGAAAATAGAAGAAAATTTGAATGGAAAAGAGCTAATCCCTTAAGTTCAATTAAGCAACTAAAAAAATATCCAGCAGTTAGTGGTTTAGTTATTTCTTACTTTCTAATTTATCTAGCAGCTAACTCGGTTCAAAGTACCTGGTCTTTCTTTACTATTCAACAATTTAGTTGGAACCCAAGAATGATTGGAATATCCCTAGGTTTAGTAGGCTTATTAGTAGGTATTGTACAAGGAGGCTTAATTAGATTAATTAATCCATTAATAGGTAATAAAAGAAGCGTTTATATAGGAATGGCGCTCTATACAATTGGTTTAATATTATTTTCAATTGCATCCCAAAGCTGGATGATGTTTGTTTTTTTAGTACCATATTGTCTGGGGGGTATTTGTGGACCTGCTCTTCAATCAATCATTTCCGGTCAGGTTCCTGCAAACCAACAAGGTGAACTTCAAGGTGGTTTGACTAGTATTATGAGTCTTACCAGTATTATAGGTCCCGTTGTAATGACTAGTTTATTCTCCTATTTTACCCAACCAACCGCTCCCTTTCATTTTGCTGGAGCTCCCTTTTTATTAGGTAGTATTTTAATGGCTTTGAGTCTATTTTTTGCTTATAGAAGTTTACGTAATAATCATTCTATTAGCTAATCAATCTTATACGCTATGATTACAGGAATTAATGATTTCAAAAATGTTTTTTTTATTGGGATTGCTGGTACAGGCATGAGTGCAATTGCCCAATATTTATCTGGAATAGGTAAGCAAGTTTCAGGAAGTGATCGTTTTTTTACACCCAATACCTACAATGAAACCAAAGAGAAATTGGAATTGGAGGGGATCCATTGCTTTTTACAAAATGGTGAAGGCATTACAAACAAAACAGAATTAGTAGTGGTTTCAACGGCAGTAGAAAATACTGTATTTGAAGTTCAAAAAGCCATTGAATTGGGCATTCCCATTATCAAACGTTCCGAACTGTTGGCTTTAATAGCTAACAGTAAAAAAACGATTGCCATAGGAGGAACCTCTGGAAAAAGTACTACTAGTGCAATGTTATTTGACATTTTAAAGTTCGCTGGCTTGCAGCCTAGTATCATTAGTGGAGCTGGATTAGTCAGTATTATTCGGGATGGTAAAATTGGAAATGCTGAAGTAGGAAATGGAGAGTGGCTAGTGATAGAAGCTGATGAAAGTGATGGCTCAATTGTTCAATATCATCCAACAATTGGTCTCTTACTTAATATTGATAAAGATCACCAGGAAATTGATGAGCTATTAAATATATTTACTCAATTTAAAAATAATACAAAGGACAAATTTGTAGTCAATCTTTCCAATGCATTATCAGCACAATTAAGTTCTAAAGAATCATTAGATTTTAGCATTGATCAAAATAGTTCAGCTGCTTATATAGCTGACAACTTTCGACAAGATGGATTTACTATTCAATTTTCAATTAAAGGGATTCCATTTTCAATCAATACCGTAGGCAAACATAATATGGAAAATGCATTAGCCGCTACTTGTATTGCTAATATCATAGGTGTTAGTTTGCCGATTTGTTCTCAAGCACTCAATCAATATGAAGGTATTTATCGTAGACATCAAGTTTTAGGAGAAAAAAAGGGTGTCTGGATCATAGATGATTATGCTCACAATCCAGCCAAATGCGCTGCTTCAATTGATGCCTGTCAAAACATTTCTCCCAAGGTGATTGCTTGGTTTCAGCCACATGGTTATGGACCTACTCGTTTTTTAAGAACAGATTTTGTTAAAGAGATTGCTCAAGTTTTAAGACCAACCGATGAGATATGGATGAGTGAAATTTTTTATGCTGGTGGAACAGCTGTAAAGGATATTTCTTCCAACGATCTAATAAATGATATAAGAAATTTAGGTAAAAATGCCTTTTTTGTAGAAGATAGAAATGACTTTTTAGCTGAAGTTCGTTCACATTTAACTGACAATTGCGTTCTATTATTAATGGGTGCAAGAGATCCTAGTCTTGAAAATTATAGTAAACAAATTTGGAAAGATCTATAAATTAAATGGGGCTAACCGAATTCAATTTAATTTAAATTTCCAGCAATCTCTTGCTCAGTTACAATGCCATCTTTACGCCAGACTTGTTTGCCATCTTTGAATAGAATAAATACAGGTAATGCGGTTACATTGAATGATTTTAAAATATCTTCATCTTTTCCTCCATCTACTTTTACAAGGGTTATTTTATTTGGATTATTTTTTTGAAGACTTGCCAAAACGGGCTCCATCTTTTTACAAGGAGGGCACCATTCAGCTCCAAAATCAACTAGAACAAAATGGGAGCTTTTAATCGAATTATTAAATTCTAGGGTACTCATTTGCTTTTGGCTTGTTTTGCCTTCAATAGATTTGTCTGCCGACTTCCATGAATTCATTCCACCTTGCAATTCAAAAACTTGCTGATAACCCATTTCTTTCATTTTAATAGCAGCAGCTGAACTTCTACCTCCTGCTAAACAATAAACGTATACTGGTTTATCTTTATCAATAAAACTTATCCTTCTATTGAATTCAACCGCATCCCGCCAATCAGCTAGTAAGGCATTTTTAATATGCCCACTATTATATTCATCAGCAGTTCTTACATCGAGTAATTGTACCGTAGCATTTCCGCTTAATCCTTTTTCAAATTCATCAGCAGTTAAAACAGTCTTTGATTGGGCTGAACAGGAAAAAAAAGTAAAAAGTAATATGACAGGGTAGAGGTTGCTTAGTATTTTCTTCATTGTAAAATAATTTATCATAAAGTTCAGTTTAAATAATTAATAAATATAATTCCTTTTACTATTTAAATGAAATGAAAAAATTAAAAATAAGTTTTTTACTCATCGAGATTTAGTTTCAATTAATAGGAAAGCTCTATTTTCAATTGTTCTACCACATTAAATATAATAGGACAAATTTCATAATAGCGCATGGTACTGAATAATCTTCTTATAAAATGCGGTTTATGAAGGTGAGGAAATTCTCTACATTCGGTAAAACGATGCTCATAAATTGAACAAGAAGTGTTTTTTAAAAAATGACATGGAATTGTATTTAAGATCATTTGGCCTTGTTCACTTTGTTCAATAAATTGGTCTTTTAGTTGATCCTGAGTTAAATTCAATTGATCCGCAAGTTCCACCGTTTCCTCGCTGGTTATATGAATCATTAAAGATTTACAACAATTACCACATTTTGTACAATCAATTTTGGGTGTTATAAGCTCATTTAATTCCTGAGTTAATGAATCAATTTTTTGTTCATTTTGAAGTTTCAAAAAACTTTGAAAATGATCATTCTCAACTTCTTTCTCTTCTGCAATCTGCTTAATCTTAACTAAATCTGTAATTAATGGCAATTCTAATATTTTTAGTAATTATAATTTGAATTAGCAAGATAGAGCTTCCTTTTTATAAATATCTATTTTGTAAATACTTAAGCTTTTACTAGTCAATTTTATATTGATAACAAGCTATTTATTACTTTGAATCAGTAATATATATTATAAATTAAAATTATATATAAATACAGCATTTGTTTATGCACAAGTGTTTATAACCCTTCTAAGCTTCGACTATTTGATTTGTTATATTTGCAATATGGATAAAATACTAAATAAATTAGTATTTTTGAATTCGAAAACAGATCAATTAAAATAATTATATCTATTATAAAAGTAACCTACAATTCATGATTTCATCATAGTTCATCTTGAGTTTGAATTTAGATTGGTAAAGATTTTATATCAAAGAAAAATGACTGAAAAAGATAATAAAGCTGGCGAATACAACGAAGATTCGATAAGGAGTCTTGATTGGAAAGAACATATTCGCCTTAGGCCAGGTATGTATATTGGAAAATTAGGAGATGGAAGTAGTCCAGATGACGGTGTGTACGTATTAATTAAAGAGGTTATAGATAACTGTATTGATGAACATACGATGGGGCATGGAAGACATGTAGATGTAAATATTGATGGTAAAACTATAACCGTTAGAGATTATGGAAGAGGTATTCCATTAGGAAAAGTAGTAGATGTGGTGAGTAAAATCAATACAGGGGCTAAGTATGATAGCAAGGCTTTTCAAAAAAGTGTTGGATTAAATGGAGTGGGTACAAAGGCGGTAAATGCTTTGAGTGATTATTTTAAAGTGACTGCTTATCGTGAAGGAAAAGAGAAAACTGCTGAATTTCAGAAAGGAGTTCTACTGAAGGAGCATAAAGAAACCGTAACAAAGGAGGATAATGGAACTTTTGTGTCATTTATCCCTGACGAATCTATTTTTAAAAATTTCCATTTTGTTCAGGAATACCTAGACAACCAGTTTTGGAATTATTGCTACCTCAATGCAGGTTTAGTAATGAATCTAAATGGAAAACGTTTTGTAAGCAAAAATGGATTATTAGATCTATTGCAACGAAAAACCAATGAAGATGAAATTAGATATCCTATCATTCACTTAAAAGGAGAAGATATTGAGATTGCTGTTACTCATGAAAGTGCTTACGGAGAAGAGTATTATAGTTTTGTGAATGGACAGTTTACGACTCAAGGGGGTACACATTTAGCTGCTTTTAGGGAAGGCTACGTAAAAACAATCAGAGATTTTTTCAAAAAGGATTATGATGCAGCTGATATTCGAGGCAGTATTTGTGCTGCACTTAGTGTTAGAGTTCAAGAACCTGTATTTGAAAGTCAGACCAAAACCAAATTAGGTTCTCAAAATGTTTATGAAGGCGGTCCAAGTATGAAAAATTTTATCGGAGATTTTTTAGGCAAAGAGCTTAATAATTTTCTCCATAAAAATCCTGCCACTGCAGATGCCTTAAAAAAGCGTATTGAACAAAATGAAAGGGAAAGAAAAGAATTATCAGGCATTCGGAAATTAGCTAATGAAAGAGCTAAAAAAGCAAATCTTCATAATAAAAAACTTAGAGATTGTAAGTTTCATTACAATGATGAAGCTACAGGAAAAGACAAAGAAAACGTTCTAGAAAAGCAAAAAGAAAGTACCATATTTATTACGGAAGGAGATAGTGCAAGTGGAAGTATTACGAAGGCAAGAAATGTGAATACACAAGCAGTTTTTAGCTTACGTGGTAAACCACTTAATTGCTTTGGATTAACAAAAAAAGTAGTTTACGAAAACGAGGAATTTAATTTATTACAACATGCTTTGAATATAGAAGACGGTTATGATACGCTTCGGTATAATAATATTGTATTTGCAACTGATGCGGATGTAGATGGACTGCATATTCGCTTACTGCTAATGACCTTTTTCCTTCAATTTTTTCCTGACCTTGTAAAAAATGGTCATGTCTATATTTTAGAAACTCCATTATTTAGAGTTAGAAATAAGCAAGAAACTATTTACTGTTATGACCAAGTTGAAAAAGATAATGCCATTAAAAAATTAGGCGCTAAACCTGAAATCACTCGATTTAAAGGTTTAGGTGAAATTAGCCCAAGTGAGTTTGCCCGATTTATAGGAGAAGATATGAAATTACAACCTGTTATGATGTTGCCAGATACTCATATTCAACAGTTATTGGAATATTATATGGGAAAGAACACCCCTAGTAGACAAGATTTTATTATTGATAATTTAAAAGTGGAATTAGATTTAGTAGAGGATATTCCTACTGCTCAATAGTGGTTTTATATTTAGAGAATTTATGTACGACTTTCATACAGACGATAAAAAGTATTTTGAGATTCAACTTTCCAATGTGCGCAAATGGATTCTACCTTTTGTTCAAAATGTGAAAGTGATTGAGCCTGGGATGCAATTATTAGAAATAGGCTGTGGTCAAGGTTCCTTGCTCAGGGCATTTAGTGAACAAGGTTGTAATTGTACCGGTGTAGAAATGTATCCTTATTGGTTAGAAAAAGCAAACGAATGGCTTCAACCCGAAATAGCAGCTGGTAAAGTAAGATTAATCAATAGTAATATTTATGATGTAGATGCAGAAAAAGATCTTAATACTAAGTTCGATATTATTGTATTAAAAGATGTGATTGAACATATTCATGATCAAGAAAGGTTAATTAGTTGGATGAAGAATTTTTTAAGACCTAATGGGATTATTTTATTTGCTTTTCCCCCATGGCAAATGCCTTTTGGAGGTCACCAACAAATGTTGAAGGGCTGGCTTGGTAAAGCTCCATATTGGCATTTACTACCCATGTCAATGTTTAAATTATTATTGAAAATAAATAAACAATATTCAGAGGATTTAGTAGAAATAAAAGAAACTGGAATTTCTATTGAAAGATTTGAAAGAATAATTAAAAAAACTGGCTATCGAATTGTATTACAAAAGCATTGGTTAGTCAATCCTGTATATGAATATAAATTTGGATGGAAACCTAGAAAGCAATTGAATTGGATTAAATCGATTCCTTTTATTAGAAATTTTTTCACCACAGCAGTTTATTATATTGTTTCGCCTAAATAAAATAATCTTAAATAAATGATACACATAGTTTTTAATGAATCGGATAAAAATGTTTTGCAACAAGCCATTGAATTAGATGAAAGCCTAAAGGGAGAAATTGTTTGCATTAAAGATGATTATGCAGTGGGGCCTTTACACAATATATACCTAGGTGAGGGAATGAAAGCACGGAATAATTGGTGGAGTGAAGTTTTATCAGGTGGTGACTATGAGTCTACAATCAATGAAACTGAATCTGACGATTATCAAACTGTAGCTCAATTAGTAGGTACCATGCGCAGAGATCCAGAAGAAGTAATTTGGATATGGGCTGCTCAAAATAAGCATGATGTGAGTGGTTATTATTGGTTACTCAATTACATGAAAGAATTTCAAGGCAGCGTCTTTATTCTTTATTTGAATAACTTACCATTCATTAATGAAAAAGGAAATATATTTTATCCTAACTGGATATTCGAAATTCCAGCAAAGGAGTTTTTAAAAGCTAAGAAATTAGCCAGAGAAATTACACCCAGTGAATTTGAAGTAGATCCAGACGAATGGACAAAATTATGTGAAGAAAATAAAGGAGTACGATTACTCGAAGGAGGAAAAAAACTGATTCAGCAAGACTATGATTTTTATGATGCTGAACTTAAAAAATACATCACATCGGATTGGCAAAAGGCTACCAAGATTATTCATCAATTCATTAGCAAGGCAAAAAATACTACTGGAGATGCTTATTTACTCTGGCGTCTTAAAGTGATGGTAGCTCAGAATATGGTAGATGTTCAAGGTAAGATTGCTAATATGAAAGATTTTGAATTAAAAACAAAATAGTTGCTGCTATGGATATCACTTCAATTCATCATGTAGCCATCCTTACCGATGATTATGAGAAAAGTAAATTATTTTATACTGAAATATTAGGTTTTAAAGTGATTAAAGAGACTTTCCGAAAAGAACGGAATTCTTTTAAATTAGATCTTTCGATTAATGGTGTTTATCAAATTGAACTTTTTTCTTTTCCCGAGAGTAAGCCAAGAGCTTCATTTCCGGAACAAAGAGGTTTAAGACATTTAGCTTTTGGTGTAAACCATATTGAAAAAGCAAGAGAAGAATTATTATTGAAATCAATCGATGCAGAAGCAATTAGAATCGATGAGATTACTAATAAAAAATTTTGTTTTTTTAAAGATCCAAATGATCAGCCTTTAGAGCTTTATGAAATTTAAAAACGGAAAAGGATTTATAGAAAGATAGCAACTAATAAAGTTTACAGTAAATTAGTTACTACCTATTCTAAGTTAAAATAAGCGATATAAATTATGGCAACAAGTAAAAATAAAGAAGATTATATCCATACTGACAGTGGCATAGGTGGTCAATATAAGACATGGTTTTTGGATTATGCCAGTTATGTTATTTTAGAAAGGGCGGTTCCAGCATTAGAAGATGGATTAAAGCCTGTGCAGCGCAGAATTCTTCATGCCATGAAAGAAATGGATGATGGACGCTTCAATAAAGTTGCTAATATTATCGGACAATCAATGCAATATCATCCTCATGGAGATGCTAGTATTGGTGATGCATTAGTTAACCTTGGTCAAAAAGATTTGTTGATTGAAACACAAGGTAACTGGGGAGACGTAAGAACAGGAGATGATGCGGCAGCCCCAAGGTATATCGAAGCTAGACTCAGCAAATTTGCTTTAGAAGTAGCCTTTAATTCAAAAACAACTGATTGGACAGTGAGTTATGATGGTCGTAAAAATGAACCCGTCACCTTACCAATGAAATTCCCTTTACTGCTAGCCCAAGGAGCAGAAGGTATTGCAGTGGGATTAGCCACTAAAATATTACCGCATAATTTTTGTGAATTAATTGAAGCTTCTATTAAAATATTAAAGGGTAAAAAATTTGAATTACTACCTGATTTTTTGACAGGTGGCACTATGGATGCTACTAATTATAATGATGGTAAAAGAGGGGGTAAAATAAGGGTAAGGGCAATAATTGAAGAGGTAGATAAGAAAACATTGGTCATAAAAAGTGTGCCTTTTGGAGTTACTACCACTCAATTAATGGAGAGTATAGTAAAGGCTAATGATCAGGGTAAAATAAAAATTAAAAAGGTACTCGACCATACTGCATCGGCAGTTGAGATTATCATAGAATTAGCAGTTGGTATTTCTCCTGATATAACCATTGATGCTTTATATGCTTTTACTGATTGTGAAATCAGTATTTCTCCTAATGCCTGTGTCATTGTAAATGACAAGCCTCAATTTTTGGGAGTTCAAGATTTATTAAGAACCGCTTCAGAAAATACAAAAGAATTACTGAGGAGAGAATTAGAGATTAAATTAGGAGAACTTCAAGAAAAATGGCATTACACCTCACTTGAAAAAATATTTTTCGAGGAACAGATATACAAAGAATTAGAAAAAAAGCATGAGTCATGGGATAAAGTGCTATTGGCTATTGACAAAGCCTTTACACCTTTCAAAAAACAATTACGCAGAGATATCACTAGAGAAGATATTGTTAAACTTACAGAGAAACCTGTTAGAAGAATTTATCGCTTAGATATAGACGAATTAAATGAACAAATTAAAGGATTAGAAGCTGATATCAAGCAAGTAAAATTTGATCTTGAGCATTTAACAGAATTTGCGGTTGCTTACTATGAGAATTTATTGAAAAAATATGGTAAAGGAAGAGAAAGAAAAACGGAGATTAAATTATTTGATACTATCCAAGCAAAATCAGTTGCTATAGCCAATATTAAAGTCTATGCAAATTTTGCTGATGGATTCATTGGTACAGGTCTGAAAAAAGATGAACTAATTGCGGAAGTATCTGACTTAGATGATATCATCGCTTTTACCAAGGAAGGAATAATGAAGGTGATTAGAGTTTCAGAAAAAGCATTTATTGGAAAAGATATTTTACATGTTGCCGTTTTTCAAAAAAATGATGAACGTACTACGTATAATATGATTTATGTAGATGGTAAGACTGGTGTAAGTTTTGCAAAGCGTTTCAATGTAACTGGTATTACTAGAGATAAAGAATATGACCTTACGAAAGGATCTGAAAAAAGTAAGGTTCACTATTTTTCTTCCAATGCCAATGGGGAAGCTGAAATTATAAAGATTATACTCAGTCCTAATTGTAGTGCAAAGAAAAAGGAGCTTGAGTTTTACTTTGAAGAGTTAGAAATAAAAAATAGAGGTAGTATTGGTAATCAGGTTACTAAATATCCCATTAAGTCGGTTAAATTTAAAGATGCTGGAAAGTCAACTTTAGATGCTAAAAAATTATGGTTTGACAATAAATTTGGTCGATTAAACTCAGAGGAAAAAGGTGATTACTTAGGAAAATTTGATGCTGAAGACAGGTTGTTAGTTGTTTATAATGATGGTAACTATGAAATTACTGATCAGGAGCTTACTCAGCGTTTTGATGTTGAGAAAGTGATACTCATTGAAAAATTCAGACCTGAAAAGGTAATAACAGCTGTTTATCTTGATAATGAAAAATTGCAATTCAATATTAAAAGATTCAATATTGAAACAACCACCTTACATACTAAATTCTTTTTTATTAAGGAAGGAAAAGATAATCGTCTAGAAATGGTTACCACCGACCTTGATCCTTTATTGATAGTGAATACAGGCCGTGGCCAACTAGTAAGATCTGCCAAATTTAAAGTGAAAAATATGGTCGAAATAATGGGTTGGAAGGCAGTGGGAGCAAAGCTTACAGACTATTCAAAAAGTGTGGAGATGGAATGGGAGAAAAAAGAAGAAACGGATAGTCCTCAAACCGAATTGTTCTAATCTAACTATAATAAAGATGACAATTTAGTTTTTATTCAGTCAGGTAAAGTGGTAATTAAAATTTACTTTTTTACAATGTGATCAATAATTTTATTACCATGATCCCGAGAATTTTCTATAAAAAGACTGTGGGTATTCATACCTCCACAAATAACGCCAGCTAAGAAAATACCTTTCACATTCGTTTCATGAGTATTTTCATTGTACTCAGGTTTTTTAATTTCATCTTCAGATAATTTAATACCAATTTTTTGCAAAAATGAAAGATCAGGTTGGTAACCTGTCATGGCAATCACCCAATCATTTTCAATGGTTAGTAAGCCATCAGCGGTCATTAAATCCACTTCTCTTTCACGAATTGCTGACAAGGAAGAATTATAATAAACTTTTATAGCACCCTCTTTAATCCGATTAATAATATCTGGTCTAACCCAATACTTTACTCTTTCCCCAACCTGTTCATCTCTAATGACCATAGTTACTTTAGCACCTTTTCTATAGGTTTCCAAAGCTGCATCTACAGCTGAATTATTAGCACCCACTACCAGTACTTTTTGAAAAGCATATACATGGGGATCATTATAATAATGCGTTACATTAGGTAGATTTTCACCTGGTACATTTAACAAAAAGGGACGACCATAAAATCCTGTAGCGATGATTACATTTAAAGAAAAATATTGATTTTTAAAAGTGATGATTTCGAATACACCATCTTTCCTATTGATATCAGTTACTTCCTCATATAAGTTAATAGATAATGATGCTGAAACAGCTACTCTTCTATAATATTCCAAAGATTCGTTACGGGTCGGTTTACTATGATTACTAACAAAGGGTACACCTCCAATTTCAAGTTTATCTGAAGTTGAAAAAAACGTCATATTAACAGGGTAGTGGTAGAGAGAATCCACAAGCGAACCTTTCTCTATTATTAAATACCGTAAACCTTTTTGCTGAGCCGCTAAACCACATGATAAACCAATCGGTCCACCACCAATAATGAGTACGTCAAGCAAATTTTCCATCGTATAGTTTAATTCAATTTTTCTTCTACTTGAAGATTAGAAAAGTCAATAGTACTATAGTCGGTTACAACGTTATATAAAGTATCACGTTCTATAGGCTTTCTTCTTACTTGCTTAATCAGCGTTACTAATTCCTCAGTACTCATTGCTGGATTTTGTTCTTCGCTACCTGCCATACTATAAATTTTGGTAGAATCATCTATTGTTCCATCAATATCATTTACGCCAAATGATAAACTAAGTTGAGCATTTTCACGACCCAACATTGGCCAATAAGCTTTCAAATGAGGAAAGTTATCTAAGTATATTAGCAATCGCATAA
>Ga0222712_10004280_pt1 | contig 15042 bp, 22 predicted proteins | sample C33_657DmetaG_FD_165043 | JGI IMG/M metagenome (GOLD analysis project Ga0222712, IMG submission 165043) | Estuarine water microbial communities from San Francisco Bay, California, United States - C33_657D | ecosystem: Environmental > Aquatic > Marine > Unclassified | place: USA: California... | reverse complement strand
TATAGGCATACGATATACACCAACGCACCTGTTGCCGGTAATTAGCGTGCCTCATGTACTCACTGCGCCCTTGACATAAACCTGCATGAGAGCCATTGCGAGCGCGTATATTCCAATTGCTTTCCTTAGTCCAAAGAGTAATAGCAGCTGAAAACTCCAAAGGTGTGAGCAAATGGCCAGCATAAGATTGGATTGTTTTAAGATCTACTGCACTTGCTCCAGGGCTGCTAAGCAATAGACATAGCCCTGCCAATAGATGCACAACCCACCGCCGGGCTATCCCTACCGGGCCCTGCCGTGCGCTATGCATCTTACCTACCAAGTCAAGTAACAGCGTGAATCTTGGGCGTTTCCCACAGGATTGGGGTGCCTGTGGATAACTCCTGTGGATAACTATCTATCGAACCATAGGCTGAGAATGCGCCCAATCACTAGCCCCAATAGGAGGCCCATCCATATATCAGGCATCAGAGTGCTCCAATAGACACACTCCCATAATTCCACACCTGGTGCATTGCAATACCTTGACATTATCCGGCAGATTATCGGTAATAATGCGCTCAATCTGCTCGGTTATTTTCTTACACTTGCGGCACTCATAACGGATTGTGATGCTCATTCAAAGGCCTTACGGCATTTTTTGCAATAAAACAGAATGGGATCCATGCATAAATACCCAGCACCATCGGCATCAAATACACTCCCACATGTAGTGCATTGATCCTTGGCAACTATGATGTCCTGCAAGTTGACCCAACCTCTGTCTGTGTGGATTTCTATGTCACCCATCACTTCACCGCTGCAATCTTTGGCACCCATGTGCCCTCAGCGTTGAGCACAAACCAATTGGCCGCGCACTGTTCACCGCTGTTTCGATCCTTACGACATCCCATTCCATAATATGCCTTGCCATTTTTTTCACCTGATACTTCCATGCGTTCGCCATGGATACAATGCCAAGCATCCATTGCCCCAAGATCAGGCTCACTCAATGGCGCAGCCCATGGGTCATACACATCTTGTTGCTCAGGTTTTTTAATTGCCGTTACTGTTGCCTTAGGTACCTCCGCACGCGCTTTGACTTCCTGCAGGCTTGCAATCTTTTTGCTTGGTATGCCAATAGCAATAGCACAACGACCCCACGCACTTGTTTCAGCATTCATCAACTCACTTCCCTTGGTGTAAGGGGTGCGCCCTGGTATTTCCTCCCAGGCACAAGCAATGGCAGGGCATGGGTCAAATGGATCACGATAGAGTGCAGCTGTGTAGGCAATGTAGGTAATGCCAGCAACTTCAATAATCTTAAATGGCTCCATTGGATTTGATGGCCTAAACACGGCTTCTGGATACATTTCTTTCACGCGCTTAATGCGCTCTGCCACATCAACATAATCATCCATTGCAAAACTCATAACATCATCCCTTCATCTAGGGCAATCCACACGATGCAGTTGTTGCCCTTGGCATTTGGCCGGGTTCGACCACTATCAAAGACAAGGCCCTGTTTTACTAATGAGCCTCGGGATGGCCTGACACTGTTGCCATCAATGCGCGTGACACTTTCCACTTCTTGATCGGTTGCTCCATCTACACCACGGCTTTCAATATAGGCATAAACAGTGCGATTGATAGATCCAATGTGAGCCTCAACAGCGAGCAATGCCTCTAGTGATGTGCGTTGATATGTCATAACCTATTGGCCACATCTCGCCGGCCAACTCCTTTGCCTAAGTCAAAACCTGCTTGAAAGCCTTTATCAAGTCCAGCCTCACGGCCCATCAAATAACCTGCATACATGATGACGCTGCACATGGTGGTAATAATTGTGAAGATAGCCCAATCACTCATTTGCCTGCCTCCCCTTCAATTTTCCAATAAGCCTGGATTGTCTGATCCATGTCAAAGCGGAATTGGCCACCAATAGGCTTCATGGCCTTGATTTTGCCATCGCGTACCATGCGGCGCAATGTGCCAGATGAGATTTCTAGCATTGCTGCCATCTGTGTTGTGCTCAAATATGTCGGCTCCATTAGTCGGTCCATGTCGCGGCGTAATCTGTAAGGATTGCAATGTCACCGGTAGCACCATCAAAGAGTGCCTGGTGAGGCTCGGCGATTGCTTTTAGATATGCAGCAGCTAGTAAATAATCTGAATAGTTTTCACACCAAAATGCAAATTCCCAACCATAATCAACTTCCGTTTGTGGGATGATTGGCTCAAATCGGCCTTCCTTTTCTTTCCAATCGGTGCCAGCCCAACGCATTTGCATCGATGTAAGATGATCGAAGTCTGTTGCCGTGAGGTCTAATGTTATTTTCATGATTGTGCCAACTTTAATAAATCGGCATCACTCATAGATTTGAATGTGCGCTCTATTGCCTTGATGCTCTGATCCTCGCATGAGTCACAACCACAATCCACCATGGCTGCAAATCCTTTGCTTTCCTTCTCCAACTTGTTGCTGATGTCGATGTATAAATCTGCCATTCTTGACATGTGAGGCCCCTCGATAAGTACCACCAAACGGTGATATGGCTAGGATAGACGATATGAACAGAATAGACAAGATAGACGGGCTTGGGCGTGTCTAACGCTCCAGCAGGATAGTGTAAATGTGGTCAAGGCGTGCCTCTAGCCTATTGACCTGCTCCTTAATGCTTGCCCCGTTAGCCTCAGGCCCTATTTCGGCCATGATTGAGCGCACAATAAACCTGACGGCCGCATATAGCCCAGACAGGATGGCCATGACACCTACGGCCACGGCCACCCATGCCTGGACATCCATCTTACTTTTTTACCAATCCAAATTGCTGCTCACTTGGTTGCAATGCCTTCAGAATTGGCCCAACGAGCCCGGCAATAAATGCATTTGCCAAAGTCTTTGGATCCGATATTCCTGAAAGATACAGGGCGGCAGCTGATGCCAGTGCTGCTCTTACATACGACAAGGCCGCCGCTTTGAGTTGTGATTTCATAGTTTTACTCCTTGTATTTTTTTAATTAATGCCGCCACCTTGACTGCATCAATGCTAATCTCAAAATGCATTTCATCCTTGCGCGATTGATAATCGCCTCCCCATTTCAAACCCCATTTGTGTGCAAGTGCTCTAAGCATTGGCACCTTGCCGGTCTCAAATGTTCCCACCTGGCCCAATGGGTGACGGCTTGCATTAAGATCGATGGCCGTGCCGCTACTGTGATTGCTTAACTTGTCGGTTGTGCCTCTTACCATCCTGTAGCAAAATCCCCAATCGTCATTTGCCCCGACATCTAACGGCTCTATTAAGTTATGAAACTCTGCAGCAAAGCCGATTAAAAGCGGTGCTACCTTTTCGGCACATCGCAGTCTAATTGCAGTGCCAGGCACGGGATAGGACTTAATGCCTATCTCGGCCTGATCCTTTGATGCAGGCCAGCCGTTGTAACTTGTTAGCATTTAGGCATTGGTATAAGTAACGCTAACCTCGCCGCCGTTAGCCATAAGGTTATAGGGCTGCAATTCTACCCAGCCCTCATTACAGCCTGAAAAGCCTACGCCGTTCATATTGCCGTTCATACAGATAATGTTGCTAGTAGACCATCCATCATCCGCGCCGCTGCCTCCGCTAGACCAAGCCACACTAGATTGCAGGATACATATTCCGTCTTGATACCAGCGCATAGCGCAGGTGATGTTTGTGTCATCGGGTGTAAAACTTAGGTTAGTGCTGGCCCCTGATACGGCCCCTGCTTGTGCGCCATTAGATGCCTGCACTCTTAGATCATACTTAGTCTGATTACTTACGCTAAACTGTACTGGTCCCATAATTTATCTCCTTTTAACTTAGTAGTGTACTTACAGGCCTAACGCCTTTAAGTCATCGGCAGTTAAGCCAAGTGCTTCAAGTTTTGCCGTAGCTGCTACTTTGTCGGCTTGCGCTTGATTTGCGGCTGCAACTTCATTGGCTTTGACTTGCTCGATAGCAGCATCAATTTCTGACTGTGTTGGAATACTTGCAGGAGTTATATCCCATTTTATCGTTAGGTAATCTGCCTGAGTAAAAGAAAATCCCGTGTTAGGCAAAAGGTAATGTACAGCTTCGGCTAAATAATATGCGTCATCTTTTGTCATTATGCACCAATTTCCATAAGTATAATTGTACCGATTGAGCCATCAAAGCCAGTCCTGAGGCGTGTGTTTACACTATTACAAGCGCCTTGGATTTTGTAAGTGGTAGCCGATGTTGTTGCAGGTGAATCTAAATAATTATTGCTTGCAGATGCTTTTATTTCCGTGGAGCTTGTAGTCATAAAACCATCTATATTTGATGCCAAAATTGCAGTCGATCCCCGCATAAGTCTCAAGCCAATTTGCGGATAAGTGCCTGCGTTATAACTATCGGTTGGTATGGATGTTAAAATCATAATGCGAGATGTGTTAAGAGTCGGTGTGATTGTTGCTGTTATACCTGTATCGGTAAAGGTTGTTGTCTGGAATGAGGTATCTGTGCCATCTTCTGCAAAAACGACCTGTAAGACTTTACCGCCCCCAGCAGGTGTTGCCCAACTTGGTATTCCACCGCTAACTGTAAGCACCTGAGCACTAGAGCCAATGCCTAAACGGGCAGCCGTTGTACCACTTGATGAATAAACCATATCGCCTGTAGTAGTCAATACATTGGCCATACCATCGGCGGCATCTACAGCAAAGAATAAAGCCGCACTTGTAGTATTAAAGTAAAGAGTGCCTGCATCGTATTGTTTAAGGGCAAGCGTTGCACTTGTGCTAACTGTTGCCGTGCCTGCCGTTACTGTGCAGACTCCTGCCCCTACATTCTGTATTTGTACTGTGTCACCGGCTGCAAAGAGGGCTGTATTAACTGTAATAGTTGTAGCCCCTGCCGCGTTCATCTGCACTACGGTGCCAGCATCGGCGGCCACTAGGACATAACTAGCAGTTTTATCCGTAGTTGATCCACCGCCCATAGCCGTTTGCTGCAACGATGTCATCTGGGCCGCCGTAAGCACCTGCCCGGTCGTAAAGGTCTGCTTAGCCATTAGATGCCTGCCTGTTCATAGTTAGTAGGATAGTACATTGGTGTCTAAAATCCCGTATAGCGCGCTGTCAAGATTGAAAGCATCAATTATTGGCTCCAGCGTAGTCATCACCACGCGCCATTGATTTGGGGTGATTGTCATGGCCTTGCCAAAGACCTGCAAGGTTTTGGTCAAATCTGTTGCACCAGGCTGGGCCGTGGTAATTGTCACGGGGTCAAAGAAATCCAAGTCAAGGGCTGCAATGATACCTGCATTGTAATCGTTGGTGTAGAGATCTAACTCAATGGCATCACATCGCACCGTGGTTTCAGCATTAGATGCCACGAATGCCTGGGCATAATTAAGCGCCGTTGCTGTGTCCTCCATAAGCAGATTCTGCTGATTGTAAGAGTGCAAGAAATACTTGGCCACACTTGCTGAATCTGTCGCAGTTTGAACAGCAAGCCCGGTGGCTGTAATTTGGGCTGAATTAAAGATAAGCAGGTCATTGAGCACCCATACGGCATTAAAGTAATCAATGCCAAGGCCATCATCGCTAAAAACAACAGGGGTGCCGGCAACGCTAGAGGCTGTGACTGACCTATCCTGGAACACAAAACTGCCAGATGCATCCACATAAAATGCGCCAAATTCTGTGGCCTCAATTGTCTGACACGCGGCAAGGCTAGTGCGAGCCGTGCCAGGATCGGCCTGAACCGTGGTAAGCCCGGCATCCACATCCCTCATCGATGCTGGCCACGCTATTTCATCCAAGATGTTATTGATTCTTGCCCCAGTTAACTGGCCTGCACTTGTGCCTGCCACTGTTGAAATCTGAGCATTAGTTGCCAAGCGAAATGCATCAACTGCTGTGATGGTCGTAAGTGCAACCTCAGATGTGGCAGCGTTAGGAATGGATGTGGAAAAACCTGTTATGAATCCTGAAAACACCGGATAGGTGGTGCTAATTGATGTGACCGTGTCGGTGTAGGTGGCCGTAATCTGCACCTTGCGCATGGGTGTGAGTAAAGTGTAATAAGGCCCGCTGGTGTTTTGCGGATTAAAGTCACCATTTTGATCAACAATGACCAATGTCAATGTCCCAGTTTGGAATTGATTACTCTGGACATTGCGTCCACGCTTGGTTTGGATGCTGTTGACCACATCGCTCACATCGACAATTACAGCAGCTGCATCTGCCAGCACATTAGTGTCAAGGATGCCAGTGTCTAAAATCATGGCCTGGGCAAAACTGGGACCCGTTGAAAAGTTAATGACCGCGTTAATTGTTGGAACTGTCATATTGCCAACAATGATCCAGGTTGGTAGAGGCTGTTGCCGGAGCGCCCATTGTCAATAATTGCATCTTGAACAACTGTCACAATTACTGTGGGATCAGTGACTACTTTAATTACAGGCACGGGTTTATTTGCTGTGGCCGCCGTAGCCGCCGCTGTTGCTGCTTCAAGTGCTTTGATTGCATCAGCCATTTGTGCGGCCGCTTGTGCTGCATACCGTGCCCCTGAAATTGAATCCGCAACCGTGTTGCCCCCTGCTATGCCTGCATTAAAAGATGTGCCTGCAACTCCAGGCAAATTAATTCCTGAAAGCATTGTTGCCATTTGTGCCGCGCCTTGTGCTGCGTACCGCATTCCTGAGACAACCATGGCCAAATCGCCAGCAGATTTTGTCAATTCTGTTGTAAATCCAGTGGATTGTGATGACGCGCTATCAATCGCCGTGCCAAATTTTAAGAGAGATGCCTGGGCCGCTGCCTCAGCAATAGCCTTATCTGCCATTACTTTGGCTAAATTTTGAGATGCCAGTTTAACTGCAGCGGCATCCTCGTCTAAAATTGCAAGCATTGCCTGCAAGCGTGCCTTGGTTTCCGCATCTGTTGCAGCGGCTAAGGCTGCAAGGATGCCAATGCGCTCTAGGTCAAATTTCTTCTTCAACTCATCAAGGGCTGCCTGATCCTTTTTCAATTTCAATTCTTCGGCGGCTGCCTTGTTTTTGGCAAGTAGTGCCGCCAATTCCAATGCTTTTTGCTTGGCTAATTTTGCATTGGCTATGACGGCTTTATTGCGATCACCTGGGCTCTGTTGGCCGTAACCTGTTTTGATATTGGTTCTGCCAATTGCACGATATTTATCTAACATGCCACCCTCACCAAAGGCAAGGGCACCTGTTGGCAGATTCAAAGGGTTTGTGATTATTCTTTCTAAGTAACCACCCACGCCCGGCATTTTTTTCAACTCTGTAATTAACTTGCCAGTGGAAACAATAGCCTCAGATAGTCCTGTTGCAAGACCTTCAATCGCTTTGGTCACTGAACCTATGCCACCTTCACCGCCAAGTAATGAAAGAGAATTTAGAAGGCCTTTGCCAATAATCTCCTTGGCGTTGGCTGATGCCACGGCCAATTTGTCCATCTGGCCTGCGTAACCTCGCGCGGCTGTTAATGCTGATCCTTTATATTTGGCAGTCAATTCAGCCGTGATTTTTTCCATGTCGCCTGTGGCTAGTGTTGCCTTTGATACAGCCCCACCCATTTTACCTAATGATGTTGTGTTGCCTTGAAATCCTTTGGCTAAGGCTTTAGTTGCAGTTTCAAGGCTAATGACTCCATTGGCAGAAATATCTAGGGCCAACGCCAATGCGCCCTGGGATTTTTCTATGTCGCCTGTGGCAGTTAAAAGAGTTTGCAATGCTGGCCTTAGTGCATCATCTAGGACTCCCGTGGCATTTTGTAACTTGGCAATGAAATCCTCAACATTCGTTGCAGCGTATCCGGCCCCTAAATTTTCAAGAGTATTAAGCAATAATCGTGCGGCTTTATCATCAGCTGCAAATGCTTTGACTGATGCCTTGCCAAATGCCAATACTTTTTGTGCAGCAAATAGGCCTAAGAATGTTTTGCCCAATGCTTTAATTTGCTTGTCAAAGCCTTTAATATCTTTCTTGGCTTTGTTTAATCCCTTTGGGTCATATCGTGTTGTGGCCGTAACTAATAAATTGGGCATTATGTCACCAGGGTATAACTTGCTTGATTGCCAGCACCGCCAACAGCGTTAAAGGCATTGACTGCCTTATCAATGGCCTTGGCCACTGCCAAGGTTGCCTTGCCTTGATCTTGTTCCCAGGCCTTAAATATCAATCGGCCACGCTCTGGGCCTTTGCCGTAAAGTGAGCCCATTGCGCCAATAAATAACTGGCCTGCCTGTGGGTTATTCGATCGACCTTGTTGGCCAGATTGCACGCGCCCGGCTGTTTCATAGATTGCACCTGCTGGTGAATTATTGCGCACATAGTACTGCGAGCGATAGCCCTGTTTATTTTGCAGGCTTTTACCTTGTCGATAGACAATCCCAGCCGTGACCTCTGCCGTGTCAAATAATGGAAACTTGCGCACGCGCCCGGCTGTGTTAAACACTGCTTGGCTTTGTACCTTGCCGCGCTTCTCCCAGCCCGATAGGTAAGTGGGGAATCCAATGGGCACATCAGCGCGTGCCTTATCGCGGATGCCAAGCATGACGGCCTTAATGTCCTTGTTCATCTCCTTGGTGAGATCCCTATCAAATTTGCGCATGGCCTTTAAGGTGGCCTCAACGCCTGTGATGTCTAGTGGCAATTGCGCGCTCCTTTGCTCGATCATTGAACACTTGCAATACTGCTTGGAACATCCTCTCATCCATCGCAAGGATTTCATCTGGGCTGATATGCATCTCCACCGCTAGTGAGGCCACTAGGTAGGTGAGGCTGTCCCGATCTATTTTTTTACAGGTTCATCATCCATAACTTCAACGGCCACCAAAGTGTTAAGCCACTCATCTCCAAATGGAGGGATGACCTCAACGCGCTGGAGGCAATTGTGGGCAAGCCAATAGATATCAGTCTGTGATTCAGCATCTCGAAATCTTTTATGGATCCCGGAGCCTGCGTACTTTTCAAAGGCTACTTCAACCACGGGGGTGATTTGCACAATCACATCCCCAGAGGCCCTGGTGATTTTCAAGCGTGCCATGATTTTCTCCTTAGAATACTACGGTTGTCGAAACTGTAACTGCTGTGTTGACTGTAAAGGACAAACTGGATGCCGCTTCATCGCCAACGCCGCCATTGCCCACTGGTGTGAGATTATTGACTAAAATTGAGAATTGATAAGTTGGATTTGTCGCTGAAACTGTCGTAGGCGCGCTTCCGACTCCAGTGATCATGGACACGGCTAGCGTTGTGCCAAAGGCTGCATTCAATGTGGTCATCACTTGTGATGCTGCCCAATCATTAAAGAAATCAATGGTGAGTGTTGCCGCTTGCAATCCAGCCGCAAATTTGTGTGCTGTGTCGCCCATTGCTGTGACTTCAATTTCATCCACTGTTTGCGTCAAAGTGACTGCGCTGACATAGGCAGAAATGTTAATTGATGGAACAGTTGGCGCAGCTGCGGTTGCAAGTTTTACGCCAACATTATTATTTAGATATATTGCCATTTAGTTTTCCTCGTTTTCTGTTGTCGTTGGCTTTGCAGCCTCTTTAGTGTCTTTGATTTGACCAACCTTAACAAGCCAGGCCAAATTTTCTGCATTTGTATCACTCATGTTTATCTCCTTATGACCAGGTTGTTAGGACTGTGATTGAGAAATCGGATGTGAGCATGGGCCCACTAGGTGCATCCAACAATGATGGGGCGCTTGCCCCGGTTATGTTGAACACTATTGATGATGCTGCAAGTAAATTAAACACCGCAACAATCGTGGATTCGATGCCATTCAAATTGCCCTGGTTGTCCAGGTAAGGCACCGTGCAAATAATTTTGAAGTTGGCCATGCAAGAAATGGATGCCTGTGAGTTATTGCTGGGCACAAGGTAGGGATCACTGGGCGCAACTATCACTGAATTGGCAAGAATTACTGGGGGTACATATGAGAATGTGCTCCACACTCCGGCATTGGCTAGGGCCGTTGCTATCGTTGTGCGCAGTGTTGTAAGTGCTACCGGCATCGCTCACCCGACCATTGCGCTTGGGTTTAGGTATGGCGCAAGCAATCCCCTAATCGATGCCATCAATGTGTTTGACATTCTAAATGGACTAGGCGCAAAGCCATCGATGCCCATGCCTCCATTTTGAGTGGATTGGCGTGATTGCCAAATGTTTGTGGCCAGGATAAGGCTGGCAGATCTAATGGCCGCTGTTGCCGCGTATGAGGTTTGTTTATCATCCGGGCCTGTTACCGTGCCATAAGGCTGCACCAAATGCATGGGATCATCAGCTGCCACACTAGCAAATTGGATGTACTGATACCCCAATGGATAGTTGTAGCGGCTTGGCAGGAACACCGTGGTGGTTGTTACTGCATAAGGCCCCGTGCCAGTAATTGTCTGAGTGCCGTTATAGCCTGCGCCTGAGTTTGTGATGGTAATTGACTGACCCGTTACAAATTGACCAGGGCTCGCAATAACAACAGTGGCAACATTAGATGCCCGGCCTGTTGCAACCAATGGTGCTGTGTTAAACCAAAGAAATGAATTGATGAGATCCTGTGCGGTTTGGCAACACTCTTCAACAGTGGGATCTGTGTAAAGCGTGCCGATTCCAAGTGAGTCGCGTAACTCTTGCATTGTCGTATATGTCGCGGCCATCATCATCCTTTCTTTGATAAGGCTTGCAGGGCCAGGGCCTCCTAACCCTGCAAGCGGCTTAGGGTTTTATCAGGTGAGGTTGAAGCGTTGTAGTCCGCCTGAGACTAATGTTTTAGTCGCAAAATATCCGTAAAGTAGTACAGAAATTTCACCGGTGGCAACTACATTGACGGAAAGCGTTAATTTGGGGGATTCATAAATGCAGATTGCAGATTTTGCAACAACAAACGCGCTGTCATCAATTGTTGTTGCAACCATGTAGGGATCAACATACAGTTCTAACCCTAATATGTTACCGCGGATGCTAGTTGGTGCTGAAACACCTGCTGCATTTTGTGGTTGTGCTGCTGCATAAATTGGTCGCTGTGATCCATCTTGTGCATTGATAAGCAATGACCACTGTGATGTTCCTGCAATGTATGCAGATGCTAACTCACCAGTTGCTGCAAATGCTGCTGGTGCTGCTGCGCCAACAAAGTTTTGCACACCAGTTGCAGTTGCTGCCACTGTTGTTGCACACAATGTTCCGCCGCTGACAATCTCGGCGATAACTGCTGCATCTGATGCCTTAGCGTATGCGCGCAAGCAGTTCTCATACATTGCTGCATAGAATGATGGTTCAGATCGATCCAATAATTCCGTTGACATAATCTGTGTGCCGGCCAGTTTTACAACTGTGGCATTTACATACGCGCTCACAATCTGAGTCGCAGCTGTTGAGGCTCCTTCTGCAACTGTTGAAATTGTTGCATTGGTTGTAATTTTTGGATGTGAGATTGTCATGCCTGATGCTGATAGTGCGCGAGCACCACCGAGCGCGTCAATTGTTGGGCGCACCATAAGTGATGTGTCAATAACTGTTGGTGAGAATATAGTTGGAGAAAATGCTGGGTTTGTAGTGAAAGAATCATTTGCTGCTTCAATTCTGCGTGCTTGTCCATCTGCTGCACGAATATAATCACGGGATACATCGTTGCCTAGTGTGGCTTTGATCGTGTGCTCCATGTATTGTGCCTGTGTCTTAATTGGTGAGCGTACTTCTCCCACCAAATAACTTGCTGAAATAACTGGGCGAGAGGCTTCCACAACTGGAGCCTCTGCCTCAGGTTCTGGGGCTGTTGTATCTGGGGCTGTCGTCATGACTGCCTCGCTTTCTGTTTGTGGGTTAGTTGGTACTTGCTCCGCTTCGCTCTCGCTAGCGGCAACACTGGTGACTATCGCATTCTCAAAGGCTGGAGATTCGACCAAACTAACCTCAACGAGCCTGGCGCTAGTCACTAGGAGGTAATCGTCTTTGGGTAGTGATGAGATAACCTCAACACCAACGGAAAGCCCAGAGACTAGATCCTCCGCGGCCAGGGTCAAATAATCTGTACCCCGGCTGCTATTTGAAATTTTGAACGATCCATAAATAAAACTGCCTGCTTTGCTAAATGATTGGGCCCGGCCAATCGGATCATTGGCATTATGTTGTGCCAATAATTTTATGCGACCTGCTGATGGCATTTGGATTGAATCCTGCTCAAATACAACTGGGCCAGCCGATGTCTGACCAGTTGCACCATATTCCATAATTGTGCCGGTAATCATGCGCCTTTCAGTATCGGCTGCCTGGATGGGCGTGCTAAATGTCAATTTCATGAGCCATCTCCATTCGGTGTTAAGTCCTCCATCGCTTTGGCTTGATCCAAAGTAATGAGATTAAGTGCAAGCATTTTTTCAATGACGGCAAGGCGTGCAGTTGCATCAGCGCGCAGAAATGTCTCATCACTTTTGAAACGCACCAAATTATTTGCATTTGTAATGTCATCCATACTCAGGCGATCCTCCACGGCACATACATAAGGAGCCAAGGTATATGCATAAAACTCTTTGCGTGCATCAAGAACATTTTGATATGTCATCGATTTGTTTGCATCAGATGAGGCCATGTATGCCGGCACATTCATGAGCCTGCAAATTTCGGTACTCAATTCCTGTTTTGCCGATGTGTACATCATTTCAGAAGGTGAAAATGAGGTAGTGGAATAATCCAAAGTGGAAGTGAGATAAGCCGTTCCGCGCGAATTTCTAGCGGCCTTCCATGCTGCAAGTATTCCTTGCACCTGTGCTTCAGGCAGATCGGCACCAGAATTTTTAATAAAACCTGACGGAATTGGCGTTTGGGCTGCAATCGCAGCTGCTTTTTCCAAATCCAAAGATGCCCTTATTGTGCGACCCCCGGTTGCGAGCACACCAGGTTGAAGTGACTGGAAAGTAATTAAACTGGACGGGCCCGACATGGGGCGCACTTCATTGTCCACTGTGTAATATTCAATCTCCGTATTGCGTGCATTTAATTTTGGTGAAACGCGATCATTGGCCACCCATGCAAATCGCGCAGGTCTGCCATCATCAGAATATGTCGATGTTACTTCCCAATAAGCAGTTTGGTAAAATAGCAACGATTGAATTGTGTAGGCAATTGTTACACTGCGCGGTTGTCGGATGTCGGGTTGATCTAACCAAATAGGTGAACCCAACTCCTCACCGGTGCGCTTGTTGTAGAGTGATAATGGAATTCCTGCGATGGTTCCGCAAATTAACTGCCTGCACTTACTGACCGTGGGCACCTGCAAAGCACTGTTGAGATCGATTGATGAATAATCAAATCCTGTTGCATAATCGCTAAATGCTCCAATGCCATACGCTGAATTCATCACTGCGGGGGCGTATTGATTTTTTAATGTGTCGGGTTCATCCTTGACCAATCGCAATGCCGACAAAATACCCATGGTCGCATAATAGCCCTATACCACGCAAAACGGACATAGCAGACATTTGCCACATTTGGGCGTGTCTAGCCTGCAATTACCATGGGGTTGGACTGTGGCTCCTGCATCTTGTGGACAATCATTGCTAGTGAAATAGGTGCTGAAATGTCGCCGGCTGAGGCACGCCTGACCAATCTCCAGCCTGAGTCATTTTGCTTGGCCGCACACGCATCCATCTGGGCATCAAATGACTCCTGGCCCATGTGCACAATGCGATTATTGGAAAGGGCATCAAGCAAATCCGATGATGCCTGGTAAAACTCAGTGCCCGACACATCGATCATTCTGCAACCACTTGCGCCAAGCCGGGCGGCAATGGTCGCAGTTGAGTAATGATCAAACATAATCATGCGTGGGAAGTACTTATCGACCCACTTAGTTTTAATATCAGCTGCAATCTTTAATTCATCCACTGCCGTATCTGATCTCCATTGATCCATAATCCCCACTGCAATCTTGCCATTAGGCAGGAATTGGCCAGCAACCAAGGATGCCGTGCGTTTAGAGATTGCCACATCAAATGCCATAAATGTATCGGGGCCAACGGGAATTGTCAGGCTGCGATCTGCACAACCCTCCCACGCGCCTAGCGGCCAAGGACTTGCCAGCGATGATACCCACATGCACAAGTGCTCAGGCAAAAATTTCTCCATGGGCACCGTTGATAGGGCCTCCTCTAAGCCATCCTCAGTAATCGTTATGCCTAGCGCAGGATTTGCAGCAATCCAGGCTTTTTTATCTGTGGGCTTTGAAAATGGCGGCGCGCTGTACTCATACCAGCCAAGGGATTTGGATGGGTAAGAGATTGCCTTATCGCGCAGGGAATTGAGCACTGAAGAGAACGCGTCCCCTGCATTGGAGCAGACATAGGTTTGAGCACGCCCCGACATGGCAATGGTTATCGGTTTAGCAGCTGCCCACGCCTCCTCAGTGATAAATCGCGCCTCATCAATAAATAGCAGGTTGGCAGACTTGCCACGCGCACCCTCAGCATTACCTGCCACAATCTCATACCTCGCCCCATTGAGAAGATCTAAATGCTCCTTGCCGTTGCCGCGATAGCCGACCTCACCGCGATTGAGTTTGACCTGCACGCGCAGAAAGTCATTGGCATCGATGACCGCGCAGACTTCCCGGAATGTGTCTTCTGCCATCCCTCTTTTAGATGACATGGCCACCACATTCTTTTCACCCAGCACAAACAGCCCAAACAGAATCCTGTACACCATCAAAGTTGTTTTGGCGTTTTGGCGTGCGCACATGATCCCAACAGTCTTACGGATGAACTCTCCATCGCTGTTGGTGGTAAGAAAATCATTGGCAATGTATTTTTGCCAGGGCATCATTGTGTAGCCACATTTTGCAGCAAATTCTATAAATTCAGGCCCCAGGGATTTGCCCTTCAATGCTGGGGTCATAATGCGTGGCTTGATTGCCCCCATAAGCCGTTTTTTCTTTACCCCCATAGTGGCACCTTTGGGTAAGGCTTGAACTAACTCCACGATGGCCTTGGCTGGCCTTCAAAGGGCCCTGCAAGGCGCGGACTGGTGGTCGATGGAGAGAGAGTGTCGGG
>Ga0222712_10004279_pt1 | contig 15045 bp, 6 predicted proteins | sample C33_657DmetaG_FD_165043 | JGI IMG/M metagenome (GOLD analysis project Ga0222712, IMG submission 165043) | Estuarine water microbial communities from San Francisco Bay, California, United States - C33_657D | ecosystem: Environmental > Aquatic > Marine > Unclassified | place: USA: California... | reverse complement strand
CACGTCGAACGAACGCGCGCGCGCGAGGTGAACGATGACGCGCGCGGCGCCGACGACGCGAGGGGCGACGACGGCGCTCATGTCGTCGAGGATGAATGCGCGCGTGGCGGTTCAAGGGAAGAAAGCGAACGGGAGACAAGCGAACGGGAGATCGTATGCGCGAGCGAAAAGCGCGCGCGTCGTGCGCGCGGCGGTGGAGGAACCGATCGTGAGAATCGGGACGCGCGGTTCGCCCTTGGCGCTCGCGCAAGCGTACATGACGCGAGACTTGTTGCAGAAGAATTTTCCGATGCTCGCCGAAGATGGGGCGCTGGAGATTTGCATCATTAAGACCACGGGGGATAAGGTGTTGGATCAACCGCTGGCGGATATCGGAGGGAAAGGGTTGTTCACTCGCGAGTTGGACGACGCGTTGCTCGACGGGAGAATCGACATCGCCGTGCACTCGATGAAGGATGTGCCGACGTATTTGCCGGATGGGATGGTGCTTCCGTGCATGTTGCCGAGAGAAGACGTTCGTGATGCGTTCTTGTGCTTGAAGTATGATACTTTGGAGCAGTTGCCGAAAGGGGCGATCGTAGGTACCGCGTCGTTGAGACGTCAATCTCAGCTCCTGTACAAGTTCCCGACCCTGAAGTGCGTGAACTTTAGAGGTAACGTGCAATCGCGCATTCGCAAGCTCAAGGAAGAAGTTGTCGACTGCACCTTGCTTGCTATCGCTGGTTTGAAGCGCATGGATTTGGCCGAACACGCCAAGCTCATCATCCCCACGGATCAAATGTTGCCCGCCGTCGCGCAAGGCGCCATCGGCATCACGTGCCGTCGTAGCGACGACGAAATGCTCGCATTTTTGGCCAAGCTCAACCACGAAGAGACGCGCATGGCTGTTGAGTGCGAACGCACCTTTTTGGCCGCCCTCGACGGCTCTTGCCGTACCCCGATCGCCGCGCACTGCCACAAGGTTAACGGCAAAATGGAGTTCCGAGGTTTGATCGCGTCTTTGGATGGTCAGCAAGTGTTGGAAACCACGCGCCAAGGCGCTTGGGACGTGAAGAGCTTGGTCGCCGCGGGCAAGGATGCTGGTGCGGAGCTCAAAGGCAAGGCTCCGAAGGATTTCTTCGCAAACTTATTGGAGAACGGCGGTGGTTGGTAATTATTTCTCTCCGCGTCGCTCGGCGACGTCGTCGTCCAACTCCGCGTCCATACTAGACTTCACTTCAAACAAACACTAACTAGTTACGAATATTGTCATTCATTCGAGACGTGCAACTCTTCTTATTCACCTTCATTCACCTCTTTCGCACTCCTCTGTTCGCTCCATCCGCTCCGTCCCGCTCCGAGCGCGCCGCTCGCTTCGCTTCGTTTCGTTTCGCGTCGCTTTACAGCCGTCCTCACTCTTCATTCTCCACCGCGCCTTTCCTTTCGCGCGCTTCTTCGCGCGATGGGCACGATTGAAATGAAACGCACCGACGCCGATGTCCCGTCGCCGCCTTCGCGAGCGGACGATCGCGCGCGAGAGAGCGTGAAATCCCCCAAAGACATTCCCTCAACCGCCGCGAGCGACGGTCGCGCGCGCGCGCCGAACGCGACAACGAATGCGAAGAATGCGACGTCCGCGAGGGCGCGCGCGCGCGATATCGGACGCGAACTCGCGGGCGCGCTCGCGAGTTCGTCGACGGCAACGCCGTTCAGCGCTCGCGGGCCGCACCCGACGGAGCGGAAGCGCCGCGTCGGCGGCGTCGCGAGCGAAGCGATGGACCGCGTGCTTCGACGAGCGATCGTGCTGCGACCGAGCGAGGAGGACTTAGAGATTATGAGTGCGGTGCGCGCCGAGCGCGGGTTGGGGGTGTCACGCGCGCGAAGGGCGGTGATGGAGATGGAGAGGACGCGAGCGCGGGCGGACAGCGTCGCGGCGGAGCTCTTGGAGCTCGGGATAGAGATACGCGAGGTGGCGTACATGCCAGGGGATGAGCTGGGGTTCATGCGTTTGATTGATAACATTGGCGTGATCGTGGTGGCGATACCGCCGACGCTGCAAGGTAAGACTTTGTTGGAGCTGTTGCGCGTGGCGCGGAGTCGCGGCGTGCTGGTGATGCTATCGGCGCTCGTCGGGCATTACCTTGAACACGTGAATCACTTGGACATCGCGAAAACAAAGTTGATGCCGTCGAAGCGTGTGCCGCCGCAGGCTCTGGGATTAGTGGAGCGCTGCGAGACTAGAGACGACGGGTACAGAGAGATTACGCTGCACGTGCTATCCATGCCCGGAACGAGCTCCGAACGAAACGTGCTTCGGAACCGAATCTTACCGCGGCTACGATCTCACTGTCGCGATCGAAGACTGCGATTGCATTACGTCGATTTAAAGGATGATTGTCCGCAAGCTGGTCCTGGCCAGGCAGTGAATGCGCTCGCGCACGCGATGAAAATGGGTGGCATTTTCGTCGTCTTGCTTTCTGGCAATCATGAAATCGATTGGTATTCCAGCGCCGAGATGCGTAATTATGTGGAGTTTATGAAATCCGAAGCAGACACGCGTGCTGTCAACGATGTCGCGTGGATGAAGCACGCACCGAACGATTATAGTCGAATTGAGATGCTGTTGGGTCATTTGCTGAGAGTGTACGACGACTTGGATAGAAAGTCAGTGCAAGAGCAGACCAAGCATTTGACGGATTTGAGCAGAGTTGAACTCAAGCGCATGATCGAAGCGCGAGAACATGCGGAAGATTTACGTTCGCAGCACGTTCTCGCGTACGCGCCGAACCTGATGCTTTATGAAAAAATTGAAAAGCTCAAGGATGAACAAGTGCTCGAATTCATGGTGAGCCAAGATCCGTATTTGAGAGAGCGCATCGGCTCTCTGGTTTCGACGATATATGCGCACCCTGAAGCGAACTTGACGTTCTATAGTTGTCGACTGCTACCTCCTGTGAGCGCCATATCAGTTGAGAACGTGACCAAGATAACACAGCTGCCGCGCACCACCGTTCTCGCTGAATTCGAAAACACAATATTTGAAGACATTCTGTCCAGAATTAATGAGGAGTTCAAAAGCAACGACGTAGAGGATAAGATTCTTCAAATGTCAGACTGCGAACCAGAGCTATCTTTGAACGAGCGGCTGCCGTTCTATGCGCATCGAGCCGCCGAGGAGAAAGTGCTCATGAAAGCGATGAAAACTGGACAACCCAATATGAACGTTGTCATGGGATTCGCCGGTGGAGGAACGACGACGATATTACAGTACTGCGCGCGACGCGCACGGGCGATGTTTGCACCGACAGGCGACCGTGCAACAATCGACAAAGTCACCATACTGAGCGACTATGGCTTCGCCGAAGGGCGAATCGATCCAACGCCTACACAAATTCTGAGAAACCTCGCTCTGCAACTCAAGAGGCTGCTTGGTTTCGACGATCACATACCGGCGAGTTTAGACGCAGTGCGCGCAGTGCTCATGGTGATGTTCCGTCGCGCGACCGAGGGGCGAGGCCGCGTCATTGTTTTCATAGACGCACTTCATCGAGTAAGCAATCCTGCAGGTATCGCTTGGCTCCCTCATGAACATGAAGTACCATTCGGAGTGCAATTTTTCCTTGGTATCCTTCGCGTGGACAAAAAGCCAGTCGCTGATGAAAGCAAAATGCACGAAAGTAGAAAAATGCCGGCCGTCGAGTACTCGCTGGTGAACTCGTATCGGCAAAGAATGTACACGCTACAGCACATCTCGCTCGCGGCGTCATGCCCTCTGGCGATGAAAAATGCAACGAGCCTTGATGCCCTCAAATTTGAAGATCGCCGGGCGTATGCGATGCGATTTTTACGTCCTCTCGGTGTTCGACTAACAAATAACATGACCGTTCAGACGATGGACAAGTTTTGCACGGGTAATTTCCGAGGAATGTTTGTGATGTGCTCGCGACTCGCGATGGCTGATCCATATGACGCTAACTTTGGTGAGGCCATGTCGAAACTCCCGCACACTACACGCGACCATTATCATCAGCTTTTCGCAGGCATTGAAAAACTTCTACCAATGGATGTTCTGATATGTGCACTTCCCGTGATTACCTGTAGTTGCGGTATTCTCACTCGCGACGATCTCGCGCGAATTCTTCACAAGCATGTATTTCCAAAAGTCGCCGTCCCGGTCATAAATGAAACATCCGTAATGTCACTGCTTTGGGCCGCTAGGTTTATCATCAAGGGTGGTTCTTCAGGAGGTTATGGATCTACTCCAAACGATCCTCTTATAGTCGACGATATAGTCGCGCACGACGTAATCATGGAGCGATACGCGTCCAAGGAGGCGAGTAAGCGAATGATTTACACGATGATAGCGCAACACTTTGGAGACAGGGTGACCGGTCGTCAAATACTGGGGCGACTGCGAGCACTTAAGTCTAAACAAGAAATCGGTATGGATCCTTTCAAACGAAACGAACACGGTGAGTACGTAAGCAGCGAACTGAACCAGGAGTATCACATGACGTTTCGGACTCTAGAATATCTTCCATATTTTTTGACGCAAGCTCGCATGTTTGATATGCTTGTTGAACTTCTCACCGACGTAGACTTCATGCAAGCTAAGGTCATGATCGGTGAAATTCAGGCGTTGATCGATGATTTTGATCGCGTGCTGCCGACGACGTATGGGCCGGAACGTCCACTGTGGATTTCCACTCACCTATCTTCAAATGAGGAAGTCCTTGACGTCCCTGGTGCACCGTCGGGTATTGACGGTAAACTCAGGCAACTCGCGATCTACAACTCGCACTGCCTCGGATTCCACATGGAAGCGTACCAGTACCACGCAAGTCGTAGCGCATCCAATCGAATGACTCAAGACTTGGCGTCTATCAGAGACGTACTCTGGCGGAACCTAGAAACCCTGCACAAATCCCCACAGATTATTCGCCAAGTATTTTACAATGATGTTCCCGAGGCTGCCCCGAGACGGTTTTGTACGAACGGTTTAGTTGAGGCGAGTGAGAGCGCGATGCGTGATGCGAACGGATTGGAACGCTTCGTCATGCGTTGGGAAAACAGACCAGATGAAGAACTATCGGACACCGCATTCCGAAGTGCTTTTGAACGGGGAGGAGAGGTTAAATGTGTGTGTTGGTTGGATGATGCGACTTTCGCCGTTGGCTATTCCAGCGGTGGTCTTGAAGTATGGAGCGCAAAGCGCGGTGAGGCTGTTGCTCGTTTTGTCGGCCACGAGCGTGCTGTTACGACTTTGATTGTTCTCAACCACGACGCCAACCGGAATGCTCGCACGGCAGTGTACGTCGTATCTGGATCGAAGGATAAAACGATCCGCTTTTGGCGATTAGACGATTCTCTGGGTCGCGAGTGCGCCACATTGACAGGTCATACGATGGGTATCACCTCACTTGCCATGGCCTCGGCGACGAATGAACTATTCAGCGCTGCTGGCACAGAGATTAGATGCTGGTCATGTACTGCCGGATACCCGTTATTGTACACCTTCAATACCGAACATACCGCTCCGGTTTCCTCGATTGCTGTCGCGGGCGATTTGAGCTTCATGATTACGGCTTCGTTTGACGGTATCATGCGGTTGTGGCAATTTACGACGAACGGTGGAAGCGGAAACTTGAACTCTTTAGGCAGTTCGACGGTTTATCAGAAGGATCGGGGTGCAGACGATGACATTTCCGGATTTGTTACGCTTGAGCGCTCGTCCAATGGCGGTGCTTCTTCGCGAGGTGGATTGAGTCGTAAAAGTGGCATCGCGTCGATGCCTCCCGCTGTCACGCTCGAACTGCGCGGACATCTTGGTGACGTCACATGCACAGCGTGTACGGTTAGTGGAAATCTATTTGCAAGTGGTGGGGTTGATCAGAGCATCATGGTTTGGGAGCCAAAGAATGGAAAGCATGTGGGGTTGATTCAATCACACGCCGGCGCGATTTCTGCGCTTAAGTTTAGCAATGACGGTCGCCTATTAGTCTCTGCATCGCTCGATCGCACGTGCAAAGTGTTCAATCCTCTCACAGGAGCGCTCTTAGCATCTTTGCATCACTGCACTCGCGTCAGTCATGTCGACATATCGAGCGATTCGAGCAGTTTGGTTTCAGGTACGACCGATGGAAGTATTCGATTGTGGAATTGGCTGGGACGCGAGGGCTCAACATCGACTGGGAATGTGCCTCGCGGCGCCAACCTGCTCCGCAGAGCGCACGACAAGAAGGGTCTTCGAGCCGTTTCAAACCAAACGATCAGTGCGATTCATGAGGGGAAAGTACTTTCGAGTTGTCATCTTGATGTCGGTAATGCTGGCTCTTGTTTTGTCACAGGTGGAGTCGATGGCGCGGTTCGCGTGCTCTTTGAGAAGGACTGGAAGCTAGTGAACGACATCACGCCGTTGCAGTCACAGCTCGTTGATGCAGAGACGTCGGTCGATGAAAGCTCTATTACGGCCATGTGTGCTGCGCCAGAGGAGTCAGTGGTGTATTTTGGCAAATCAAGCGGCATGCTCGCCGGATGGAATTTCAACACAAATGCTTGGGCGTGGCCCGACGACCAAGAGGTGTCTGCGCATGCCTCGGCGATTGAGAGTGTGATGACATTGAACGAAAGTACGCTGGTGACCGCTGACGCTCGCGGCATGATACAAGTTTGGAGCATTGGCGGTCTCAGCCCGTCGATGCTGAGGAAGCTCACGAGCCACAATGCGTGCGTCCACTCGTTGTGTGCAGAATCTCAGACGTCATTCTACTCCGCAAGTGCTGACAGAATCGTCAAACGTTGGGACGCCGAGCGCGGGACGTATATTGATTTCGCTGCGCACGACTTGGCTGTCACTGGATGCGCGTTCAGCGCGCATGGTCTCGTCACGGCTGGCGCCGACGGCTTCATTAAGCTCTGGGACGCGCGCTCAGGCGTCGAGTCTCGACGCTTCCGATTCTTCGCCGGCATCCCGCTCAAGTGCGAAGCGATCGTCGAACAACCTAACTGGGTTGCTGTACTCGGCGATGCGGTACTACACGTCTACGACATGCGCACGTCGGGCGAAATTCTATCGTTTTCCTCTCCTTACGGATTTTCACGGCGCGCTGAATCCGCGTTATCCGCGTGCGCGTTCAATCGCTACGCCACGCGCGCCATCGTCGCCGACGCCTTTGGTCGCGTCCACGGATGCTCCACCGCGCTCGTCGCCACCGCGATCGATCACGAATACTAGGTCGATCTCTTCGCGTAGCTTTGAACGTCTCCCTCGCGGCTTTCGCCGTCCCGTAAAAGAACTTCAAAAAATGTCGTTGAACCGTCACTTCTGTCCAGCGCCTCAGACCTCGCCGTGTCAATATTTCGCCATGTCCACGCGCGAACGCGACCTTGATAACGGTCGCAAAAAACTCGAAGAGTTTCGCGCGCGCAAAGCCGCGCGCGCGTCGTCAATCAAGTCCCCGCCGCCGCGCGCCACCGCAGCGCTGGGCGAGAACAGCGCGGGCGCGTCCTTCGCCGAGCAACTCGAAGCGAAACTGGCGTCGATGCGTGAAAACTCCAACATCGCTGATGTCGACGATCACGGTGACGCTTCGAGCGACGTCGATGATGTCACGCGATCGCCCGAGAGCTCGAGGATGCGGCCACAAATTATTGATGAAGATTACTCCACGCCGACGGTCGCCGCGGCTCGCGCCGCGGCTCGGAATCTCGAGACCATAGCGCGCGCCGCGCTTCGCCAAGCTGAAGACGATTTCGAAAATGTTGACCGAACGATCGGGGCTATGGACGAATCGGACGTCGCACTTCAGGGCGACGGCGAATCGGCACGCGAGCTCGAAACGCTGAAAACAGCCTTTGCCGAGGAGCGCGAGGCGTTGAAGGGAGAAATAGAAGAATTACGCGCACGAACGCGCGAGTTGGAGGCGGAATCTGAGCGCGCAAGAGTTCTCGACGGCGAAGTCGCGCGATTGCACGCGATGATGGAAGCCAAGGAGGTGGATGCGGGCGACGCGGCTCGAGCGGTGGAGACGATGCGAGCGGAAATCGCGGAAAAGGTTGAAGCGTTGCGCAGTGCATCGGAGGACGTCCAACGCGCGCGCGCGGAAGTGGAAGCGTTCAAACTCGCGGCAGAAGAAGCCAAAACAACGAGCAAGGAGAAGGTGAAAAAAGCGATCGCCAAAGGGAAGAGCATCGAGGCGGAGAAGAAGGTGCTAGAGTTAGAAATTGAAACGTTGCGCTTGTCGACGGAATCGCACGCTACGTTGAGCGAGGGGTTGGGACGCGCCGAGGCGAGAGTGAAATCGCTAGAAGTCGAACTCGCACAGGCGAAGGTTAAGGCGGACGCGCTCGCCAAGGCGGAAGAGGAGCTCTCCAGTTTGAAGACAAGTCACGAATCATTGCAATCGCAACTCGGCGAGCTCGACGCCGTGCGCGCTGCGCAAACATTCGCTGGACAGGAGGTTCTCGCCGCGCAAGCGATGATTGAGAAGCTCCGGGGCGAGCTTGAATCTGCAACGGCTGAGCTTACGGCGAAAATGACGGAGATTGAGATCGTGCGCGAGGAGGCAAAGGAGCGCAAGAAGCAAATCGAGGAGGATCTCACTAGCACTATAAATGTCCTGAAGGCGCTTGAGGCGGAGCTGAGCGAAGAGCGCTCGAGAAGCAAAGAAGAGCGCGCGAATCACATGGTGCAAGTTGAAGATATAACAAATCGCTTGGATGCCACCGAGCGAGCCGTGTTTGAAAAAGACGCCGAGGTTGAGTCGCTGGTCGCTCGTATCGACGAGGCGAAGACATTGTTTGGGGAAGAGCTTGTACAACTGCGAGCCGCTGTTGAGGCCGCGCAGAGCGAAAAGGCTTCGGAAGAGAAACGCACGGCGTCACATATCGAATCGCTAAAAGATGCTTTAGTATCTGCAAAGTTGGAGCTCGAAGAGCTGGTGCAGGCAAATGATGCGCTCAAATGCGAGTTTATGGCCAAAGATGAAGAAATTGCTAAACTCAAAATGCGAATCGAGGAGGTAACCATGCTTTCGAGTGACGAAGTTGACGCGCTTCTATTGCAGCTGAGTTCGGCGAAAGCAGAAAAGAAAGCGAGCGACGAAAAAGCGGCAGAATTTGCCGCCGACTTGCGGGCTTCAAATGATGCGATTGAAGCGCTCCGCGCCATCAAGAGCAACATCGAGCACGCGCTCGAGATGAAAGATGAAGAGATCGCGACCCTGAGTCTCGAAATGAGATCCGCGCGTGATTCGTCTTTGGAGGATCTGAAGAACGCGCAATCTAAGCTCGACGCCATCGAGATCGAGAAGAATGCGCAACGCGATCAGCTTGTTGAACTCACGGTTCGCGTTCAAGAGCGGGATTCTGCAATCTCTTCGCTGTCAACAGAAATGGCGAGTAACAAGGAAGTCCTGCGTGCGCGCGACGAAGAAATTGCCAGTCTCATAGCTCGGATCGAAAGTTCAAATACCAGTAGCGTCGAGATTGCGCAGTTTGAATCCCGAATCGAGGCGCTCGAACGAGAAAAAATCGTAATGGATGCCGAGCGAGCCGAGCTGTCGCTCCGCACCGAACAAGCCGAAAACGAAGTAGCGGCTTTGGCCGAATCGGTATCGGCGCTGCATCAAAAGCTGTCTAGCAAAGACGAAGACATTGCGCAATTGCGCGCGGAAATGGTCAATGCGCAGGGTGCGGCCGGGGAGGAAATCTCGCTTCTGCGAGAGGCGCTCGCAGGCGCCGAAGAAGAACGGCGCGCCAAGGTGGCATATTTGACGGATGAACTCGCCGCGGCAAGTGACCTAGCAGATGTGGCTAGAAAGGAGATCGATTCGCTCATCACCGCAAAAGCTGCGGTCGAGGCTTCGCTGGTGGCGACGAGCGACAAGTTCCTCGCGTTGATGGCTGAGGCTGATGCGACGACAAGCTCTGCGAGCGACGAGCTTGCACTTCTGCAAAACAAACTCGACGCCGTGGAAGAAGAAAAGCACGCGCAAGAGACGCAGTTGAAAGAGTACTTCGAGCGCCTTCGTTCTTTCGAAGAGGCATATGCGCTGGTGAATGCAGAGAAGAGCGCGCTCTCGGATTCCATCGAGGCGAAGAACGAAGAATTGGCACGACTGCGCGACCGTGTCGGCTCGCTCGAGAGCGAATCAAGCGACCAGGTGAAGTATATGTTGACCGAGCTCTCGGCTTTGCGCGAGGCGCAAACCGCCGCGGCTGCCGAACTCGATTCCATAAAAGTAGCGCGAGACGCGTCGGAAGCGCGCCTCTTGACGCTAGAATCGGAACGTTCTGCCGCGGCTTCTGCCGCCGCTGCCCAAGCCGCCGATGCGGCGGAGCTCGCGGATCGTCTGGAGCGCGAAATTGAGATCCTTCGCGCCCGCGAAGAAAAGACGCTCTCGGACGCGCTCGGCGCCGCGGATGAGAAAAGCGCCTTAATCGCCGCCCGCGACTCGGCAGAGGCGTCGCGGGAGGTCCTTCTGGAACGCTTGGCGGCGCTGGAAATTGAGCGTGATGAGTTGGCGTCCGCGTCAGCCGCTCAAGCGAGCGCCGCGTCAGCGCTCGCCGTCGAACTTGAGGCCGAAATCGCTGCCCTTCGCGTTAGAGAGAACAACTCGCTCACGGCGATGAGCGATGTTGCGGATGAGAGGAATGCTTTGATCGCCGCTCTTACGGCGGAGTTGGAAAACGTAAAGGTAAACGGCGCGATGGACGCCCAGCGCCGAGTCGGCGAGCTCGAAGCCGCGCTCGACGCCGTCCGGAGCGAGGCCGTGTCTTTGCGTCGCGCCCTAGACGAAGCTTCGCAGTCGCTCACATCCTTGGCGGATGTTAAAGCGCGCGCGTCGCTGGCCGAGGCCAACCTCGCGAGCGCGCACGAGGTACAAAAAGATCTGGCCGCCAAGCTCGCCGAATCGAGCGCCGCGCTGCGGGTGGCGCCTCCGACGCCGCCGTCGTCCGCCGCTCGGCGCGTCCCGCGAACGCCGAGCGAGCACGGCGCGAACTCGATGTCGATAATCGATGTTGACGTCGAGGCTGGGGACAGAGATCACGGGGAGTCGCCGAGCAAAACCATGCGAATGTGGCGCGATTCCCGCGTCGTCGGCAAAGCGCCGAAAATTGCCCAGCCCATCATGGACGTGTGCGATCGAGCGTTCGTGCGGTTCTTTCGCGTGATGCGCACGAATCCAGGATTGCGCTTCGCGGCGATGTGTTATTGGGCTATCATTCACGCCTGGTTGTTTCTTCGATTCGTCGTCTTGTAACATTTGTGACGACGGCCGATTGATTTGGAACGCGCGCTCGCGATGCCATTTCTCGACGCCACTCTCGCCTTGATCGATGAACGCCGACGACAGCGCGCGCACACGATACGAAGCCACAGTCGACGCCATCGTCGACGCATTCGCTCTCCGCGAGGAATACGAAGATGCGCTCGAGTATCAATCGCGCGACGACGCGAGCGAGACGGCCGCCGCGCAGAGGCGCGTCGATGTCTCAAATGACGCCTCCGCGACGGATATCCGATCGCAACTGATCGACGTTAACGAACGAAAATGTTCCGCGTTAGCGATGAAGCTTGAGTACAAAGCGCGATATGACGCTCGAAATGTGGATGATTTGATTGCTGCGTTGATGAAAGCGACGCGCGTCAGCGATCGAGCTCTTCGTGCGGCGCGCGACGCGAAGAGCTCGTCGACGAATCGACTGGAGAGTCAACGATTAATCGAGCGAATGGAGGCATCGTACGACAGTTTCAGTAAAGAATTCGACGCACATCCAAACGTGCGACGACGGATCGAATCGTGGGGCGAACGAGGCGAGCGATGGTTCGAGGACGCGAAAGCGGCTCAATTTCAGAAGCACTGCGGTCAAATGCGTAGACTCAGAGCGGATTTAACGGTCGCGAGCTATGAATTCGGAGACGATTCGGAGACTATGCGCCGCATGGTGCGTTCGCTGCGCACGCGCGTTGAGCTAGCCGAGAACGAGGTCGAAGACGTGCGATGGTTGGCGAATAATCCTCAAGTCTGGGTCGCGAATCCGTTCGTCGACGCGGACACCGGAAGTGATTTGAGCGATGCGCGCGATTCGAACGCCGATCGCGATGGCAGAAACGCTGTGATATGATGCGATGTCTCATGGGTTCCTTCGACTAGTTCACGCGCGACCGCGTGGTCGCGCGTTTGTAGCGCACCGTTCCATCGCCGAGTTTGGCGCCGTGAAAAAGCGTGTTCTCAGTCCTCCGAACTTTGGCGACACACTCGCGCGCACCGCGCGCGCACGCGAGAGCGCTTCGATCGCATCGCAAAACCGATGTCGACGACGGCGATGCCATCGGCGTGCGCGTGGTCTTCGCCGCGCGCCGATGTCAGCGCTCGCCGCTCGACTCGCCGCTCTCGCTCCGTCGACGCCCGCGCTGTTTCTCGCCGCGACATGCACGCCGGCGCTGGTATGTCCGTTCTCCTCCCTGGGCTCGTCACCGTGCCTATGTTCTCGCCCGTCGTCGTCCCTAGTGCCGCATCGGCTGTGGCGATGAAGTGTCCCCGCACGGCGTCGCCGCTGCGAGCGACGTCGCTCGAGCCGTCGCGCGTCGTCAAAGGGTGCTGGCAGCTCGGCGGTGGTCACGCCGGCGATCGCGCGAGCGACCGCACGCGCGGCGACGCTGCGGTGGAAGATTTCGCCTCGTTCGTCGACGCGGGGATATCGACGTTTGATACCGGGCCGGAGGCGTGTGGGTACGGCGACTCGGAGCTCGTCGTCGGCGAGTATTTACGGACGGCTCACGGTCGAGCGCATCGAGATGAGATTCAAGTGTTTACCAAGCTGTGCTGCGTCGGTCGCGAGCAAGGGAACATCACCGAGGAATGGGTGCGCGCCAACGTCGATAGGCCGCGCAAACGGTTGGGATTGGAGAGGATTGATATGATGCAGATGTATTGGAACGACTACGACCAACGCGGGTACGTAGACGCGGCTCTATACCTGACGGATCTCAAGCACAAGGGCATCATAGGCGCGGTGTCGCTGACGAATTTCGACACGCGACGGATGAAGGAGATGCTCGACGCCGGGGCAGAAATTTCAACGAATCAGATTCAGTATTCGCTCCTCGACCGAAGACCAGAGCTCGCGATGAAAGCCTACTGCGAACAAACGGGCGTCGGGCTGCTGCCTTACGGCGTCGTCGCGGGAGGGTTATTGAGCGATCGATACTTGAACGCGCCGCCGGAGAAAGTGGTGATGAATACGTCGAGCTTGCGCAAGTACGCGAGCGTGATTGGAAACGTCGGCGGATACGCGTGGTATCAGAGTTTATTGCGGTGTCTGCGCGCTGTCGCGGACAAGCACAACACCAGCATCGCCAATATCGCGTCGAGGTGGGTTTTAGAATCTCCCGTGGTACCAGCGGTGATTTTGGGCGCGCGCAATGCCAGTCACATCCAAGATCATTTGGCGATCTTTTCATTTTCGCTCGACGCCGACGACCGAGCGTCGATTGCGGCGGCGTTGGCGCGAGGCGAGCAACCGACGCAAGACGCGTACACGTGGGAGCGCGGCGGGCGTTGGTGACCAATCTGTACATCTAACGACTGTTCTCAATTAAACAAACTAATTCTACTGCATCCAACTATCTTCCGCGATTCGAACGACGACTTTACCGCCCGAAGACGCGTCGCTTACGAGGTCGAACGCGCGTTCAATTTCATCAAACTCCACCACCGCTCCCACGGGCACGCGCAACTCCCCGCTCGCGACTAATCGCCCTATTTCAACCATCGCATCTGGATCGAGTCGCATCACCGCCTGTTCGTACCCGACGTCTCGTTGCAATCGACTGAGCGTCTTTTTCCTCGCGTACTCCGTAAACGCCTTCACCGCCCCGACGAACATCCCGCGCTCGTCCCCGATCATTCGCCCCAAATCTCCGTGCAACGAAACGTACCGCCCGACGCCGAGCTTTAAAAGATCCATCGCCTGCCCTTCGCTCGCGCGCGTGCCGACGCAATCCACGGCGACGTCGAACGGCGCCCACGCCTCGCGCTCCGCCGTCATCCTTAACGCCTGCTTCTCACTCGTATAATCCACCACGCGCTCACACCCCATCATTCGCAACCGCGCGTGATGTATCTCTCGCGCGGTCGCGCTCGCCTTGACGCCTCTTCCTCGGGCGAGCGCGATCGCGCACGTCCCCACCGCGCCTCCCCCGCCGACGATCAACGCCCGCTCGCCCGCCTTAACTTTCCCTCTGTCCACCAACGCCCTATGCGCGGTCAACGCCGCGAATGCGATCGCGCTCGCCTCGCGATCGCTCACGTCCTCGGGCGTTCGCGCGATCGCGTGCGATGGCACGCAGACGTACTCCGCGAACGCCCCTCTTCGCGTCGTCGGCGCCGTCGCGCCGTAGCACCGCTCGCCGATCGCGACCTCTCGCGCGTCATCGCCGCGCGCGACGACGACGCCCGCGAACTCGCGTCCTGGGATCCATCTCGTGTCGTTCGCCTCGTCATTCGCTTTGGCGTACACCGCGGTGGCGTAATCCAATCGCGTCGCCGCGACGTCCACGCGATTGACGCCGGCGTGCGTCACTTTGACCAAAACCTCCGAGCGCGCGACGTTGTGGACGTCGACGTCGCGAGCGATCGTCACTTTGTGCGTTCGCGCGCACGCCAGCGCGGCGCGCATGACGCGAGGTAAGGCATGAAGCGTCATCGATTGGGGAATGATGCGATCGCATCGCAGCGCCATGGCGTCACGACGCGGAGCTCGAGCGAGGGAGTGACGAGACAAGTCTTAATCGACGCGATCGATCGCGATTCGTGAGCGATCGAGGACGATCGAATGAACGTCACCCTGTTCGTGGACGTCGTCGTCGCGCGAGGACATGGATTCGGGACGACGACGACGACGCGAGCGCGAGCGCGAGCGACGAGCGAGCGCGCGCGAGCGCGAGCGAGCGCGAGACGACGATCGCTCGAGCGCGACCGCGGGGATGGGAACGATGACGAACGCATAGACGACGTGAGTTCGTCGTTCGCGGAGGAAGTGGCGAGACGACGGAGGATG
>Ga0222712_10004277_pt1 | contig 15048 bp, 37 predicted proteins | sample C33_657DmetaG_FD_165043 | JGI IMG/M metagenome (GOLD analysis project Ga0222712, IMG submission 165043) | Estuarine water microbial communities from San Francisco Bay, California, United States - C33_657D | ecosystem: Environmental > Aquatic > Marine > Unclassified | place: USA: California... | reverse complement strand
CTGTCGGTCAAGGACAAGGCCGAGGCACGCGAAGCCGCGGACATCATGGCCAACGCCGTGCGTCTGGAAGTTCCATCTCGCGTCGACGTTGAGGTTGGCACGAGCTGGGGCACCGCTGCATAATCAAGGTGAGGTAATGCAGTTGCCTCGATGGGTCTCCATTTGGCCAGGGCGCGTCCCTGGCCTCTTTTTCAGAGAAAGAAGAATTCATGGGTACATACGTCAAGAACAAGGTCGTTCCCGCCTATCCTGAGCCCTATGTGCGCAAGCGCAAACGCGGCCGCCCGAAGAAGAACGGAAGGCCAAAGAAGGATCGCTGGCAGGAGCTGCGGGCCTCTCCATCCAAGCGCACCGGCTCACGGTTCAAGAGCGTCTCTGCGCCTGAGGACGTGTTCTACATGCTCAGTGAGATGGCTCTGTTCTACAAGAAGACCAAGAGCGAAATCTTGCGCGAACTCATCAAGCCCGCCTTCGATAAAGCCTACAAAGAATCGCTGACCCTTCAACGCATTGCAGCCAACAAACAGAAAGCCCAAGATGAAGTACAAAACGGAGATGACGCTTCCCGTAGAACTCACTTTTGAGATACTGGAGCCAATGGAGGTCGATGGCACTGAGCTACCTGCGCAGTTGGACATCACCAAGGTGCTGATGCAGACGATCGGGCCCAACGGCAAGCCGCGGCAGGTCGACATCACCAAGACGCTGACAGAGGAGCAGATGTTCCTGCTGGAGGACGAAATCGTTGAGCACTTCACCAATGAAAATCCTCCGGTTTGAACGCAACGACGAGGCGGTGGCCTGGGCCAAGAAGGTCATCGGCATCGAGGGACTGACAGGCAAGGTCGCATCAGTGAGCTTGATCGACGACAACGATGAGTTCGTTGCGGTCACTGTGTTTTCTGCCTGGACGGGCACCAACATAGACATGCATATCGCAGCGCGGCCTAAGAGTCACTGGCTCTCGCGCAGCTTCTTCAATGCATCCTTTGAGTTGCCCTTCCTTGTGCTTGAAGTGCCGCGGGTCACGGGCCTTATTCGTGCCAGCAACCTTGATGCTCAGCGCTTCGTATCGCGCCTGGGGTTCAGTTGGGAGGGCCGCATGCGTAAGGCATTTCCTGATGGTGAAGACCTGGTCCTTTACGGCATGCTGCGAGACGACTACCTTAAACATCCTTGGAGTAAACATGAGAACCCCAGAGTTCCTCCGCTACCTAGCGGATTTCCCGGCCCACAAGGAGATCGCTCCGCTACTACTGGACGCAGCGCAGACCCTTGAAGATCAGCGACTGTGGCGTGACGGATGGTTACACGCAGAAAAAAGAGTTGAGGAGTTGACAAAGGAATTGAAGCTGCTAAGATCAGGGCTCACCAACAGAAAGGAGAAAGAAGATGGCTAAGAAGAAACTCACCCGTTCCGAGGAGACGTTCAAGCGTCTCTCGGCTTCTGGTAGGTACGTGAATACCGGCAAGGTATTGATTGGCGTGGCTCACTGTCCACGGCCCAGGGGCATGACCCCGAACGAGATGTTCATCCAAGACATCATCCTGGGCCGCCGCCGCTGGCACCTGACTACTTCGTGGATGTGCTACGTTGCGCTGCTGGCGGTGCTCGCATGCGTATTCCTTGCCTTCGGGATGCTCAAATGAAAAAGCGCAGCAAGTACAAGCCGCGCCCTGTCCTTCAAAACCCATTGGAGTTCGTGCTGTCAGGCTTAAAACCTGTGCGCGACCTGCCAGGCGTTTACCTAGAGGTGCAGATCAAGAACCGGCAGGCGCTGGAGCAACTTCGTAAAGGCGATGCTGCCAAGCAGGACATTGATCTGCTCATCGGAGCTTTCAACATCACCGAGGCCCTGGCCATTCTTGGCCTGGGCTACGACTGGTTGCAAGAGATCAACGAGGCTCAGACCGCGCTATGGGAGCTGGCGCGCAAGGGCGTCGAAAGAAACATGCGGTTCATCATGACGGCCAAGCAGTGGGAAGCCCTGAAGCTGGTGATGGACCTGCATGAGGAGCAGTTGGCTAACGCCACTGTATATGACATCGAAAAGGCGCATGACTTCGTCCAGCACGTTCTTCGTCAGGGCAAAGCACATGCAATCGTTCAAACTCAAAAGGAATCAACATGAATAAGTCAGACAAAATCAGAGAGTATTTCCGCAAGTACCCCAGCGCCGAGGTGGCCAAGGTGGCAGCTAAGTTCCAGGCCCCCAAGCCCATGGTCTACAAGCTGCGCAAGCAAGTGCAGGAGAGCGATCAATTGATCACGGCCCCCGCGCCAAAAGCCGGTGGCCGCAAGGTCACTGTCTCACGTTCGCAATTGGAGATTGCAAAGAAGCTGGGCATCAAGCCTGAGGACTTTGTTCGCGAAGGCCTGAAGCAGGGCGTGCTGCAGTACGACGACGAGCGCGACTTCACGGGGGAAGAGACCGACATCGACGGCACGCTGGACGAGCGCGCCCAGGACTACGGCAAATTCAAGGACGGCGCTGCGCTAATGCAGGCACTCAAGCGCACGCTCGCGGACCACGCACGCATCCACAACAAGACGTTCAGTGACGACCAGTGGGAAGCCCTGGAGATGATCATTCACAAGATCGGCCGCATCGTCAACGGCAATCCCGACAAGGTCGACCACTGGGTGGACATCGCTGGCTACGCCAAGTTGGTGGCAGATCGCTTGCAGGGGAATGCACGATGAGTAATCTGCATGCACATGCCTTGATGGAGTTCAAGGCCGCCAAGTGGCTTGACGACGACGGGAAGTACTACGACGAGATGCAAGAGGCCATCTGCGTGCATGTGCTGAAGCTGCTGGACGTGTTCGCGGATGAGGGACATTCAGGCAGCTCTGCCCCTTACGCCGTCAACGTGTTCAAGAAGCTGGCCATGTTCGAGCCCCTGGTTCCGCTGACAGGCGAGGACTGGGAATGGCATGAGCCAAGCCCAGGCGTGTTCCAAAACAAACGCTGTAGCCGCGTGTTCAAGCAGGCTGACCGTTTTGATGGTCAGGCCTATGACATTGACGGCCGTGTCTTCTACGAGTGGAACGAGCGCGAGCTTGACCCCGACGAAGAGGGCTACCCCGGTAAGCGCCGATTCAAGAGTCACTACACCAGTCGAGACAGCCTTGTGCCCGTCACATTTCCATACACCCCATCGACAGAGTATGTCGAGCAGGCATCGGAGGCCTCATGAAAGATTTATTCCCATTTGGTGTGATCCTATGGGTCATCGCTGCATGGATCACGCACATCGTCGTGTGCCTCAAGACAGCGTCTTGGGGTTTCCTGGTCGCTGGCGCGCTGCTGTTTCCCATCGCGTGGATTCACGGCACCGGCATTTGGTTTGGGTGGTTCTGATGAAATATCGAAACCTCCGAGTTCTTTTTGGAGATGGCGCGCGAGCTGACTATCTACAGGAAGTTCTGGAGCGGGCCCGCAAGGAAGCGCCTAAGGCTGTGGATAAAAACTATGGCACGCACATCCTTGCAGGCATGTCTCGACACATCAGAGACGATGAGGCAATCACCAAGATCATCCTGGACAACCCCATTCGAGTTGGCCAGGATGGCAGCTCACGCCTCATGGTCATGTTCTTGGGATCAAACTTTGATGGACACCAGAAAACCCCCATCTCTCCTGAGCACGTGTCTTTACGTGTGGACGTCCCTCTGCACTACGCCTACGACAGGGAACTGTTGAAGGAGTACTCGGTCTACCACATTCGCTTCAAAGTGAGTTCGGAGGATAAGCGCTTCACAGAAGAATCCGTCAAGCCTTTGCATCATGGCTACATCGGCATCACCAAGCGCGACATCATGACGCGGCTCAGGGAGCACGGCTACAAGGCTGAAACCAACACCGGCTCGCTGTTGCACTCCGTGTGGCATCAACTGGTGGGCCAGGGCATCGCCATGCACCCGGTGATTCAAATCAGCGGGTCGGCCGATTCCCTTGGCAAGGTCTACGAGATGGAAGAAGAGGCCGTGGCCAAGTACACGCTGGCTCCCATGGGCCTGAACGCCATACCAGGCGGCATGGCCGGCATCCGCATGATGCACGAGCTGCGGCTGCTCACCAGCACTCGCGTGGGTGTCAAGGAGCGCGATGAGGCCATTGAGCGGCTACAGCGCGGGGGCTTTGAGCATGGCTCACCCTGCGCGCATTACCGCAAGGGCCACTACCGAAAACTTCCCAGCGAACGACTGACATGGGTTAGCCCTTGTTGGGTCAACCTTAAAGAAATGTCCGTGGAGGAAACAAATGTTCAAGACGCCTGAAAAGTTTCGCGTCAAGCTCTCTGGTTATCCAGAGGGCGACGCCACCAACGGGGCCTTTGTGGTCAAGCTCAAGCATACCCAGGTGGTGTTCGTCATCGCGAGTGACGGCGCTGGCTGGGAGCATGTGAGCGTCAGCCGCAAGGACCGCTGCCCGACCTGGGACGAGATGTGCCAGGTGAAGAACCTGTTCTGGGACGACGAAGATGTCGCCATGCAGTTCCACGTACCTGCCAAGGACCACATCAACAACCACCCCTATTGCTTGCACCTGTGGCGGCCTGTTGGCCAAAACGTGCTGCGCCCGGACTCAATCATGGTGGGGTTCAAATGACAGTCATCATCTGGGATCATAGGGTCAAGGCCCTCGGAGCAGACAAGCAAGCCACGCAGAGCGACCTGGTGCGCAAGGTCACAAAGATTAGGCGCATTCACAGGCACCTGTGCGCCGCTGCAGGGGACTGGGACCTGGCTCAGGAAATGTTCCACTGGTTTGAACAGGGGGCTGATCCTGAGAAGGCACCACCTTGCATGCGCAACAAAGAAGACTGGGTCGCGTTCCTGGTCATTACACCAGAGGGCCGAGTACTCAAGTACGAGAAGAGCCCATACCCCATGGACTTCACCGAGAGCGCACAGATGGATGGCTGGTACGTCTTTGGTTCCGGCCGAGACTTTGCCATCGGCGCGCTGGCCACTGGTGCCTCCATCGTGGAAGCACTGGAGGTGACAATGAAGTACTGCTCAGGCTGCGGCCAGGGCTACGACATCGTCACATTAAATTAGGGAAAGTACTAGACACGTTTGGTACGATACACGTATAATTCAAACTCCATCAACAGAAAGAGAGAAAGTGATGAACTTCAATTTGAACATCCACCGCGTCAAGAGCATTCGCTTGAGCGCAATCCGTCCCAGCCAGACTGGTGAGCTGCAATCAGCGTCACGCGACCTGGTGATTGAAACCGAAGAGGGCAGTTTTGAGCTGTCCTTGTTCTCGGTGTATGTCAGCGAGGATGATGACCAGGAGCTGCTTGAGGTGAAGGTATGAAAGAGTTCAACTACACCCGGTACGCTTGCGACGTTTGTGGCAAGCTGTTCCAGCATCCCAAGGATGCCCAGGACTGCGAGAGCAACCCTGTTCGCGAGGAGCGTGGCGTTAAGGTGGGCGACCTTGTGCGCATCACCCGAGGCGACGGTACTGGCAGCCTTTGCAAGGTGGACCGCCTGTGGGTGATCGAGCCAGGTTGGGGCCCGAAGCAGTACGACCACACTGTCATGGTGTCTGGCTCTGTGGTGGATTCATGGGGCAGCAGACAGCTGGCCTACGACAGCTACGAGGTGACAACATGACCTGGCCATTCCCGCAGTTTCCACTGCCCCCGTATCACGAACCACGGGCCCCGCGTGGGCCTGTGTATCCAGCTGATGCAGAGGAGGCACCGCTATGAGCATGAACACCCCATTCCACCTGCGCCAGCGGGAGTTCAACGCATTCAACGCGGCCAACCCGGCTGTGTGGGAATACTTTGAGCGCTTCACGCTGGAGGCCATCAACCACGGCCACAGGAAGATCAGCCACTGGCTCATCATCAACCGCATCCGCTGGGAAGTGGCGATGAAGACCACCGGCCAGGACTTCAAGATTTGCAACAACCACATTGCGTTCTACGCGCGCCTGTTCGTCAAGGTGCATCCGCAGTACAGGTTCATCTTTAACCTAAAGCGCATGGTTGACGAACCATGGCACGGGGACATGCCGCTATGACAAACCAAAACGAAGTACTGGCCAGTCTGCACGACATCATCGCGGCCAATCGTCAATACACCACCTGGACTGTTTCAACGCCGCACTTGGTGATGCTGTGGGAGAAGGCCCAAGAGCTAGAGCGCGAGGCCTGTGCAAAAGTGTGTGATGCGTTAGCCAATGACGTAACCGAGTGGGCGGAAAATCGCGCATCGGCTATGGATATTGCTGACGCCATCCGAGCAAGGGGACAGGCATGAGCGAGTTTGACGCCACCTGCTGCGGCATTCCCTGCATCATCCGCGTGACATACTGGGAGCGCTACACCCCCGCCAAGGTCAGCGGCCCGCCCGAGCACTGTTACCCCGCAGAGGGCGGTGAAGGTGACTGGGAAATCCTCGACCGCAACGGCCGACCAGCGCCATGGCTGGAGCGCAAGATGAATCAAACCGAGAGAGATCGAATCAGCAAACTTGTTTTTGACAAAATGGAGAACCCCCATGACGACTACTAAGTACAAGCGCCGCACCTTCGCGGATGTTGAGGTCGCTGCCTACGCCAAGGGCTGGAGTGAGGGCCGCCACCAAGGCCGCAAAGACGCCCAAAAGGAATACGACCTGCTGGAGAAGGACAGCATTGAGCTAGGGCGCAAGCTCATGGCTGCCGAAACTAAACTGGCCAACGTGTCCCTGCGCAAGCTGGCCTGGTCACGGCTCACGGGCCTTTTCAAACGGGAGAACTGACATGAGCTTTCAAGAGTGGTGGAACGGCCTGACCAAGGCTGAGATGAAGGTGCTGGGCGAGGGCCAGGCGCGCTTTGTGTGGGAGGAGTGTCAGAAGCACACGCTGATGACCATTGAAGAGGCGTGCAAGGCCCAGGTGGCCTACGACGAGGGCTTCAGGCAAGGCCAGGCGCGCTACCAGGTGCAGGTCGGTGGTTGGACCTTGTCGCCCGGGGTGCAGCCAGGCATGATCTGGATCAGCGACGCCGGTGGCGAGGGTGGGGACTTTCATATCCACGAGCTGGCCCAGGTCATCGGGCGGTTTTACCGGGAGAAGTTCTGATGTCCAGGGCTTGCAAGCACGACTGGCATTTTGTGCAAGGCCTGACCGAGCGCCTGCGCTGCACCCGCTGTGGCATCATGACCTGGCCAAAGGACGCGGACGAGAAGGTCCAAGAGATGCTGGCCGATGTCCTGACGGTCGGCAGCGCCTGGAGCAAGGGTGGTGAGCGCATTGATCCTGCTTCGGTGTTCAAGGACCACGAGACCGTCCACTCTTGCAGCTACTACTGCGTGGTCTGTGGCAAGTACATCGAGGCAGTCGATGGGGTGATCGTGCATGACGCCATACCGCACCCGCCAGACCTGTCGTTTGATGAAGAGGAGAGGCCGCAATGAACGAGCAACTGATGACGCAAGAGGAAGTGGCCTTTCGCTGGAAGATCAGCGAGGCAACCCTTGAGCGCGACAGGTCCCTCAAACAGGGCGTGCGCTATCTCAAAATCGGCGGTCTGATCCGCTACCGACTGAAAGATGTTCTCGACTACGAGGACTCCTGCACCCATGAGCCAAAGGGAAAGACCACATGATCGACTTCATCTCATCCAATCCATCGGCGCACCCACAGACTGTGGCCTGCGCGCGGCTGCTGGCCGCGGTGATTGCCCAGGCCATCGAGGACGCATCGAGCAGGCAGGTAACCGGCGCCGAGAACTTCGCCGCCGTCGACTGGCTGTTCAGCAAGACATCTTCCTTTGAGGACTACGCCCGCCTGATTGGCGCTGACGCAGGGCAGATTCGCACCGCCCTGCTGGAGCCCCCTCCAGACATCGAGCCCAAGAGCAGCCGCTACGATGCCAGCAAACGCCGCTACCTGCGAGCCTCTTATACGAAGTGGCTGACAAGACGCAAAGCGGAAGAGGAAGCGCTGAAGGCCGCGACCAGGGGGAGCAAATGAAAGACGATGACGATACGCTTTGCTACCGCTCGGAGCTGGAGACGGCAGTCAAGAACGAGCGCGAAGCCTGCGCCGCGATGCTTGAAGCCAACGCCATGGCCTGCGAAAACCCCATCCACCGAAGCCTGCTCCAGGCCAACGCCGCAGAGCTACGTGCAAGAGGCCAGACATGGGCGTGAGCCTACACTACGCCGGCATGGTGGTCGTGGTCATCCTGGCAGCAGCAGTCATGCTGGGCGCCATCTGGCTCTCGGCCCACGTGCCACGGGCCCCCAGGGACCACCTGTGCCCCATCGCAGAGATCAGCCCCGACATCACCCCGGCAGAACGAGAGCGCTGCCGGCAACTTCGTGCCATCAAACCTTGAAAGGACAGGACATGCGCCCCGCTGAATTTTCAACAGAAAACCCGCCCCGCCCAATCGACTGCGTTGAAACCAGGGAGTACATCGCCAGCCTGCGCCGCCGCATTGAAGTCCAGCAAGACAGCATGGAACACCTGGCCAACCAGCTTTTTACGCTCAAGGTCAGAAACCGCTGGCTTGAAGAGGAGGTCGAGAAACTGTCCCTGGACCTGGGCATCCAGCAAGGCGAGGGCGGGCCCGCCTGGCGGGAAGTGCCGAAATGAGACCGGAGGCCGACACCCACACCATCAGAGCCATCGACGAAGCCCTGGGCACCATCCTCGGACCACGGACCATGGTCCAGGTGGTCTGCATCACCATCGACGGCCGCAAAACCCTCTACCTCGGGCCAGTGGTCGAGGGCGGGGAAGTCCAGGAGATCGAGTTTGGGGAGGTCATCCCAGCAGAGCTGGCGGCCAGACTCCTGACCGGGGAGTTCAGCGAGGGGATGGGGAGGCAGTAAAAAACCCGCCAGGGGTGAGCTGGCGGGTTTCAAGGGTCAAGCAGAGAGCCTGTCCAGATTGAACCAGTGACCGCGGTCCTCGGCCCACACAAAGGTGCCGTCCGATGAACGAGTGAAGGCGTAAAGACCCTTCTCCTCATCAAACCAGACCGCCGGGTAACCGTCAAAGGTCAGTCCCAGTTTGGCCAGCATCCGAGTGGCTGCAGCCGCCCTGTCGTGGCAAATCTCAGGCTCCGTGGCGCGCTCAAGTTCAATCCACACGCGGTTATTCGTGTTCATAGCTTTCTCACTTTCTGAATGTTAAAGAACGATTGCCAGTTTTTCTAACTGACATATACATTTTACTCCATAACACATCAACTATCAAGTTGTCAAGGGGTTATTTTCTAGGTGTTTTCCCTAAGATTAGCTGTGGATTTATACAGTGCCGAGGACCGCGGACCGGGGCTGCAGCCGAGATTTCGCTGTTTTGATAGACTTTTTTTGAAAAACATGTGTTTTGTTTTTTTTTTTTTGAAAAATGACGTAATAGACGTAATGGTGTAAGAAGTGAATGAAATCAATGGGTTAGACGTGTACAGGTCATCACAGTGTGTCTACAGGTGTAATTTCACATAAAATGCGCGCGCGATGACTTTTTGAAAAAAAAAAAACATACATTACCCAAAAAAAGTCTACTGAAACCCTGAATTTGCCCCTGATGGGGGTTTGCGTTAACTGTGGCGTTGTTGGATAATGTTGACATGAAAATCGATCAGCACATCCCTGTCCCGCCTGAGTCGGACGCCCGCCAGCGCTACCCGTTCCCCGACATGAAGGTGGGCGATAGCTTCTTGGTCTTGGAGGCCGACTGGATCAAGAACCTGCGCAGTGCCGCCTACATGTACAGCCGGCGCCATGACGGGGTCAAGTTCACCATCCGCAAGTACGGCGAGGGCTGGCGGCTTTGGAGGGTTGCCTGATGGCCAGCAAGGACGAGAAGTTCTTGGCCGGCAAAAACCTGGGCGGCCGCCCCGCGGTGGTCGAAGCCAGGCTGACCGCACCGGTCAAGCCCCATAAGCCCAAGCTGCTGACGCCCCAGGAATGGAAGTTCGTTGAAGAGTTCGTCTCTGGCGATGGGCACGTGACTCTCAAGGAGGCGGCCGTCCGAGCTGGGTACAGCGAGGTCTGGGCGAAGGGCCGGGCCCGGGAGCTGACAGACCCAGACAAGAGCCCGCACATTGTGGCTGCCATCCAGGAGCGGCGGCGGGAGCTGGGCGAAAAGTACGCCACCACCTTTGAGCGCCACATGCGCGACTTGCAGGTTATCCGCGACCAGGCCTTGGCGGCTGGCGCCTACGGTGCGGCCGTCCAGGCCGAGTACCGCCGCGGCCAGGCCCTGGGCACCATCTACATCGACCGCAAGGAAATCCGGCACGGCACCATTGACTCGATGTCGAAGGAAGAGGTGCAGCGCAAGCTCGACGAGATCAAGCGCCTGTACGGCGGCAACGCGGGCCCGATTGTGGACGTCACGCCCAAGCAGATCGAAGAAGAGCCGGAAGGGGAAGACGACGATGTCAGTGAAGCCAGAAGCAAGCCTGTACAAGCGCCTGAGAGAAAACCTCCCAAACTGCCATTTCACCCGGATTGAATCCAGGGTCAACCTGGGCATCCCGGATTGCCTGCTGGCCTTCCCGCATGGGGAATTCATGATGGTCGAGTTGAAGGTGGTCAAGCGCGGCCGCAAGATCAACCTGTCCCCGCACCAGGTTGCCTTCCATGTCAAACACGCCGACCTGCGCTGCCCGACCTACATCCTGGTCCAGTACTTCCCGCCTGGTACCGCCCATGCCCACAAATCGGAGCTGCTGCTGTACTGTGGCGAACAGGCCATTGACCTGGTGAACCGCGGGGTGGATGTCAGCCCCCTTGCCAGGTGGCCCTGGACAGGGGTGTCCTGGGCCGAGCTTCGGAAGGCTTTGTTGGACAGTTGACAGTTGCGTCCAGTTAGTGTATCGTGTGCGTTCTGGGGTCGTCCCAGGACATAGAAAGAGAGAAAGACCATGAATGGATACATTGCCTTTTACCGCGGTAAGCAGCTTGAAGTGTTTGCCGACTCATCCTACGCCGCTCAGCAAAAGGCCGCGGCCTTGTTCAGGGCCCGCAAGGCCTACGAAGTCACCGTGATGCTCGCAGAGTTGGACGGCAAACAGGTTGCGCATTCAACCGGGGGCATCTGAGATGAAACACGTTACACATCCGGAGGCCGGCAGGCTTCACACCACCGAGAACGGGATTCGCATGGTTGTCAGGTCGTGGCCTCACCCAGTGCGCAATCGCTTGGGCCGCATTACCGGCTACCTGTTCGATTCGATCTACACCAGCATTGAGGTTGACGTCTACGGGGGACCTGAGGATTGGAAGAACCCGATGCTTTTGAACGGGGTCGTCGATCTGGAAGACAAGGTAGAGGGCAAGACCTATGCTGCCGAGCTGGCCGTCGACCTGGCCAAAATATCGCAGGCCTTGGGGTGCCCGAATGACGCCAGAGCGCTGCAATCTAAAATCTACGAAACCAGGGGCGAGGTTATCGCCTTGGGGGCGGCCGATGAAACCATCTGACCGCCGCCTGTTGGAACGTGCCAGGCAACAGCCCCCACCACAGCCCCCAGACCAGACCAAGCAAAAAAACCTGATCGTGCGGCTTTTGGGCTTTTGGCTTTTTCACAAAATCTTTGGCGGAGGTAGTTGACACCAGTTGATAGAAGTAGTGTAGAATCCCGACCAGGCCGCGCAATCCCGCCGGCCTACAAACCAGAAAGAGAGAAAGACATGAGCGAGAACGTACTGATCGCGGCTATGCAGGCCGCATTCGAAGAGGCCGTGAAAAAGGCCGTGGCCATACACACTGAGGCCATGGCCGTTCACGTTGGCACCCTGGCCGCCAGAATCGCAGCCCTTGAGGGGGCTAGTTGGCAGCCCGCTGGCCAGGTCGAGACCCTGGACAATCAGGAGTGGTTTTGGGCCAAGGTCGCGACCTTTGTTCAGGCCGAGAATGCCAAATCGGCCCCGAGCCCGGCCGACCTGGTAGCCGAGGTCGATTGGTCCGAGCAATTGGACTACGGGAAAATTGTCGAGCACATCAGCATGGGCGACCTGGCCGGCGAGCTCACCGCTAACCAGTTGGAAGAAATTGCCGGAGAAATCGACCTGGCCGACCTGGCCGGCGAGATTGACGCCGACAAACTGGCGGGAAAGTTCGACCTGGATAGCGCCTTGAAAGACTGGTTCGAAAATCAATCCTTCAGCATCACCCCGTGAGGCCCGCCATGAAACGAAAAACCAACGTCCAGAAAATCACTCACCTGATGACACTGAACCCGGGCGGCCCATTGGCCCAGGCTTTCATCATGGAGGCCGTGCATCAGTACGCGGCCGAAGTACTGGCCGCCGGCCGGCCCGACGAAACCCGCCCGGCCGGCGCCATGCCATGGATTAACCCAACCGCCTGGTATGACACCGCCCAGGCCGTGGCCGACCAGCTCACCGCCATGGAGGCCGCAAAATGAACGCCGACGACCTGGAAATCCAAAACCACCGCGCGGCCCAGTACATGGAGCGCATGGGCGGAGGGTTTGCGTCCGCCCTGGCCGTGGCCTACTACCGGGCCGACAGTGACAACAAGGCGCGCATTGTTGGCGCCTGGCCGGACCTGTTCGAAAAGTATCGTCGCATTGCGCGCGAGCTGGCCGCATCGGGCCAGGACTGAATCGAGCCCGGCCACCGCGCCGGGCTTTTTGTTTGTGTTTGTTTGTTGCCTGTTGCATTGTTTGCATGTTGCCGTGTAGAATCACAAACACCGCGCCAGGTCGGCCACCTGGCACCAGAAAGCTAGAAAGTGAGACCCCATGCTTAAAACCGTCCGCACCAGTGCAAACCGGAAAACCGGCCCCATTGCGGTGACATACCGCGCCGGCCAACATGCCACGCTGGCCACCTGCCCGAAGGCCTGCCCCTTGAATCCTAAAGGGGACCAGGGCGCCGACCTGGTCGACCAGGATTATTTGGCGGCCGTCCGCCAGGCCGTCCCGCCACGCGGCCAGGCCTGGACCTATTCACATTTTCCGGCCGCGTCCCTGCCGGTCCCGGCGCCTGGTGAAACTGTGATTAACGCGAGCTGCGACACAATCGACCAGGCCCTGGCCGCCGTGTCGATCGGCCGCCCGGCCGTGGTGGCCGCGCCGGCCGGGACTGTCTGGCCGTACACCGCCGCCGGCGTGCGGTTTGTGCAGTGCCCGGCCGAGCTGTCCGAGAATTTCAGCTGCGCGCAGTGCGGAAACGGCCGGCCACTGTGCGCCCGCGGTGATCGGGATTTCGTCGTTGTGTTTGTTGCCCACGGCCAGGCCGCGCGCCTGGTCGGCGCCGACCAGGCCGGCGGATGCTACGGGACCAGCGGCCCGGTGGCCCTGGCCTGGCACGGGACGCACAAGGCCGGCGCGCCGGATGATGCGGCCGCCGTGGTCCGGTTCGCGCGATCGCTCCCGCCTGGTTCGCTGCTGCGTCATCACGTGGTCGGGGACCTGGGCCGGGACGCTTGACGCGCCCCCCTGTTTGCATGCCATAATGCAAACACCGCCGCCGGGACGGTTTCCCGGTAATCTCAGAAAGTTAGAAAGCGAGTTCAATATGTCCACACTGATGCAAGCTCACACACAATGGGCCACCCGTCCCGCCGAAGAGCGGTTTATTAACCTGCACGAAATGCACGCGGCCATGGTGGCGCGCCAGGCGATCAGCCGGGCCGCCGTGGTTTCGTCCCGCCGCCTGCGCGCCGTCCCGACTGACGACAATCGCGGCCTGTTGATCGAAGGCCCGAACGGCCACGGGTACGCCCCGACTCACTGGGCCATGGGCCAGGCCGCAAACCTGGTCGGCGCGCCTGGTGCATACCTGCGCGAGCTGCCCGCTCCCCTGGCGGCCGACTGCCTGAATTACGGTTTCCAGGTCGAGCGGGACGCGAAGGACATCGGCGTGTTGTTGTCCCGTAACGGGACGGCCGAGCTGCGCGCGGTGACTGGTCCGAACTATGGCCGGATTTGGGACGGTGACGTGGTGGCCGCGCTGATCGACCGATTCGGAGACGGTGCGACCGGCACCTGGCGCGTGCCCGGCGTCCGTGGCCAGCTGGTCGACGTCGACCGGGACAATACGACACTGTTCGCAGGCGATCGCGATATGTTCGTTTTCCTGGCCGACGAGCAAAACCGGATCGAGCTGCCCGGCCGCCGGGACGGCCAGACCGGCACCCTGGCGCGCGGGTTTTTCGTCACGAATTCCGAGGTCGGCGCGGGCGCGCTGCGCGTCAAGACTTTCCTATTCGATTTCGTGTGCGCGAATCGTATCGTTTGGGGAGCTCATGAGCTCGACGAAATCAGCATCCGGCACACGGCCAGCGCGCCGGATAAATTTATTGACCAGGTGACGCCTGCGCTGCTGGAATACAGCCGGGCCAGCTCGGCCAACGTGTCCGGCGTGCTGCGCAGTGCGCAGGCCGCGAAGATTGACAAAGTCGACAAATTCCTGGCCACCAGGTTTGGGCCGCGCGTGGCCGCTCGCGTGCAGCATGCGCACATGCTGGACGAGGGCCGCCCGATCGAAACCGTGTGGGACGCGGTGACGGGCGCCACCGCCTACGCGCGCAGTATCCCGTGGCAGGCCGACCGGGTCGAATTCGAAACCCTGGCCGGTGGTTTGCTCGACCTGGTTGAGGTGGTGGCATGAGCCGGCGCCTGGTTTATGCCGGGGCTTTCCCCGGGGTCGGCCGCTTTCGGGTTACCTGGTCGGCCGACTGGTCGGAATACCGTGTTCACCTGTTCGACCTGGCCGGGGAGCTGGTGGCTGAATACTTCACCGACGAGCGGGCGGACGCGGTGGCCACCGCCGATCGCATGATGGCCGATCGGGCCGCCATGGTCGGGGTTGAATAGCCCGCCCGTTTTCCCCGTTTTAAACCCGGCCGCGCGCCGGGTTTTTTTCTGGTCGGGTATCGGTGGCCAGGCCGCCCGCCAGGCCGCCTACCTGGTCGAGCTGCTGCCGGCCACCTGGTCGAGCTGCTGCCGGCCACCTGGTCGAGCTGCTGCCGGCCACCTGGTCGAGCTGCTGCCGGCCACCTGGTCGAGCTCCGGCCGCCTCCCTGGTCGGCCTGCTGCCGG
>Ga0222712_10004274_pt1 | contig 15053 bp, 14 predicted proteins | sample C33_657DmetaG_FD_165043 | JGI IMG/M metagenome (GOLD analysis project Ga0222712, IMG submission 165043) | Estuarine water microbial communities from San Francisco Bay, California, United States - C33_657D | ecosystem: Environmental > Aquatic > Marine > Unclassified | place: USA: California... | reverse complement strand
CGGTGGCGAAGAACTCTCTACCTACATCGCTCCGGAACCAACCATCATTCTTTGCTTCAACATAATGAGTGAAACCCTGCGCATCATTCTTTGATAACTCATTTCGAAGTCGAGTTACTGCACCTGGTGTGTGGTGCTCTTTACGCCAACTGCAATCAACATCAACCCATGCAGTGATTCGATCGGGGTGTTTCCGAGCAAAATCTGCGACATACTCGTTGTTATCTTCATTTCCAAATCCGTCTCCGCCCGCGCCATCTCCAATCCGAGCACACACAACAGAAGCGCGACTTACGCCATGAGTATCCATCTCATACAAGAGCGCTTCGATGGAGCCACGATGGTCTGGATCGGGTACAGATTTATCGTATGGCCATCGGCGCCAGGCATGACAGTGGCTATCTGCAATCATCTATTTCCCGGATCTTCCAGCAACGACTCGGTCAGTGATCTGGGCGCGAGGTTCAGCGCCAGCATGCCAACGCTCGAGTTCTTCGACCATTAAAGTGAAGAAGCGAGGCTGCGCCTCTTCGGTCATGCCCCCGATATGTGGCGAGAGAAAGACGTTTCTCATTTGGCGAAGCGGAGAGTCAACGGCAATTGGCTCTGGGTTATGTGCATCAAGACAGAACCAAGCATCCTCTTTCTTTGCCTTAGCAATCAATGCTGGAACGTTGACGCAAACTCCGCGAGAGACGTTAACGAAGACTGCGCCGGGTTTCAGCCAACCAAGTTCACGTTCGCTGATCATGTCGCGAGTCTTTGGCGTATCTGGGGCGAGACAAATTACTACATCGCAACCCATCACCTTCTCTAGAGAGGCAAAGTTGATATCGAGCGCATCTGCCAACTCGCGAGGAGCGTAGGGGTCAAAGGCGAGAATCTCGGTTCGGAACGGTACGAGAAATTCCCGCAACCGCCAGGCGATATGGCCAAAACCGATCATGCCAACAGTGCGCCCAGTGAGCTCCCGAGCTGGAGGTTTCGTTCGATAATCATCATGGCTCATTGCTTTACCAGCGATGATGTCGCGGAATCGTGCGTGTTCACGTAAGCCCACGAGCGTGAGCGCGAGCGCCCACTCTGAGACTGGCCATGAAGATGAGTGAGTAGTGTCGACGACCATCACGCCAGCATCTTTCGCTGCTTGAACATCGATTCGACCAGCAAATCGATCACCTTCAAGTTCACCAACCACTTTTAGTTTCTTGCCTGCATCAAAGACTGCTTTGGTGATTCGTGGGCCGCCATGACAGACAATTAATACATCGAGATCCGCGGCAAATTTGGCGAAACGCTTCTCTACCTCAGGGTCAACCGGAATATTCACCCAATCAGTGGGGACGTCATACTCTTCGATTACTACTTCAGCAATCTTGCCTAATCGCTCTAAATCACGCTTCTCAAGATAAAGCTCTCGAGTTGCAGCCGAGCACGCTATTCCTACCTTTGGTTTACTCATCGAAGAGCCACCGACCCATCTTCCCGTAAATCTGCTTTAACACCATGAACCGTTACTGCAGGATTGGTAGCAAAGAATGCGTCGTTAATCTCCATTCCCAACCCTGGCTCATCGAATGGATAGAGCCAACCCTCTTTGACAATTGGAATACGTTTGACCATCTGCTGTATCGGATCGACATTTTGATACATGTGCTCTTGTGCTTCCCAGTTTGGCGCAGTGAGTCCCATATGAATATGCGCCATCGTTGCTATTGCACCCGAAGGCACGGCATGCGGTAAGACTCCTTGGTGATGCGCCTCAGCCATCGCACAAATCTTGCGCACGTGAGTAAAGCCGCCAGCTAGTCCAATGTCGGGGCGAACAAATGAGAGTCCGGCATGCTCTATATATTCGCGGAACTCATATATAGAGGTATTGCGCTCGCCTGCAGCCATCGGTGTATCAACCTTCGCTGAGACCTCGCCAAAAGAGAGGACGCTATCTGGTGGAATCGGATCCTCAACAAATAGCGGGCGATAGGGCATCAATTCCTTTATTAGGGCGATCGAGTTCCCTGGTTGCATATTGCGATGGAGCTCTATGCCAATATCGAGGGTATTGCCAACCGCATCACGAAGCGCTGCCATTCGGTCGACTAGATCGGCGATTTTCTCCGCATGACGCATTCCGTGATGCTCGTGTTGATGCAGGATGACTTTAATCGCCGTGAAGCCTTCTTTTTGCGCAGCTAATGACTCTTTCAGTAAATCCTCTTTAGTCGCACCAAAGACAACTTTCATACCGCGAACTGCTTTTCGGCTCCGCCCTCCCAAAAGATGCCAGACCGGAGTCTCGAAAATTCGACCACGTATATCCCAACAGGCTTGATCGATTGCGCTGATTGCGCCACCGAGTGTCAACCCACGCCAACCAAGGGCGCGGTACATCTTTAACCAATTCTGCTCGACATCATGTGCATCAGCACCAATCAAGAATGGCTCAAAACTTTTGATGATTTCGGCAACATTCTTTGGAAAAGCAAAGGCAGTGGATTCACCAACGCCTTGCACACCATCTTCGGTTGTCAACCGAACAAAACACGACATACCTGCGACAAAGGTCTCGACCTTTGCGATTCGCGCTGCAGATTTCATCATGCACCTTCCTGAGCTGGATAGATGTAATCCGGTTTGATTCGCACCTTAGGTGGCGAAATTAATTCGACAATTGCGCTGATGCCATCTGGTGGTTGAAAGTAAGCGAAAGCGCCATCACCTTCAGCGCCGAATCCGGCGGCACTTTGTAGCGGAGTAAAGCCACGAGCAAGGAAATCTGCTACTGCTGCTGGGTGATCCTGAACGATGCAGCCAACATGATTCATGCCCTCACCAATCGTTGTCAGTTGATCTTTGAAGATTGAAGGGCCATCGAGCGGTTGCACCAATTCGAATTGCATGTTGCCAGCAAATGCCATCGCATGGCGAAGGCTAAATTCAGTCTTTGCACCCTTATATATACAGTCACGAAGCCCGGGAGCCTTTAAGGTGTAGACAGTCCATGGCCCGATACCTAGGTTGTCGGCCCAATGCTTCACCGAACTATCAAGATCGTTGACTACATACGCGACCTGATGAAATTTCAATTCTTCGCTCATATTCTCACCCATTCACCCATTGAAAGTTTCGATTGCAGCATCAATCTCGTCCTGGTACGCGTGAAGTCTGCCATCGAGTATCTCGGCAACGGAAACTTCCCGTTTCGCTTGACCGGATTCAAGGATTGCGTAGACGACGGCGAGTGCTCGCAGCCCGCCCATACCATCAACCTCGGGGGCACGATTGGACTGGACTGCTTCGATGAAATCTGCGATCTCCACTGCGAGGTAACCGGCATCGACGTCTGCCCAGGCTGCTCCCTTGCCACCAGTGCCGTCTGCTCCAAGAACTGCTTTCGTTACATCATTGATGTTGATAAACGCGCCTGAAGCTTCGAGCTCAGCGATGAGCTCGCCTCCCTTGAGCTCTCGATCTCCAAGATAAACGATGACATCTCCGTCGGAACGGTCGGGAGGAACAGTCATCGATCCTTTGGTGCCGTGGAGACTTCGCTGTTGATAGCGCTTACCCAAACCTGAAGGCAAGTATGTGTATTGCACATCGATGCCAGCTTTAGTCTGCATACTGGCAAAGAGCGCATCTTCACCTGTTGGCGTGATCGTTTCAGAACCATCAGCGGTCACGCGAGTTGGCTCGGCGATGATGCCACGCCCCCAGACTCGCTCTACCGGTCCGACGTAGTACTCGATGATGTCGGCATAGTGAATGCTCATATCAAGACCAATTGCGCCAGTATCTTTCATATGGCGCCATTTGCTGATGATTACTTTGTCGTCGCCACCTGCCCAAAATTCGAGCATCAGATGTAACTTGCCGAGCATTCCAGAATCAATGACAGCTTTTGCAACTCGATTCGCGCCACCACGTCGATAATTTTCTGCGGTTCCCAAGACCATACCGGTACGTTCAGCGGCAGCTACCATCATCCGTCCAGTCTTCATGGTCAATGCGAGTGGCTTCTCGCAGAGCACATGGCGACCGGCTTCCATAGCCTTGATGGCGATGATGTGATGTGTCCGAGGGTCAGTAACGATATCCAGCGCTTCAACCCGATCATCTTGTAACAAGTCATCGATATTCGTATAGACCTTTGGCTTGACTCCCATCAAAGCAAAGGTTTCGTCCGCTAACTTATTGGCAGTCTCTGCGTTAATATCCAGGAGTGCAACGATTTCGCCATTGAGTTTTCCCGCCTTGTGAAGCGCATTGAAACCCAACATATGTCTGCGACCCATAAATCCGCAGCCGACAATCGCTACCCCAAGTTTTTTTGTCATTATGAATCGTTACCTGTGCCTGCGATGGCATTGATAAACCAACGTTGGGCCCATAAGAAGAAGAGCACCACTGGGAGCGCACTTAGCAGCGCAGCCGCATAAGTAACGTTCGGGCCGACTTTTCCGTAGAAACCAGTACCGCCAGCAATCAGCGGTGCTAACTGCACCGTCGCCACTCGAAGCTCTTCTCGGTTACCAACCATCAATGGCCAGATGTACATATTCCACGCAGTTAAGAACGTAATCGCTGAGTATGAGGCAATTGGCGGCCGCGCTAGCGGTAACACGATTCGGAAAAGCACTCGTGGCCAGCTTGCCCCATCCATACGTGCAGCATCAATCAAACCATCCGGAAAGTTGACCATGAATTGTCGGAAGAGGAGCGTTCCAAATGCAGTGGAGCCGACGATTGGCAAGATCATTCCACCCCAAGTATTAAGTAGCCCTAACTTATAGGTCACGAGGTAGAGCGGGATGATCGAGATGTTCGTTGGAAGGAATACTGGAACCGCGAAGATTGCCACAATCAACGCGGCATATTTGAACGGCATCTTTGCTAATGCAAATCCTGCTGTGAACGAGAGAATTAATTGCAGAATCAGGATGCCAAAAGTGAAGAAAATCGTATTGAAGAAGATTCGTGGAGTCATTACCGAGAGCGCTTCGGCGTAGTTTTTCCACTCTAGAGATGGTGGTAATAGTTTTGGTGGATAGACCGAAACTGCATCCAAAGTCATCAATGAACCCGAGACTAAATAAAGCAACGGGAAGATGAATAGGAGCGAGAGCAGGACAATCACTGAATAACGGAGAAAATTGGCTGAACGCTTCTGCGTAAAGAGCACTGAGCTAGCCATGATTAACCCTTCGCCCTTCTATATCTGCGGAATTGAATTATCGGTAGTGCAACTACGAGCAGTGCGAAGAATTGGACCATTACTAACGCCGCGGAGTAGCCGACTTCGAATTGCTCGAAGGCCATCTTGTATGCGTAATACGCCAACGATGTCGTTGCATCTAATGGTCCGCCTTGAACCATCAAGAGAGAAATCTCGAATGGTGAGGAGAGGAAAGCGAGAATTTCGATGGCAATCACCAGAATGGTGGTTGCGGATACGCAGGGAAAGATGATCTGCCAAACGCGCTGCCAGGCATTAGCGCCATCCAGTGCAGCAGCTTCAAGGATTTCGGGGGAAATTCGCTGTAAACCCGCTAAATAAAGAATGATGACGAGCGGCAGCGAGAGCCAGATTACGATGATTGTGACCGAAGGCAGCGCCCAGGTGAAGCTCGCCAACCATTCCGGACCCGTGATTCCAAAAATTTTGAGGATCCGATTGATCCAACCAGCTTCTGGATTGAAAATGCTCGACCATGCGATGCCGGCGACTGCGCTCGAAATAGTCAGTGGCAAGAAGAACATTGCTCGGAAGATGCCGATACCTTTTACCTTCCAATTAAGTAAGACCGCAACCAAAAAGCCACCAAAGACTGTCGGTAAGACTCCGATTGCCAAGAATTTCAAAGTTCGGATAAATGATGGAATCAATAACTCATCGTCCAGGAGCCTTCGATAATTCTCAAGACCGACCCAATTGATTGGGCCGAGGATATTCCACTCACAGAAACTAAGAAGTACGCCCGCTACCGATGGCACCAGGATAAAGAGCGTGTACATAAAAAGATTGGGCGATACGAAGATTGCCAACCAAAAACGATCGTTCCGTTTTAATTTCTTTCGCTGGCCAATTTGCGATTTTCGTTGTTGCGTCGTAGCCACGCTCGACATTCTATACACCCATTTCATTCGCGAATAGATGGAGTTGGTCACATAAGAAGGATTTGGTGACGCCCACGTATGAACGTCACCAAATCACATTACTACTTCGGATCAATCAATTACTGATCGAGTTCCTTTTTGATAGCCGCAGTTACTTTATCTTCGGCTTTCTTAAAGGCTTTCTCGACTGAGACTTTCTTCAACAGAACTTCAGCAAGGGCATCGCCGATGACAGTATCGAGGACTGTTCCGGCTTGACCTGGAAGCTTAGGAGCGATGAAGGAGTTCTTGATTGCGCGACCGAATGCCTCAACATTTGCAGGAGGTGCTGGAAGTTTGCGCCAGTCACCATTTGCAATACCCGCATCAGTTGGCGGAACTAGAGAACCGCTAGCTTGGAGAGTGTTGATTCCACCATTCTTGGTTGTGTAGAACCAATCGATGAATTTCCAGGCTGCAGCCTTGTTCTTTGAGGTTGCTGCCATGCCGAGACCGTAGCTACCGCCACCAATGATGTACTTGGAGACTTTGCCCTTAATGGTTGGCATATCAACGACATCCCACTCCATCTTCTTCTCAGCTAGACCAGCCTTGTAGGTAGGAAGAAGTGCGCGTACGGAAGTTTCCATAGCGACCTGTCCACCTTGGAAAGTTGGCGGAGTCTTGCCGGAGGAGATGCTGTACTTGGGAATGCAACCGCTCTGCCATGGCTTGACTAGTTGCTTCCAGGCAGCGATTGCCTCAGGAGCAGCGATCTTTGAAGTGTTGGTGTTGCGATCGTAGGTGTATGCGCCTACTGCATGGAGGTATGGGTTGTACTGGGCTTGCCAGATTGACTTGCTTCCGCCACCTGGGCCACCTGATGATCCCCAAACCTGTGGCTTTTGCTTTGCGCCCCACTTGGAGATTGCATCGCAAGTCTTGAGGTATTGGTCATAAGTCCAACCATCTTTCGGAAGTGCTACTCCAGCCTTCTTAAATAGTGTCTTGTTGTAGAAGACGACAATCGCATCAGCTGCAATTGGAAGACCGTGAACTTGCTTCGGGAAGTTGATTGGAACGTAGGAACTCAAGAATGCTTGATTAAAATCAGCACGCTTCAATCCACCTGATGCTGTTCCGAAATACTTCGTGAGATCCTCTGTGAATCCGACATCTGCCAACTGGTCAGCATAGGTGTCGAGATTGTTGATGAGATCAGGAGCATTGCCGCTAAGTGCAGATGCTGCCAAGTTCTTGACGATATCTGGGATGGTTGCAGGCAGGGTTTCTACCTTGACTTGGATATCTGGATTCTCTTTATTCCATTGTTCGATAACTGGCTTGAAGTTACCGTCAATTCCAGCAAGTGCAGCAAAACGCAACTCAGTTGCCGCATGAGCGCTCTGGATGCCCAATGATGCAAGTGAAAGCGTCAAAAGACTTGCCAAGAAGCCCACGCGAACTTTTCTGCGTGAAGTTGAGCCTTTCATCAATTTCCTCTTTTCTTTAGGTTTCGTATTCATGAAATGTCATACGTCACGAACCTTGGCGAAAGGCTATGCCTGCGGTAAATAACAGGGCAAGGAGTTGTTTATGGCATAAATCGTTACCTTTTCGGATATCCGAAAAGGTAACGATTTGTTACGGCTCTCCCGTTAGTCGAGGCGGAAAACCAGCTCCTCGCAGGGGTGCATTCGAAGCGGGTCGGTAGGCGGCCCCTCTGGCGGCCAGATGAACGCATCCTTCATCTTGTCCCCGATCTCGGCGGCATATCGCTCATACACATCTTTCCGTGCGAACATGATTCGGCGAGATTCGTCCCAATTCTCCGATTCCACATACCCAATGACCAACCCATCGGGCATCAGCCAAATCGAGTAGTTCTTCCAGCCGGCATCGCTGAGCGCCTGGCGGTAGTAGTCCGGAATGGCGGCATGGGTCTCGCGGTAATCATTGATGCGATCTGGCTTTACTCGTAATGTCCAGCAGATTCGATCCACGTAATCCTCCGAATAATTGTCGAGGTGCGACTTTCTCACCGAAGGTTGATAGTAGACATCAAGTGGCTTGTTCGTACATAGCTACTTTTCGCCAGCGTGAAACTAACCGCGAATACCCGATGCCTGCTTCTTGGCCGTCACCCGAAATCAATCCGGCGAGTGAACTTTGAATATCTTCAAGTGAGTGATCTGACTCGATGCCACCCTCGGCGAGCGCTACGTAACTAGCTAATCCACCGTAATCGAGCTCGACGATAGCTTCGGGGTGGAAGAGATCCAACCAATCCACAAGGGCTTTCATCTCGTCAGCGACATCTCCTTCACCAAAAGCATTGACTACTGCGGCATATGCAATTTGGGTGCGTTTTCGTGCATTGACCAACGTCGTCCGCACGATAGTGAACGGTCCATCAGGAGATTGACCACGTAAGCGTTCTTCCGGTGAAAAGAGCGTGAACCACCGTGGTGGAATCACCCACGTCTCAGTCAGGATGTGCGGCGCTTTGTCAAAACCAACATCGGCAGTTTCAACATCCGAGATAATCGCTCTTTCAATTCCCTCTGGTAAAAAATATGGCGTGACGGTTGATGGGAGCGATTCCTTAAAAGCCGAAAGCGCGGCCCAGGTACGAAGCGCTGTCGACCAGGGAGCAACATAACGCTCCCCCTCATGTTCGATGATGTGTGCGCCATCTATTCGAGCGAGGGTTTGTTCAGGTCGGATGATTCTGCGCAGCGCGAGGTTCTGTTCTTGTCTTCCAGTGTGCTGATCCATGGAGATCTCGCTCCACCGCAATTGATCAATCTCGCCAAAAGCTTCGAGCGGTTCGTAGACGCGCAATGACGCTACATAAGGAGTTGGTCTCATAGAGATGCGCTATGCGCGACGGATGTAATTTCCCTCGGCAAATGGGTCGTCATCATCTTTGTTATCGCGCTCAGAGAGTTCACCATGTAATTCTCGGGCTAATTTCTCGACGTCGATGTCTTGAGATGAATATTTAAGATCGCGAGCAACTCTCGTCTGCTTGGCTTTAGCTCGGCCGCGCCCCATGGCGTGACCCCCTTACCTACTAGTCGCCTCCAGGTATTACCCGGATTTCGTAATTTTCGTAGGCAGAGATTATCGGGTTTGGTAGGTCCCTTCCAACTTAACCCCAGCCTGGAGCTGGGGCGCTGCGGAGATCTCACCTAACTCCCAGGCTCGATGGCCCTGTTTCTGAAGGAGGGCGAGCGCTCCTCCGACCGATTGGGCTGGGGTGATCACGACCATGCCGACCCCACAATTAAAGGTCCGCTCCAAATCGGCCACTGGCACCTGGCCCACGCTTTGTAAGAAATGGAATAGCGGTGGCAACGCCCAACGCTCTCGGTTGATAGTCAAGTGCATATTTGTTGGCATCACTCGCGCAGTATTCGCTACTAAACCACCACCGGTGATGTGAGCCATTGCATGTAACTCGACATTCGCGATGAGCTCCAACATATCTGCAGCATAGATAGTTGTCGGCGTGAGGAGCGCTTCGCCCAAACTCTTTCCTAGTTCAGCAACATGCGAGCTAAGCGCGAGTTGCTGCTCTTTGATGATGTGGCGGACAAGTGAGAAACCATTCGCATGCACACCGCTACTTGCGACTGCAATTGCAACATCACCAACTGCCACTTTCTCCGCGCCAAGAAGTTTGCGCTCTTCAACAACGCCTGTTGCCGCACCGGCAATATCAAACTCATCTTCCTTTAATAGTTGAGGGTGTTCTGCGGTCTCACCGCCAATGAGCGCCGTTCCCGCTTTCGCACAACCGCGAGCCACACCCGAAACAATCTCAGCAATTCGCTCCGGTATAACTTTGCCAACAGCGATGTAATCGGTCATGAAGAGCGGTTCTGCGCCGCAGACGACCAAATCATCAACGACCATCGCTACTAAGTCTTCGCCGATGGTGTCGTAGATTCCCATCTGTCGCGCAATCTCAGTTTTCGTTCCCACCCCATCGGTAGAAGTAGCTAAGAGTGGTCTGGTAAATCCCTTTAATGCGCTGGCATCAAAGAGCCCGGCGAATCCACCAATGCCGCCGTACACCTCAGGGCGCTGCGCTTTTGCAATCGAAGCTTTCATCATTTCAACGGCGAGGTCGCCCGCTTCGATACTTACTCCAGCGGCTTCATAGGTGCTCACAATCTCTTATGCCTCTTCCAAAAGTAACTTCACGTTGCCGCTCTCTTCAGGAATTGGCATTGGGTATTTGCCGGTGAAGCAAGCGGTACAGAGCTTGGATTCGGCGATGTTTGTCGCCTCGATTAGCCCTTCAAGTGAGACATAACCGAGAGAATCTGCCCCAATCGACCGGCGGATCTCTTCGATATCAAGCCCGGCAGCAATGAGCTCGGCGCGCGTTGCGAAATCGATCCCAAAATAACAGGGCCACTTAACTGGTGGCGACGAGATTCGAACATGAATCTCTGCTGCGCCAGCTTCGCGGAGCATTCGCACAATTGCACGTTGAGTATTGCCACGAACAATCGAATCGTCGACTACAACTATCTTCTTCCCAGCAACGACTTCACGAAGTGGATTTAATTTGAGTCGAATACCAAGTTGTCTAATCGTCTGGCTGGGCTGAATAAACGTTCTGCCAACATACGAATTCTTCACTAACCCCGCGCCGTAGGGAATCTTTGAATACTTCGCATAGCCAATCGCCGCAGGTGTACCTGATTCAGGCACTGGGATTACCAAGTCAGCTTCGACTGGGTGCTCAGCGGCTAGCCGCTCACCAATCGCCACTCGAACCGGATGGACGCTCTGTCCGGCGATAGTGGTATCGGGACGAGCTAGATATACATACTCGAAGATGCATCCGCGCGGTTCGGGGGTTGTCCAATGATGCGAGCGCAAGCCATCTTCATCGATTGCAATGAATTCACCCGGTTCAACCTCTCGGATGAAACTTGCACCAACGATATCCAGCGCCGCAGATTCGCTTGCGATTACCCAACCGGTCTCTAACTTTCCAATGACTAATGGTCGGATGCCATGACGATCTCTTGCAGCATAGAGGGTGTTCTCATCCATGAAGATAAGTGAAAATGCGCCTTGCAGCGTTGGCAGAATCGAGAGGGCATTTGCTTCAACGCTGCCGCCCTTCTCAAGCGAGATGAGCGCGGTCATAATCTCGGTATCTGTCGTCGCATGTAGGTGATTCTGCGCATCTGCCGAACTCTTGAATAATCTCTCGGCAAGATCACCCGTGTTAGTGAGATTTCCGTTATGTGCCAGAGCCAAAGTACTGCCCTCGGATGAACGGAGCGTGGGTTGCGCATTAGCCCAGTTACTCGATCCGGTAGTGGAATATCGCGTATGACCAATCGCAATCTTTCCGGTGAGTACCGCTAAATCATTCTCTGTAAAAACTTGTGCGACCAAACCCATATCTTTATAGACCAAGATGCGATCCCCATCGCTAACTGCGATACCGGCTGATTCTTGACCACGATGTTGCAGCGCATAGAGGCCATAGAAAGTAAGTTTTGCTACCTCTTCGCCTGGCGCCCACACACCAAATATTCCGCAGGCATCTTGCGGCCCCTTCTCACCATCGACTTCGTGAGTTAGTTTCCCGTCAGGGCGGCGGACCATGACCACAATCCTAGTCAAGATTGAGGGCTAGCAGAACCTTTCCGCGCGGCTGGCTGGTTAAAGCTCGTAGGGTTTCTAACGCCTCCGGCCACTGCTCGAGTTGATATCTATGCGTGACCACAAAAGTTAAATTCAAATCGCCTGAGTTAAGGAGATTGACTATCGCTTTCCAGGACTTCCGGGTATAGCTAAACGAGGCATGAATCGTTACATCATTATTAATCAAATCATGGACAGCCAAACTCAGCCGCGCTCCATGCTCGGGGTAACCGAGTAAGAGCACCTGCGCGCCGCGTTTGCCTTGCGTGAGCGCTAAATCAACTGCGGCAATTGCTCCAGCGGCTTCGATGACGTAGTCATAGTCCTTAGTTAATTGCGAAGAATCGGTAACAAACCTGTCGGCGCCGGCTTGGCGTACGAGACCTTCTTGCGAACTTCGAATTCCGTACACATCGAGAACTTTTGGCTGAAAAACCTTTGAAAGCGTAGTTGCAAGCAAACCGATTGTGCCATCTCCAACAATGAGAATCTTCGAATCTGGAGTTGGATTAATTCGTAACAATCCTTGATAGACAACTGCCGCTGGTTCGACCAAAGCGGCTGATTCATCGCTCACCTGATCAGCAATGAGGTGAGCAAGTTTCGCTGGTACCGAAATAAATTCGGCTGCGGCGCCATCTCGAGTAAAACCAATTTCATCATACTTTGCGCAACGATTAGTCGCGCCAGCCTGACACTCATCGCACCTTTCGCATGGCACTACACCTTCAACTACCACTCGATCACCAACAGCAAAATCACTAGCACTAGAGGCAACAATTCTTCCAACCCACTCGTGGCCAAGTGTTATCGGATAGCGAATGTAAGCGGGATCTACCCCACCTTCGATAATCTCAAGATCGGTTCCACAGATACCAGTAGCAAGCGGTTTTATAAGTAGGTATTCGTTCTGAAGTTCTGGTTTGGGTATATCGACGACTCTAACTTCATTCGGCGCAAGACAACGTAATGCTCTCATGCGTTTTTCCGAACTTTTCCTCCTAATGCCAAGGTCACTTCATGAGCTGCATCGATTACTTGCTTACCAAGTTGATCAATCGCTCGTTGAGATAATTCTCGTTTAATTCCAGTTGCGGAAACGGCGCCAACACATCTGCCATTATGATCAAAGAAGGCAGCACCAACGCAGAAGATGCCCTCGCAATCTTCTTCATCATCTATTGCGTATCCCACTGCGCGAATTCTTCGAATGTCGTTCATCAATTGGGCTAACTGGGTTCGAGTATTTTTTGTACGCCTTGGTAATCCGGTATTTTCGATTACTTGTGCGATTTCGCTATCGCTCATCTGTGCAAGCATCGCTTTACCAGCCGAGGAAACATGTGGTAACTCTCTAGAACCTAACAAGGTTAAGAATCGGATATTGCCTGGCGCGTCAACTCGAGCGACGAAAACAGGATGGCCACCATCGTTAATTGAAACTCGAATAGTTAAGCCTGTTGTTCGCGAAAGTCGATGAATTATCGGTTGCGCAATCTCGCCCACGGGAAGGTGGCCGCCGGCAAGATCGCCGAGACGCACAAGGGAAATGCCGGGTAGATAACGCGGCCCTGGTTTTGTCTGCCGAACGTATCCTGCTTCCATCAACGTCTGTAATAGTGCGAAGACTGTGCTTTTAGAGACGCCTAATTCTTTGGTCAGATCACTAAGCGTCAGTCCACTCTGCGGGGCAGCAGCAATCAAATCGACCAATTTCAGCGCTCGCGCGACGCTTCCTACTTTGTACCGCTCTTTTGTCACCATAGTCGACCTCACTTCTGCAGACTCTTGACAGGGAAGATATCTCGGTAGAGGGTAGTGATACCAAATGCTGTTCGGCAATACCTAATTTAGCCGTGGAGGGTTTTTCGTGCGCAGTAGCGAATGGTTTCGTGGCAATGATGAGACCGCCGTTTCACACCGCGTCGTCATGAGATCGGTCGGCCTTGAAGTTCCCGCCGATAACAGTAAGCCAATTATTGGCATCGCCGATTCTTCTAGTGAACTCAATCCATGCAATCTCCCGTTGCGCGCGCTCATTGATGATGTCAAAGCGGGAATTGTGGAAGCCGGCGGGATTCCAGTGGTTTTTCCAGTGATCTCGCTTGGCGAAGACTTAATGAAAGCAAGCGCGATGCTCTACCGAAATCTCCTTTCGATAGAGATTGAAGAGAACATGCGCTCCTACCCTCTCGATGGCGTAGTTCTCCTCGCAAATTGTGACAAAAGTGTTCCCGGCGCTCTTATGGGAGCTTTTAGCGCAAATCTTCCAGCGCTCATGGTGGCTGCAGGTGCCCGACCGGCGCCCTTTTTCAAAGGAAAGCGAGTAGGAACCGGAACAGACCTTTGGCGAGCTCTCGATGATTGGCGCGCTGGCCGGATCTCTGATCAAGAATGGCGCGAGTTTGAAGAGTGCCTTAGCTGTGGTTTGGGTTCATGTAACACGATGGGAACTGCCAGTTCGGTAGCTCTTATGACGGAAATGCTCGGTTTCATGCTCCCCGGAAGCGCAACTATTCCTGCAAACACCGACGAGAGGCGAATCGCAGCTCGCGCATCGGGACGTCGAATTGTCGAAATGGTTACCGAGAATCTGACGCCATCAAAGATTGCCACTCCCGGCTCATTCCGAAATGCAATTCGTATGCTGCACGCAATTGGCGGTTCAACAAATGCGCTCATTCATTTAGTTGCTTGTTCAGGTCGAATTGGCGGCGAAATTACCGTTGACGATATCAATACATTAGGACGAGGAATCCCCGTCCTTGCCGATGTTGAACCATCGGGGCGTTTTCTCATTCAAGATTTCCATAACTCGGGAGGTTTGCCGCAATTACTAAAGCGCCTGGAAGAGCATATGGAACTCGATGCACTCACGGCGACCGGCAAGCCCTGGCGTGAGGAGATTGCCTCTGAAGTGGTCCTATCCGAGGCAATGCGCGAAGTCAGCAATCCACTCCGGATGGATGGAGCGTTTGCGCTTCTCAAAGGAAATATCGCACCGAACGGAACACTATTGAAGATATCTGCAGCATCACCAGAGTTGTTTACACACTCCGGGCCCGCATTTATCTTTGAAGGCTACGCAGAGATGCGTGAAAAATTGGAAGATCCAGATTTGCCTGTTACTCAGGACACGGTGCTGATCCTGCGCGGCTGTGGCGCAGTTGGCGTACCAGGTATGCCCGAGTGGGGAATGATTCCCATACCGCGCAAACTTGCGATGCAAGGGGTGCGCGACATGATTCGAATCACTGACGCACGTATGTCTGGAACTT
>Ga0222712_10004273_pt1 | contig 15054 bp, 11 predicted proteins | sample C33_657DmetaG_FD_165043 | JGI IMG/M metagenome (GOLD analysis project Ga0222712, IMG submission 165043) | Estuarine water microbial communities from San Francisco Bay, California, United States - C33_657D | ecosystem: Environmental > Aquatic > Marine > Unclassified | place: USA: California... | reverse complement strand
CGCCCTGATGATCAAGCGCGTGCGCTCTGGCGCGTTGAGGCGGCGCCAATTGGCACACTGACAACATTTCAACTCGAACGCGATGAAGCGACAGGGCAGTGGATCGTCACAACTATTTAGTTGTCACATATATATCTCACAGATCTCATGAGCTTTATCCATCTGCGCACTACGAGCGCCTATTCATTTAAGTACGGCACAACGATGCCGGATGATTTAGTTGCGCGCGCCGCCGAATTTGAGATGCCAGCACTTGCCCTCACCGATCGCGATTCATTTGCCGGCACGATTCGCTTTGCAAAGAGTTGTCTCGCATATGGCATCGCACCAATTATTGGTATCAATCTTCAGATAGATCTCATCAACTCCGAATCAGTTGGTGTTAAGGCAGATCGGAAAACCTTTCCACGAGTCACCATCCTTGCCGGTAGCGATGGGGGATACCACAGTCTGATGCATCTCTATCGTGGCGTTACCTTTCACTCACCTGATCGCATCCCTGTAATCACCATGGATATCCTTGAAAAATTTAATGAACATAGCTCCCAGCTCTATCTCTTGCATGGCCCTGAATCACCGGTATCACAAGCGATTGGCCTCCATCGCTTCGATCTTGCAATGGAGATATTTAATAAGACTCGCCCCTTCTTCGCAGATCAAGCGATTGAATGTGTCTCGCACCTTGTTGCAGGTAGTGGACCACGCTCAACGGCACATGCAGCCCGCTCTCTCGTCTTTGCTCGCGAACACGATATCGATGCAGTAGTTACCAATGCAGTCAGGATGCGCGATCGTAGCGATGGACCAGTTGCCGACATCCTTGATTGTGCTCGTCAATTAGTTCCACTTGATAGGCGCCATCTCGAACGTCGCAACGGCGAGGCATTTCTCAAAGATAGTAATGAGATGTATCGATTGGCGGCAGAGATTGCCCAAGCTGCTGGCGAAGGCTCACCGCGTTTACTCTTAAAGAGCACTCGCGAATGGGCTGAGCGATCACTGCTATCGCCGCAGCGCGATATCGGTTTAGGTGATGTGCACCTGCCTGAAGCAGATGTTGTGGGAGCAGCCAACGCCGCAGATATGCGCCGTGTATTGCGCGAACGTAGTGAGGCAGGGCTGCATTGGCGCTATACCGATAGCGATCGCATCCGTATTGCACGAGCACGGCTTGATGATGAGCTCGCAACGGTGGCAACGTTGGGATTTGAGTCTTACTTCCTTACCGTCGCCGATATTACGGATATGGCGCGCGATAAAGGTATCCGCGTTGCAGCGCGTGGTTCTGGCGCAGGCTCTCTCATCTGCCACCTCCTTGGTATATCAGGGGTTGATCCAATAGAGCATGGCCTCTTAATGGAGCGCTTCTGCTCACCGCTACGTCGAGCACTTCCTGATATCGATATCGATGTGGAATCTGCACGTCGCCTTGAAATCTACGATGCAGTCTTCGCTCGTTACGGTGCACCTTCATTTAATAGCGCACAGGCAGTTTCACGGTGTGCCACCGTTTCGATGGTGGAGACCTATCGAGCTCGCCATGCCATCCGTGATGCAGGTGCAGCCCTCGGCCTACCTGCGGTAGAGATTGATCTCCTTGCAAAGTCGATGCCTCATGTGCGCGCTGCAAATATCGAGGCGGCACTGGCATCGCTGCCTGAACTTAAATCTCTCAACACCAATACGCCTTTGATGGCGATGACGATTGCGATGGCAGCTCGCCTTGATGGTCTGCCGCGACACCTTGCAATGCATCCATGTGCAATTGCGCTATCGGATGCAACTCTGCTCGATCGCACACCGCTACAGATCAACGCGGGCGGATATCCGATGCTGGAGTTCGATAAAGATGATGTTGAAGATATCGGTCTCCTTAAACTCGATGTCTTAGGTGTTCGTATGCAATCTGCAATTGCTCATGCCGTTGAAGAGATTAGACGTACCGCGGATCCAGAGTTTGATATCGATACCGTTCCACTCGATGACCCTGATACATATAAGTTGATTCAATCAACGCAGACCCTTGGCCTCTTTCAGATTGAGAGCCCTGGCCAACGCGAACTCGTCGGCAAGTTACAACCGCGCACCTTTAACGATCTCGTTATCGATATCTCACTCTTTCGACCAGGGCCGGTAAAGAGCGACATGATTCGCCCCTTCCTTGAGGCCCGCGGAGGCTTTACCGCTCCGCAATTGATCCACCCCACCTTGGCGCCGATATTGGCTGAAACTGAAGGCGTTGTTGTCTTTCACGAACAAGTCATCTCAATCATCTCGGTGATGACAGGTATCTCACTTGCCGCCGCCGATGAGAAGCGCCGCGCACTCGGCAGCAAAGAGGGGCAGCAAGAGGTCTGCGATTGGTTCTTTCCTGCCGCAACTGAGAATGGTTATGAGCTCACAACAATCACAACGGTCTGGGATATCTTGCGCGCCTTTGCATCCTTTGGTTTCTGTAAAGCGCACGCCGCAGCCTTTGCACTTCCCACCTATCAATCAGCATGGTTAAAGACCCATTACCCCGCACAATTCATCTCAGGTGTTCTTACCCATGATCCAGGTATGTATCCCAAGCGGTTGATGCTCGATGAGGCGCGTCAGATGCGAGTTCCCATTGCACCCCTTGATATCAATTACTCATCTGGTGATTATCGCGTTGAAGGTGCTGGAGATAAGCCGGCAATTCGTATCGCTCTCTCTGCAATCTCTGGTGCAAGTGCGAAAGAGATTGCAAGCATTACCGCTGGACAGCCCTATGTAGATCTCGCTGATTTCCATAGAAGATCAGGTGCAGCTCTGCCAACAATTGAAACTCTCATCCTTACTGGAGCCTTTGATGCTCTCCATATCTCACCAGTACAGGAAGGTGGCGAGGTTGCAGGGGAGAAGATCACGCATCGCGATCTCTTGCTCCACCTTGCAGATTTGCAGAAGACATCGGCGCCATCGCTATCTGGTGCGCAGTTATCACTTGGACTGGCGCCACCTCTCTTAGAGGCGAGCGGTCTGCCTGCGATGAGTAGCGGCGAGAAGGCGGCAAATGAACTCTCGCGTTTAGGGATGGATATCTCCGAGCACCTCTTATCTCCCTATGCTGATTTCCTTAATGCAATTGGCGCAACAAGATCATGTGATTTATTGCAGCAACGGAGCAATAGTGAGCTCCTTGTTGCAGGTGTGAAGGTTGCCCTTCAATCGCCACCAGTGCGTTCAGGTAAGCGGGTCCTCTTCCTCTCACTCGATGATGGCTATGGATGTAGCGATGCCACCTTCTTCCCAGATGTACTGCAATCACGTGGCGGCGAATATGCCCAGACCCTCTATGCCACCTCTCTCTTCCTAGTACGTGGCATTACTCGCAGGACCGGCGAGCGCGGAATATCAATCCGCGCCACAGGTGTCTGGGATCTACGAAGCGCCTATCACGATTGGAATCTTAAGAAAGGTAGTGTGGCGATATGAGCACGATTCTGCATGTAGATATGGATGCCTTCTATGCATCTGTTGCAGAGCTCGATCATCCAGAGCTACGAGGTAAAGCAGTCGTTGTAGGAGCAGGAGCGCGCGGTGTGGTGCTCTCTGCAAATTATGCAGCGCGAAAATATGGAATCCGAGCTGCGATGCCGGTGGGGCGTGCACAAAGGATGGCGCCACAGGCAATCTTTATCGCACCAGAGCATCACCGTTACTCCGAGATTTCAGAACGTGTGATGGAGATCTTTAGCCGTTACACGCCGAAAGTCGAACCCATCTCACTCGATGAGGCATTTCTCGATGTGACCGGTGCACTCAAACTATTAGGAACAGGTCATGAGATTGCGCAGAAGATTCGTGAAGAGGTGCAGGCACAAGAGGGCATTACATGTTCGGTAGGAATTGCCTCCAATAAATTTATTGCAAAGCTTGCATCACAGCATTGCAAACCCAATGGGCTACTAGAGATTGCAGATGAGCGACTTATTGAATTTCTCCATCCACTTCCCGTTGGTGCGATGTGGGGAGTAGGACCAAAGACAGGGGAGGCGTTGCAGCGCCTTGGTCTTCACACCATTGGAGATATCGCCAATACGCCACGATCGACATTGATTCGCGCGCTAGGTGATGCAACCGGTGCATCTCTCTATGAACTTGCATGGGGTAGAGATATGCGCGATGTCAGCAATGATGAACCGGATAAGAGCATTAGCAACGCCGAGACCTTCGCCTACGACCTCGATAATCCAGAGGAGATCTTGCGCGAATTCCTACGGATGACCGAGAAGGCGACAGCTCGATTGCGCGATCGCGGCCTCTTTGCAAAGACGATTGGAATCAAGGTCAGATTTGCAGACTTCACCACTATTAATAGGAGCAAGACGCTGCCGCTTCCTATCGATAGCACCCAAGATATCTATGAGGTGGTGCGCACCCTCTATCTAGCGCTGAAGATTAATGGGGCAAGGCTCCGCCTCGTCGCCGTCTCCCTGGAGGGGCTCCATGAGGGCGCCCATGAGCAGATGCTCTTGGGTTCACGGGAGAAGGGGTGGCGTGATGCCGATACCGCGGTAGATAAGGCGCGGGCGCGCTTTGGTAGCTCAAGCGTGCGACCAGGGCGGTTAATACGACCATCCATAGTTGAGGCAGATGGCGGCAATCAAGGTGACGGAAAGGCGTAACTGTTCTATTGTGGGGCTATGGCGCTATCAGATCGTGAACGACGCTTACTAGCGGAGATGGAGGCAGCACTTGCCTCTGATGATCCACGCCTGCAATCAACTCTCTCTGGGGGAGATACAGCAACCCTGATCCGTAAGGCGCCACGTTCCCTCTTTCTCGCAGGTGGCCTCATCCTGATCGGCATTGCAATCCTCTTTACCGGCCTCATCTCCCAGATAGCACCTATCGGTGTAGGCGGATTTATCGTGACCCTCGTAGGTCTCCTTATGGCTCTGCGCTCGCTGAGCGTGAAGGGCTCAACCCCGCGCGCGACACGACCAAAGCGCTCGCTCAATGATCGCCTCCAAGAGCGTTGGGATCGCCGCAGCTTCGAGTAGCCCCACCACCTTTTCACCAACCCGTTCTCTCTCCAGAGGGCGGGTTTTTTCTTGTCCTCAAAAACCGGAGTTGACCCAAAGTTGACCCAAAGAGGGGCCCGAACCTGAAGGGGAGGGCGGTGGAGGGAAGAGATAAATATTTGGGGCAGAGTGGTGTAAAAAGGGGGAAAGTGGTGTAAAGTGGGGAATTGAGCGGGGAAATCACGCTCATACCTTGGGGAAGGTGGTGAAAATCAATGTTCTTGGGCACTCATGAACCTCGTCTCGACGAGAAGGGACGTTTGATCCTTCCTGCCAAATTCCGAGAAGAGCTCTCACCAGGGCTAGTAATCACCAAAGGTCAAGAGCGTTGCCTCTATGTATTTCCCGCCTCTGAATTTGCCCACATCACAGAGACTCTCCGCCAGACCCCTGTGACAGCTAAAGCCGCCCGCGATTACCAGCGCGTGATGTTTGCCGGCGCCCACGATGAAATTCCTGACCGCCAAGGTCGTATCACCATTCCACAAGGCCTTCGCACCTATGCAGGTCTCGAAAGAGAGTGCGTCGTCATCGGCGCAAATACCCGCGTTGAAATCTGGGATAGCAGCGCATGGGCTGAATACCTCGCAGATCGCGAAAAGAGTTTTGCTGATGTCTCTGAAGAAGTTTTTCCGGGACTTTTCTAGAGCATCAGCAAAAAATATTTAAAACTCAATAACAACTCAATAACAAGTAAAAAATAAATAAAAAATGAATAGCAAGAAAAGTAATTAGGCCGCACTCATCTGTGGCCACCGCCGACCTTTAAGGCCGACAGCGGCGTCACTTCCCCGACGCCGCTATCGATTCAACATAAATCCGTCGGCCGGCGGTGACCAGAGATGAGTGAAGAAAATCTACGAGAAAAAAGTTAAGACAGAGCAACGAGCTAGATCTTTATTGAAAAAGGGGGAGTCAATGCAACATATATCTGTAATGCGCGATCGTTGTGTCGAACTCCTTTCACCTTCCATTATCTCTTCTGCAAATCCTGTTGTCATTGATGCAACTCTTGGATTGGGTGGCCATAGCGAAGCCCTTCTACAGAAGTTTTCACATCTGACAGTAATCGGAATTGACCGCGATCTTCAGGCGCTTGCAAAGGCAAATACACGCCTTGCCCCATTTGGTGATCGCTTTAAATCAGCTCATGCAATCTTTGATCAGCTCTCAGAAGTCATTGAGAACTTTGGTATTACTGAGGTAAATGGCGTTCTCTTTGACCTCGGTGTTTCATCGATGCAACTCGATGAAGGTTCGCGAGGCTTCTCATATTCGCATGATGCACCCCTTGATATGCGCATGGATCAAAGCCGGGGAATTACCGCCTCTGAAATCATCAATACCTATCAGCCAGGTGAATTGGTGAGAATCTTGCGCGTTTACGGTGAAGAGAAATTTGCTACCCGCATCGTTGAGAATATCGTGAAAGAACGTGCGATTGCTCCAATGAACTCCACCATTCAACTTGCAACACTTGTGAAGAACAGTATTCCTGCTGCAACTCGTCGCACCGGTGGCAACCCATCAAAGCGCACCTTCCAAGCACTTCGTATTGCAGTCAACGATGAGCTCGGTGCTATTGAACGTGCGATTCCACAGGCTCTCGAGCACATCATTATCGGCGGTCGCGTAGTCGTGATGTCTTTCCAATCACTGGAAGATCGCATTATCAAGGAGCACTTTGCAGAGGCATCAACATCTAAAAGCCCTCGTGAACTTCCCATCGAACTTCCACAGTATGCGGCAAAGTTCAAGCTCGTCTTTAACTCAAGTGAGAAGCCAACAGAGTCAGAGATCGAAGAGAACTCTCGCGCTGCCTCAACACGACTTCGTGCAATCGAGAGGGTGGCCGCATAATGTCAACAGCTCTCGCTCGTAAATCGAATTCGCCCACACTTGCATCAACTTTGACTTCAGGCATTAAACGACAGGTGGTTGAGACGACAGCAAAGGTGATTCAAGGAGCATTCCCTCAGGTCTCCGTTGCGCAGCAGGCAAGTCGTAAATACTTTGCAATCTTCGCTACTTCAATTAGCGTCGCAGGCTTTCTCGCTCTCCTCGGGGTCAACACAATTTCGGCTCAAGATGCTTTTACGCTCTCTAATCTCAAGGTTGAGGCGAAGATGGTGGCAGATCAACGTGATGCCATCACCCGCTCTATCGATGCGCATTCGGCGCCAGAAGCCCTTGCACAAGCTGCAGCAGCTCTCGGCATGAAGCCATCAGAGACTCCAATCTTCCTCAATATTGAGAGCAACCCGGAGGTGGCTCGTGGGTGATCTACTCCTCGCTAAATCACGTATTCGTATTCTTGCGCTTGTCTTCACAGTTGCTCTCGCACTTCTGAGCCTTCAACTCTTCCGCGTGCAGATCTTCGAAGCAGCAAATTACAAACTCCGCGCAGTCGATGAGATGGAGACAACTCGAGTTGTTCAGGCTCCTCGTGGAGAGATTACCGATATCAATGGCGTCGCCTTTGCTCGAAGCGTCTCGGCTATTAGCATCGTGGTCGATCAAACTCAGATTAATAACCCTGCCCGCACCGCGGCTTTCGTTGCCCCAATTCTCGGTCTGAAGGCAGAAGATGTTCAGGCGAGCATTACTGGTACCCGTAAATATTCAATGGTATTAAAGAATGGGCGACCAGCTCTCTGGTCCAAGTTGAGCACTGCGATGGAGAACTACAACGCCGCTCTCGATGGAAGAGATTTAGATAAGCGAATTATCGGATTCTTCCCTGAGCGCTCATATATTCGTGAATATCCATCAGGTCAGTTGATCTCTTCTCTCGTGGGTTTTGTCCGCGCAGATGGTGTTGGAGCAACAGGTCTTGAATCAAGTATGAACTCAATCATCTCTGGAACTGCAGGACGATACTCATATGCTCGTGCAAATGGCGCTGAGATTCCTGGATCACAGAATGAAATCATCGCTCCAAAGGCGGGAACTACCGTTCGTCTTACTATCGACCGCGATGTTCAGTGGGTTGCGGCAAAGGCGATTGCAGAAGCGGTTAAGAGCACAGGTGCAGTAAATGGAACCGTTATCGTGATGGATCCACGTACTGGAGCAATTATCGCTCATGCAACAGCGCCAACTTTTAATCCCAACTACACAAAAGATGTTCCACTCGAATTAATGCGTAACCCATCTGTTCAAGATGTCTATGAGCCAGGATCTACTGGAAAAGTAATGACCATGGCAGCAGCGCTTGAAGAGAAGACAGTGACTCCAACAACGATCTTCTCTGTCCCATACGGACTCCATCGCGCAGGAAAGACCTTCCATGATCATGAGAAGCATGCAACACAGAAGTTAACGACAACTGGAATTCTTGCCGTCTCATCAAATACCGGCTCTATCAAAGTTGGCGAGACGCTTGGTAGTGAGAAGCTCTATGACTACCTCACGAAATTTGGAATTGGAAGTAAGACTGGATCAGGACTTCCTGGAGAATCTGCCGGAATCTTGCACCCAGTCAAGAACTGGTCGGGAACAACAGCCCCAACAGTTGCGTTCGGTCAGGGTTATTCAGTAACTGCAATGCAGGCAACAAGTGTCTTTGCAACGATTGCAAATGGGGGAGTGCGCGTCTCTCCAACTGTGATTGCAGGAACTAGTGATTCATCAGGTCACTTCACCCCAGCTGGAAATCGCGACTCAGTCCGCGTCATCGGTGAAGATACCGCTGCAAAGCTTCGCACGATGATGGAGAGCGTGGTCTCTGCCAATGGAACAGCGCCAAGTGCTGCGATTCCTGGGTATCGAGTCGCAGGCAAGACAGGAACTGCGCAACGCGTAGATCCCATTACAAACAAGTACAGCGGATACACAGCATCATTTATCGGTTTCGCACCAGCAGATAGCCCACGATATGTCATCAACGTGACGCTACAACGTCCACGCAATGGCCACTATGGAGGATCTCTCTGCGGACCTGTATTTAAGAAGGTTATGACCTTCGTTCTGCAATCAGAGCATGTTGCCCCAACAGGCACAAAGGTTGAGCCAGTCGCACTGACACAGGCCCAGCTAAAAACTTTCCAGGCATCACAAGTGAGTGCGAAGAACTAATGGCGCGCCCCTTTAATGAGTTCTCGTACTCGTTGAGCGATGCGGCAGAGCTACTTGGAGCAGAGAAGGTTAATTTCACTGAACTCGTATTCACCGGTTTAACTCAGACAGATTCTGATATTCAACAAGGAGATATCTTCCTTGCCTACCCTGGTGCTAAATCACATGGCGCAAGGTTCATAGCTTCAGCAAAGGCGCGCGGAGCAGTTGCCGTTCTCACCGATCGAGCAGGTGCTGAAATCTCTCAAGAGCTACCGACTATTGTTGTTGGCGATGCACGCGAGGCAGGTGCAGTTCTAGCAGCAAGCTTCTATCGCTCACCAATTCGAGATCTGGCAAGCATTGGCATCACCGGCACTAACGGCAAGACGACTGTATCCACACTGCTCTATCAATTGCTGAGCGCCGTGGGACGCGAGACAGGGTTGATTGGCACCGTTGAAACTCGTATCGGCTCTGAGGCGCTAAAGAGCAAGAGAACCACCCCGGAGGCAGCTGATCTCCAAGCTCTCACTGCAACGATGCGCGAGCGTCACCTGCGCCATCTTGTGATGGAGGTTTCAAGCCACTCACTCGATCTCAAGCGGATGGTGGGCTCACACTTTTCCATTGTTGGTTTTACCAATCTCTCTCAAGATCACTTGGATCACCATAAGGATATGGAGAGCTACTTTGCTGCAAAATCAAAGCTCTTCACCCATGAATACGCCGATTTAGGTTTTGTGAATATCGATGATGCTTATGGCTTGAGACTCTTTGAGTCAGGAAGCATCCCAATGATCTCACTCTCACGTTCTAACCCAAAGGCGACTTGGCATTTCACATCAACTACCGCAACTCCTGCAGGAACAGAATTTACCGCTCGAGGAAAAGATGGCGTTCTCATTGAAACGAAGACACCGCTGCGCGGTGGATTTAATCTAGATAATCTACTTTTAGTGATGGCGATTGCCTATGAGTGTGGCGTTGATCCGCTGGAGATGGCGACTCTTATCCCATCTCTTCCTGGGGCACCTGGCCGATTAGAGTCGGTATCACTCGGACAAGACTTCACCGCGCTCGTTGATTATGCCCATTCACCCGATGCTGTAATCAATGTTCTCGGCGCCATTCGCGAATTCACTTCTGGAAAGATTATTGGTGTTTTAGGCTGTGGCGGAGATCGAGATTCAAGTAAGCGATCACTTATGGGCAAGGCTCTTCACGAAGGCTGTGATGTTGCAATCTTTACAAGTGATAATCCACGAAGCGAAGTGCCGGCAGAGATACTTAATGAGATGACAGCGGGACTATCAATAGTTTCTCCATCAACCATCATCGAAGATCGAGCTGCCGCGATTGATTACGCCATCTCTATCGCAGCAGCAGGGGATACCGTGGTTATTCTCGGAAAAGGTCATGAGAGCGGACAGGAGATTCAAGGAGTAATTACCCCTTTCGATGATCGTCTTCAGCTCGCAGAAGCGATTGAGTCAAAGCGATGATAGATATGAAGGCGAGTGAGATCGCAGAGATCATCGGGGGAGAGCTCCATGGAGTTGACGCTCTCGTTACTTCGAGAGCTTTTCTCTCATCAACTCAATGCACCGAAGACTCAATCTTCTTAGCGATCAAAGGCGAAAGAGTTGATGGCCATGATTTTGTCGCAGATGCCTTTGCACATGGCGCAGTTCTAGCAATCACATCTCAGGTAGTCGCTGAACGCTGCATTGTGGTCCCAGATGTGACTGTTGCAATCGGTTTATTAGCTGGCCATATCCGGAGCTCTTTAAAAGACCTCACCGTCATAGGCATTACCGGCTCTCAGGGAAAGACGACAACCAAAGAGCTTCTCGCCGCCATCTTAGGCACAAAGGCGGAGACAGTTTCACCGCAGGGAAATAACAACAATGAACTCGGAGTTCCAATCACTCTCTTGCAGTGCACGCGTGAAACCACATATTGCATCGTGGAGATGGGCGCCCGCCATCAAGGAGATATTGCAAAACTTGCAGAGATTGCAAAGCCAAATATTGGAGTGGTTCTCAAAGTTGCAGCAGCACACCTTGGCGAATTCGGTTCGCTAGAGATCATTGCCAAGACGAAGTCAGAGTTGATTTCATCACTGTCAAACGATGGAGTTGCAGTACTTGGTCAATACGATCCAATGACTGCAGCGATGACCTCCCTGCATAGCGGAACCACTCTCACATTCGGCGAGACTCCTGCCGCTGCCATCCGCGCAACTGATATCGAGCTACGTGATGGACGCGCTCACTTTGATTTAGTCACCCCTGAGGGAAGATCCACCGTTGCGCTTCGCCAATATGGATTGCATCAGATTCCTAACGCACTAGCTGCAGCAGCAGTTGCCCACGCTCTTGGTTTCACATCAGATCAGATTGCTGGCGCACTCTCAACGGCGGAGGTCAAGGCGAAGTGGCGGATGGAAGTTCACACTCTCGATGACTTAGTAATTATTAATGACTCATACAACGCTAGCCCGGACTCAATGAAGGCAGCGATTGCAACTCTTGCTCATCTCTCGCAAGAGCGGGGTGGAGAGTCTTGGGCATTTCTCGGAAATATGCGCGAACTCGGCGAGTCATCTGCGCAAGCTCACGCAGAGATTGGCACCCTTGCCGCTACTGTTGGAATTGATCACCTGGTGACAATAGGAGCTCCAGATTATGCGGCAGATATTGTCGATAACTCTCAGATTGCTATCCATCCATGCGCCGACATCGATGAAGCTCTGACCTTTATTCAATATCTCAATCGCGGAGATGTAGTTCTCTGCAAAGCATCACGATCTGATGGACTTGAAGTTGTTGCACAAGAAATTGAGAGCGCTTGGTTAGCTAAGTTGAGAGAAGAAGGAGTCGAAGAATGAGAGAGATTTTGATGGCGGGAGGCCTTGCCCTCTTCTTCTCACTCTTTGGTACTCCTCTGCTCATTAAAGCTTTGGTGCGTAAAGGATATGGCCAAGTCATCCGTGATGATGGACCATCTTCACATCACACAAAGCGCGGTACGCCAACTATGGGCGGAATCATCATCATCTTCTCTGTTATCGCCTCTTATCTGATCGCCCACTTGATCTCTGGAAACACAATAAGTACCTCTGCATTACTCATCATTGGCCTTGTCGTCGCAATCGGACTCCTGGGATTCATCGATGATTATGTGAAGATTTCTCGACAGAATTCAGGCGGCATCAGTGGCAAGCAGAAAATTGCAGGTCAAGTTCTCGCTGCATCAGTATTTGGTTATCTCGGCCTTCAATTTGCCGATAAAGATGGATACACGCCACTCAGTCTTCAACTCTCCACCGTTCGAGATACATCAATCACTCTTGGTGTTATTGCCGTTGTGATTTGGATTGCCTTTATGGTTACGGCCACGAGCAATGGCGTGAACCTCACCGATGGCTTAGATGGTTTAGCAACAGGTGCTGCAGTCATGACCTTCATCGCGTATGTCCTTATCGGCGTCTGGGAGTTTGGACAGAGCTGCGCCGTCGTTGCTACAAGTAATTGCTATCAGGTGCGCGACCCACTCGATCTCGCTGTTCTCTCGGCGGCATTTGCCGGTTCGTGTACTGGCTTCCTCTGGTGGAATGCCTCACCTGCCAAGATATTTATGGGTGATACCGGCTCGCTCGCGCTCGGCGCTGCTCTTGCCGGAATTGCAGCCTCGCTTCGAATTCAATTGCTTTTAATCCCTCTCGGTGGCCTCTTTGTAATCATCACCCTTTCAGTAGTTCTCCAAGTCTTGTATTTCAAACTCACTGGCGGAAAGAGGCTATTTAAGATGGCGCCGCTGCAGCACCACTTCGAGCTTCTCGGGTGGGGTCAAGTGACCGTCGTATTACGTTTCTGGATTATCGCCGGACTCTGTGTGGCTATGGGGCTTGGCCTCTTCTATGCAGATTGGGTTGTTGGGTAACGAGATCAACAATGGCAACTGCAAACTATTACAGCGCGCTCTCTGAGAAGAGAGTCTTAGTCGCTGGAGCTGGAGTAACCGGTGTTGCGGTAGCGAAAGCGCTACTTGCACAAGGTGCCGAGGTTTGCTTTGCCGATGAGAAGGTCGTTGAAGTTGAGGGATTTACCGTTTTTCGCCCTGAAGATGTATCAATCCAAGACTTTGATGCGCTGATGGTTTCACCTGGTTGGCGTGAGGATCACCTCTTGGTGGCGGCAGCTCGCAAGAGCGGTGTTGAAATCCTCAATGAGATTGATTTCGCGTGGTCACTGAAGAGTGAAAAAGCGCCAACTCAGAAGTGGTTAGCGCTCACCGGCACCAATGGCAAGACAACGACAGTGGAGATGGTCGCTCATATTCTTTCGAGCGCTGGGCTCAAGGCGCGCGCCTGCGGAAACGTCGGCACAACCGTTATCGAAACTATTACAGGCGATGAGGTATTTGATTACCTCATCCTGGAGCTCTCGTCCTTCCAACTTCACTGGCTAAGCGATGCACAATTTTCTGCCGCCGCAATCCTCAACATCGCAGATGATCACATCGATTGGCACGGCACCTTTGACGACTATGCGAAGGCGAAGATTTCTATCCTTGATAAATCAACAACGGCAATCCTCAATGGCGATGATGGCGAGGTTGTTGGTCGCACCTCTCATTGGTTAGGTCGAAAGATTTTCTACTCACTCGATACACCAGGCCCAGGCGAGCTGGGAGTCGTGGAAGACCTCCTCGTTGACCGCGCCTTTGTCGCAGATGTTCAAGAGGCAGCTCTGATTGCTGAGTTGGTGGAGATCGTGCCGACCGTTCCGCACCATATCTCCAATTCGCTAGCGGCAGCAGGGCTTGCTTCAACAGTGGGCATCTCGCGAGAGGTTATACGCGAGGCTTTGAAGAGCTTTAAGCCAGGTCGCCATCGCATAGAAGAGGTAGCTGTAGTTAATGGTGTGAAGTGGATTAACGACTCTAAGGCAACCAACCCACATGCAGCAGCTGCATCAATCCTCTCTAACTTCTCTGTGATCTGGATTGCTGGCGGACTCGCCAAGGGCGCCCAGATGCAACCTCTCGTCGATCTCACATGGAGTCGCTTGAAGGCAGCAGTTTTAATTGGTGAAGATCGTGACCTTATCGCCGAAGCTTTAAGAAAGAGCGCACCAGAGCTGCCACTTCACTTCATCGACACCCCAGCTGATTATCAAAAAGGCTCAGAGGAGAATCTCTTCATGGAGGCGATTGTTCGATGTGCAGATGAGATCTCAGCCGAAGGCGATGTTGTTTTACTAGCCCCAGCATGTGCCTCGATGGATCAATTTAAATCTTATGGCGATCGTGGAGATCGATTCGCTCGAGCGGTAAAGGAAGTTCTCACCCATGACCACTAAAACTGCAAAGAGCGCACGCTTTCTCAATAAGCCTGTCAATCATTTCTATATGATGATTATCAGTACTTCGGTACTCGTCGTGCTCGGCTTGATCATGGTCTTCTCTGCATCATCAATTCACGCCATTGATACCAAGGGCTACGCCTTTGCAGTTGCACTCCGTCAATTTATCTTTCTTGCCGCAGGTGTTCCATTTGCCATCGCGCTAGCAACGCGCCCGGCAGAATTCTGGAATCGCTTCGCAAAATTTGGTTTGGCAATCTCGCTGGTGCTTGTCACAGTTGTCATGATTCCTGGCGTCGGCAAAGAAGTGAATGGAAATCGAAATTGGATCGATCTTAAGGTTGTCGATATCCAACCAGGTGAGTTCACCAAGTTTCTTCTAATTCTCTGGGCTGCATATCTGCTTGCACGTAAAGAGTCGGCAGAGAAGATTAAATTTAATGTGATTCTCTTATTGGCACCGGGCTTTGCCTTGGTAATCCTCGGCATCCTAAGAGGTCGAGATTTGGGAACGGCAGCTGTTGTTGCCGCAATTTTCTCAGCTCTCCTCTTTGTCTCTGGCGTGGATCTGC